>OEIU01000681.1_pt1 | contig 29015 bp, 30 predicted proteins | sample 1539221 | NCBI WGS metagenome assembly OEIU01 (sample SAMN03792071, study PRJEB22550) | activated sludge metagenome | feature: wastewater treatment plant; material: activated sludge; isolation source: Wastewater treatment plant of a petroleum refinery complex | place: Argentina: Zarate | collected...
CTTGTGGAACACGCGCCAGGCGCTGCAGTGCGGGCAGCCGCTCTTCCAGCCGCAGGCGCCGCAGAACAGCACCGGCGCGTAGCCGCGGCGGTTCAGCAGCAGCAGGCTCTGTTCGCCGCGCGCGATGCGCTGTTCGATGGCCTGCTGCAGCGCCGGCGCCAGCGCGCGCGGCGCGGCGCCCGGCGGCTGCGGCACGCCGTTCATGTCCAGCAGCCGCACCGCAGGCAGCGCGCCGCCGCCGACGCGCTGCGGCAGCAGCAGCCGCCGGTAGCCGCCCTGCGCGGCGCGCTGCCAGCTTTCCAGCGACGGCGTCGCCGAGCCCAGCAGCACCGGCAAGCCTTCGGCACGCCCGCGCCAGACGGCCAGGTCGCGCGCCGAATAACGCGCGCCCTCCTGCTGCTTGAACGACGGGTCGTGCTCCTCGTCGACGACGATCAGCCCCAGCCGCGGCAGCGAGGCGAACACCGCCAGGCGCGTGCCCAGCACCAGATCGGCCTCGCCCAGATGCGCCAGCAGCCAGTTTCGCAGGCGCTGCGCCGGGGTCAGCGCGCTGTGCAGCGACACCAGCCGGCGGCCGGCGAAGCGCTCGGCAAAGCGCGCCTCGAGTTGCGGCGTCAGGTTGATCTCCGGCACCAGCACCAACACCTGCCGGCCGGCGTCGAGCGCGCGCGCAGCGCAACGCAGGTAGACCTCGGTTTTTCCGCTGCCGGTGACGCCCTGCAGCAGCGTGGTGGTGCCGGCGGCGGCGGTTGGCGCCGCCAGTTGTTCGAGCGCTGCCGCCTGGTCGGGCGTCAACGGCGGCAGCGACGGCAGCGGCTGCGCTGCAGCGGCCGACGGCACCCGTCGCAGCCGCGCCAGGCGCCGTGCCATCTGCATGTCGTCCAGGCGGCGCAGTTCGGGTGGCAAGACCGACAGCGCGACTTCGCCCAGGCTGCGCTGGTAGTAGCCGGCGCAGAACTCGACCAGCCGCATCCAGGCGTCGCCCAGCGGCGGCAAGCCGATCGCCGCCTGCACCGTGCGCAGCTGCGCCGCGTCGGCGCGCTCGCCCAGGCGGTGGCGCCAGACGATGCCCGGCACGCTGCGCCGGCCCAGCGGCACCTGCACCAGGCTGCCGGCGGCGAGCGGCTGCTCGATGCGGTAATCCAGCGTCGCGTTCAGCCCCGCGTGTTGCGGCGTGTCCACAACGACCGGCACCACCAGTAGCTGGCTCATCGCGCAGCTCCATGAAGTTGCGCGCCAAAGCTCCACTTCATCTTAGGGATAGGGCCTAAGTCGATGATTGGGAAGTCATTTTTGCGCTGTCCACAATTTCTGTGGATAACTTTGTGAGCAAGCTGGGCCAGAACGCCGCAAAGCCTTGATTCTTCGTGCTCGGCGCTGCGCTGCCCTTTTTCGCCGCAGCAGTCGCCTTTGAATAAAATCAATGACTTAGAGAGCATCAGGGCAAATCCTTATGGCCCGGGCCGCGCGCGCCGGCCGGTTGCGCCGCATCAGGGAATTTGGGGATAAGTCAAGCCCTGAGCACTCACTTACCGACGCGTTACCGCCCTGCGGGCAGCTTCGGGCACCGGGCGCCGTGTTTGCGCGACGCGCGGGCCGTTCAGCGCAGCGACGCCCGCTGGCGTCGCGAATGCGTGTGCACCGCGTCGACCAGCGCCGCCACGTGCTCGGGCGGCGTGTGCTGACTGATGCCGTGGCCAAGGTTGAACACGTGGCCGTCCCAGCCGCCGTCGGCGCGCTGCGGCGGGCCGAAGCTGTCGAGCACCGCCACGGCCTCGGCGTGCACTACCTCGGGCGGCGCGAACAGCACGTTGGGGTCGAGGTTGCCCTGCAGCGCGACGCGATCGCCGACACGCGCACGCGCGTCGCCCAGGTTCACCGTCCAGTCCAGCCCGACCACGTCGGCGCCGCAATCGGCGATGGCCCGCAGCCACGGCCCACCGCCCTTGGTGAAGACGATGCACGGCACGCGCCGGCCTTCGTGTTCGCGCTTCAACTCGCGCAGCAGCTGCCGCGTGTAGTGCAGGCTGAAGCGCTGGAACGCGCCGTCGGCGAGCACGCCGCCCCAGGAATCGAAGACCATCACCGCCTGCGCGCCGGCCTCGATCTGCGCGTTCAGGTAGGCGGCCACCGCCCGGGCGTTGATGTCCAGGATGCGCTGCATCAGGTCCGGCCGGGCGTACAGCATCGTCTTCACCAGACGGTAGTCGTCGGAGCCGCCGCCTTCGACCATGTAGCAGGCCAGCGTCCACGGGCTGCCGGCAAAGCCGATCAGCGGCACGCGGCCGACCCGACGCCCCTCGGGGTCGGTCGTCTGCAGCGCCTTGCGGATCGCCGCCACCGCATCGAATACGTAGCGCAGCTTGTCCATGTCCGGCACGGCCAGCCGCGCCACCGCCGCCTCGTCGCGCAGCGGATCCGCGAAGCGCGGGCCTTCGCCTTGCGTGAAGCTCAGGCCCAGGCCCATCGCGTCGGGCACGGTGAGGATGTCGGAAAAGAGGATCGCCGCGTCCAGCGCAAAACGCTCCAATGGCTGCAGCGTGACCTCGGTGGCGAAGTCGGGGTCGGTCGCCAGCCCCATGAAGCTGCCGGCGCGCTCGCGCGTGGCGCGGTATTCGGGCAGGTAGCGGCCGGCCTGGCGCATCAGCCAGACGGGCGTGTAGTCGGTCGGCTGGCGCAGGCAGGCGCGCAGGAAGGTGTCGTTCCGTAGGGGAGCGGGAGCGGGAGCGGGAGCGGCCATGGCCGATTATCGGCGGCACCTCAGCCGCCGAGTCACCAGCGCCTGCGCGGCACCCGGGCCTGCGGCAGCGCCTCGCCGTGCAGCCAGGCGCCGAGCAGTGCGCCGCCGTCGCCGGCCTGTGCCGCCTGCCACAGCAGTTCGGGCGGCAGCACGCGCGTGGCCGGCGGCGCCTCGGGCAGCCGCCAGGCCAGTTCGACCGCCAGTTCGGCGAGAAGCGCCGCGCGCACCGGCTGCTCGCGTGTCGGCACCATCCACGCCAGCTGCCCCAACCAGCCGGCCGCCAGACGCTGCGTCCAGCCCTGCGTCGGCGCACCGCCGCCGGCTTGCGCGGCGCGCACGAACAGCAACTGCTCGAAGTCGAGTGCGGCCACGCCGGCTTCGTCCAGCGACGCGAAGCCGGACTTCAGTGCCTGCGGCAGCAGCGCCGGCGCGTGCGGCACCAGCACCAGCAGCCGGCGCACGCCGCCGCGCCGCAACTGTTCGGCCAGGGCAGGCAGCTGCGGTGCCTGAGGTTGCACGAAGGCGTCGTCGCGGCCGTTGTTGCGCCGCGCGCGCTCGAAGACGATGAAGGCCGTGTCGGCGCGCAGCGCGCCGCCGAGCCGGGATTCGGGCAGCGGCTCGAAGCCGCGCAGCGCCGAGGCCAGCGGGCGCGCGACCAGCGCCTGCACGCGGCCGAAGCGCCCCGAAGCCAGTGCACGCGCCAGCAGCGCCGCACCGAGCACGCCGCCGCCGCCGAGCACCAGCAGCACCTCGGCGCGCGCCGGGCGCACGGGCGGCGCCGAGGCCGCACCGTGCAACGCCTGCGTCAACGCATCCATCGCCTGCACTGTACGCAAGCGCACGCCCATCGCCGCGTTGCGCCGCACGCGCGTTAGCATCCGCCCCCTGGACAAAAAACCGGAGGAGGACTCGATGAACCTGCTGCAACGCGGCGCCTGGCTGGGCGCATTGCTGGCCACGCTGCTGCTGTCCGGCTGCGGCTACAACGACTTCCAGCGCCTGGACGAGCAGGTCAAGGCGGGCTGGGCCGAAGTGCTGAACCAGTACCAGCGGCGCGCCGACCTGATTCCGAACATCGTCGCCACCGTCAAGGGCGAGGCCAACTTCGAGCAGGAAACGCTGACGCGCGTGATCGAGGCGCGCGCCAAGGCCACCAGCATCCAGGCCACGCCGGAGCTGATCAACGACCCGGCGGCATTCCAGCAATTCCAGGCCGCGCAGGGCGAGCTGAGCAGCGCCTTGAGCCGCCTGATGGTGACGGTGGAGCGCTACCCCGACCTGAAGGCCAACCAGGCCTTCCAGGACCTGCGCGTGCAGTTGGAAGGCACCGAGAACCGCATCACCGTGGCGCGCAACCGCTACATCAAGGCGGTGAACGACTACAACGTGCTGGCGCGCAGCTTCCCCACCAACCTGACGGCGATGGTCTTCAGCTACGCCGTGAAGCCCAACTTCACGGTGCAGAACGAAGCGCAGATCAGCGTGCCGCCGAGCGTCAACTTCGACCGTGCCGCACCGGCCGCGCCCGCCGCGTCACGATGACGAGCGGCTGAGCCGACCGGGCGGGAGCGCCGATGCGCGCGCTGCGGCTGCTGCTTGGCGCCTGGCTGTTCGCCCTGCTGGCGCCGGCCTGGGCGCAGGACGTGCTGCCGGTGCCGGCGCTGAGCGCGCGCGTCATCGACCAGACCGGCACGCTGGACGCCGCGCAGCGCAGCGCGCTCGAGGCCAAGCTCGCGGCCTTCGAGCAGGACAAGGGCACGCAGATCGTCGTGCTGCTGGTGCCGACGACAGCGCCCGAGGACATCGCCGCCTATGCGCAACGCGTGGCCGACAGCTGGAAGATCGGCCGGCGCGAGGTCGGCGACGGGCTGTTGGTGGTCGTCGCCAAGAACGACCGGCGCGTGCGCATCGAAGTCGCCAAGGCGCTGGAGGGCGCGGTGCCCGACCTGGCGGCGCGGCTGATCATCGACCGTTCGATCAGCCCGGCCTTCCGCGCAGGCAACTTCGCCGCCGGGCTGGACGCCGGCATCGACGCGCTGATGGCGCGCATCAAGGGCGAAGGGCTGCCCGAACCGCGCGGCCCGACCACCCCGGCCGACGCCGACGCGCCGCCCTGGCAGGAGCTGGCGATGTTCTTCTTCATCGCCGTGTTCGTCATCGGCGGCATCTTGAGCCGCGTGCTCGGGCGCAGGCTGGGCGCAGCGGTGACCTCGGGCGGCGCCGGTGTGGTGGCCTGGTTGCTCGGTGCCGGGCTGGGCGTGGCCATCGTCGCCGCGCTGCTGGCCTTCATCATGGTCGGCGTCTTCGGCGCGGCGCGGCTGGCCAACCAGGCCGGCCGGCGCGGCGGGCGCATCGGCGGCGGCCTGCCGGGCGGCTTCGGCGGCGGCTGGGGCGGCGGCGGCTGGGGCGGCAGCGGCGGCGGCTTTGGTGGCGGCGGCTTCGGCTCCGGCGGCGGCGGCGATTTCGGCGGCGGCGGCGCCTCGGGGGATTGGTGATGAAGCCGGCGCCGGGCCGCCCCAAGCTGGCTTGCTCCCCCCAGGGGGAACGGCCGCCGCATGCGGCGGCCTTGGGGGCCTCATGAACCGTTGGCTGCGTCTAGTCAAGCACCGCTGGACCGAGGCTGTCGACGTGCACCGTGCGCTGCCGCCCGAGGCGCTGGAACGCTTGACCGAGCGCGTGCAGGCCAGCGAACGCGGCCACAGCGGCGAGATCCGCATCTGCATCGAAGCCGGGCTGCCGCTGTCGTACCTGTGGCGCGGTGCCCCGGCGCGCGAGCGCGCCCTGATGATGTTCAGCAAGCTGCGCGTGTGGGACACCGAGCACGACAACGGCGTGCTGATCTACCTGCTGCTGGCCGACCATGCGATCGAGATCATCGCCGACCGCGGCCTGCACCGGCATGTCGGCGCCGAGCCCTGGCAATCGATGACGCGGCAGCTGGGCGCCGACTTCCAGGCCGGCCGCTTCGAGCAGGGCCTGGCGGCGGCGGTGGACCAGGCGGACGCGCTGCTGCGGCAGTTCTTCGCGTTGAGCGGCGGCGAGCGCAATCCGAACGAGCTGCCCGATCAGCCGGTGATCATCGGCTGATCGGGCAGGCCCGAGCCTTCAGCCCACGCTCTTGATCGGCTTCAGCGGGCCGGTGAAGCGTTCGCGCTGCGGCTTGCCGGGCAGCGGCGGAAAGTCGAGCTGCGGCTCGGGCACGTGCTTGTCGGGCACCCGGTCGAGCAAGTCGCGGATCAGCGTCAGTCGGCCGCGCCGCTGGTCGTTGAAGTCGACCAGCGTCCAGGGCGCATGGCGCTTGTGCGTGGCCTGCAGCATGTGGTCGCGCGCCAGGCCGTAGGCCTCGTACTTCTGACGCGCCTGCAGGTCCACCGGCGACAGCTTCCAGCGCTTCAGCGGGTCGTCCCGCCGCTCGGCGAAACGCTCTTCCTGTTGCGCCTGATCGACGGTCAGCCAGTACTTGAAGAGATGGATGCCGTCGTCAGCCAGCAGCTTCTCGAACACCGGCACCTGGTGCAGGAAGGCCTCGGTCTGTTCGGGCCGGCAGTAGCCCATCACCGCCTCGACACCGGCGCGGTTGTACCAGCTGCGATCGAAGAGCACCATTTCGCCGGCCGCCGGCAGGTGCGCCACATAACGCTGGAAGTACCACTGCGTGCTCTCGCGCTCGCTCGGCTTGGGCAGCGCCACGGTGCGGCACTGGCGCGGCGGCAGCACGCCGCTGATGGCGGCGATGACGCCGCCCTTGCCGGCCGTGTCGCGGCCTTCGATCAGCACCAGCATGCGCTTGCCGGTGTGCTGCAGCCAGCGCGCCAGCTGGTTGAGCTCGATCTGCAACGGCTCGAGCCGGGCCTCGTACGCTGGCTTGGCGAGCTTGTCCTGGGTGGCGGGGGCCTCGGATTCTCTGCGCTTGGCCATGGTCGGTTCTGCGGAAACGGCGGCAGCGCAGTGTCGGCGCACCCCGCCGCAAAGACAAGCGCAAGACCGCCGGCCCGCGCGGCAGGCGCCTCGCGGGCTGCGCGGCGCGCCGCGCCGGCCTACTTCTTGCGGAACTTGCGCAGTGCAGCGATCTGCGCGGCCATGGCCGCGAACTCGCCCTGCGCCTTGGCGAAGTCGATGTCGCTCGAGGCGTTCTTCATCGCCTCTTCGGCCTGCTTGCGCGCCTCGACCGCCTTGGCCTCGTCGAGGTCGTGGCCGCGGATCGCCGTGTCGGCCAGCACCGTGACCGTGTCCGGCTGCACCTCGAGGATGCCGCCGGCGACGAAGACGAATTCCTCCTCGTCGTTGTCGGCGCGGATGATGCGCACCGCGCCGGGCTTGATGCGCGTGATCAGCGGCGTGTGGCGCGGATAGATGCCGAGCTCGCCCATCTCGCCGGGCAGCGCGACGAACTTCGCCTCGCCCGCGAAGATGCGCTCTTCGGCGGACACCACATCGACGTGCAGCGTGGCCATTCAGTTCTCCAATGCGAAGGACGACAAGCAGACGGCCTGCCCTTGCCGAGCAACCGCCGCGGAACCGGCTCTGCCGGGCCGCTGGCGGTGCCCCCCTGGGGGGGAGGCGCCGAAGGCGCTGCGGGGGGGGGGCATCACTGGACCGTCTTGGCCTTGGCGATGGCCTCGTCGATGGTGCCGACCATGTAGAAGGCCTGCTCCGGCAGCGCATCGCACTCGCCGTTGACGATCATCTTGAAGCCGCGGATGGTTTCCTTCAGCGGCACGTACTTGCCTGCCGTGCCGGTAAAGACCTCGGCCACGTGGAAGGGCTGGCTCAGGAAGCGCTGGATCTTGCGCGCGCGCGCCACCGCCAGCTTGTCTTCGGGCGCCAGTTCGTCCATGCCCAGGATGGCGATGATGTCGCGCAGCTCCTTGTAGCGCTGCAGCGTGCCCTGCACCGCGCGCGCCACGCTGTAGTGCTCCTCGCCGACCACGTGCGGGTCGAGCTGGCGGCTGGTCGAATCCAGCGGGTCCACCGCGGGGTAGATGCCCAGCGCGGCGATGTCGCGGCTCAGCACCACGGTGGAGTCCAGGTGGGCGAAGGTGGTGGCCGGCGACGGGTCGGTCAGGTCGTCCGCCGGCACGTACACGGCCTGGATCGAGGTGATCGAACCGACCTTGGTCGAGGTGATGCGCTCCTGCAGCCGGCCCATTTCCTCGGCCAGCGTCGGCTGGTAGCCCACCGCCGACGGCATGCGGCCGAGCAGCGCCGAGACTTCGGTGCCGGCCAGCGTGTAGCGGTAGATGTTGTCGACGAAGAACAGCACGTCGCGGCCTTCGTCGCGGAAGGATTCGGCAATCGTCAGCCCGGTCAGCGCGACGCGCAGGCGGTTGCCCGGCGGCTCGTTCATCTGGCCGTAGACCATGGCCACCTTCGACTCGCCGAGGTTCTCGCTGACGACGACCTTGGATTCCATCATCTCGTGATAGAAGTCGTTGCCCTCGCGCGTGCGCTCGCCCACGCCGGCAAACACCGACAGGCCCGAGTGCGCCTTGGCGATGTTGTTGATCAGCTCCATCATGTTGACGGTCTTGCCGACGCCGGCGCCGCCGAACAGGCCCACCTTGCCGCCCTTGGCGAAGGGGCACACCAAGTCGATCACCTTGATGCCGGTTTCCAGCAGGTCCTGCGACGGGCTCAACTCGTCGTAGGCCGGCGGGCGGCGGTGAATCGGCGCGGCCAGCTCCATGCTCACCGGGCCGCGCTCGTCGATCGGGTTGCCGAGCACGTCCATGATGCGGCCCAGCGTCGCGCGGCCCACCGGCACGGTGATGGCCTTGCCGGTGTTGCTGACCACCAGGCCGCGGCGCAGCCCGTCGGACGAGCCCAGCGCGATGGTGCGCACGATGCCGTCGCCCAGCTGCTGCTGCACTTCCAGCGTCAGCGCCGTGCCTTCGAGCTTGAGCGCGTCGTACACCTTGGGCATGGCGTTGCGCGGGAACTCCACGTCGACCACGGCACCGATGCACTGGACGATCTTGCCGGCCGCTTGAACTTCAGACATTTTTCGCTTCCTTCGAGATGCGTGATTCTTGGATCCGTTCAGACCGCCGCCGCACCGGCGACGATCTGGCTACGGCCGCTCGCTTGCGCTCGCTTGACGTTCGCTTCGCTCACATCAGCCTTCGCCGAATCGTGTCGGGAACGCCCGCCTAGACGGCGGCCGCTCCCGCCACGATTTCCGAGAGCTCTTTGGTGATGGCCGCCTGCCGCGTCTTGTTGTAGATCAGCTTGAGCTCGGCGATCACGTTGCCGGCGTTGTCGGTGGCCGACTTCATCGCCACCATGCGCGCCGACTGCTCCGAGGCCAGGTTCTCGGCCGTGGCCTGGTAGACCAGCGCCTCGATATAGCGCCGCAGCAGTTCGTCGATGACCGCCGGGGCGTTGGGCTCGTAGATGTAGTCCCAGCTGCGCGACGGCGCACCGCTGTCCAGCTGTTCGGCCGACAGCGGCAGCAGCTGCTCGACCATCGGCTCCTGCTTCATGGTGTTGATGAAGCGCGTGTAGCACACATAGACGGCGCTCAACCGCCCTTCGACATAGGCGTCGAGCAGCACCTTGACCGGCCCGACCAGCTTGTCCAGGCGCGGGTTGTCGCCGAGCTGCACCGCCTGCGAGACGACCTTGGCGCCGATGCGGTTGAGGAAGCCGAGGCCCTTGTTGCCTACCGCCACGGCCTCGGCCTTCACGCCCTGCGCGTCCAGCTCCTTGAGTTTGGCGGTCACCATGCGCAGCACGTTGGTGTTCAGTCCGCCGCACAGCCCCTTGTCGGTGGTGACGACGATGAAGCCGGCGACCTTGGCATCGTCATGCGCGATCATGAACGGATGCTTGTATTCGGGCGTGGCCTGCGACAGGTTGGCCGCCAGACTGCGCACCTTCTCGGCGTAGGGGCGCGCCGCGCGCATGCGCTCCTGCGCCTTGCGCATCTTGCTGGCGGCGACCATCTCCATGGCCTTGGTGATCTTCTTGGTGTTCTCGACGCTCGAGATCTTGCCGCGTATTTCCTTGCCTGCTGCCATCAGCGGCCTCCAAGTCGACCAACGCAGCCGCAGCCGGCGCCGGTGGTCGCGATTGATACAAGCGGACGCCGCGGAACCGGCTTGGCCGGGCCGCTGGCGGCGCCCCCCTGGGCGGGAGCGCCGAAGGCGCTGCGGGGGGGGGCCATGTCTACGCGAAGGACTTCTTGAAGGCTTCGATGGCAGCCGTCAATTCGGTTTCCGACTCCTTGTCCAGCTGCTTGCTGTCATCCAGCTTCTTCAGCAGCGCGGCATGGCTGGTCTTCAGGTGCGTGTGCAGCCCGTGCTCGAAGTCGAGCACCTTCTTCACGTCGAACTCGTCGAGGAAACCCTTGTTGACCGCGAAGATCGACGCGGCCATCAGGCTGATCGGCAGCGGCGAGTACTGCGCCTGCTTCAGCAGTTCGGTGACGCGCGCGCCGCGGTCCAGCTGCTTCTTGGTGGCGGCGTCCAGGTCGGAGGCGAACTGCGCGAAGGCCGCCAGCTCGCGGTACTGCGCCAGGTCGGTACGGATGCCGCCGGACAGGCCCTTGATCAGCTTGGTCTGCGCCGCCGAGCCGACGCGCGACACCGAGATGCCGGCATTGATCGCGGGCCGGATGCCGGCGTTGAACAGCGAGGTCTCCAGGAAGATCTGACCGTCGGTGATCGAGATCACGTTGGTCGGCACGAAGGCCGAGACGTCGCCGGCCTGCGTCTCGATGATCGGCAGCGCGGTCAGCGAGCCCGTCTTGCCCTTGACCTCGCCCTTGGTGAAGGTCTCGACGTAGTGGGCATTGACGCGCGCCGCGCGCTCGAGCAGGCGGCTGTGCAGATAGAACACGTCGCCCGGGAAGGCTTCGCGGCCCGGCGGGCGGCGCAGCAGCAGCGACACCTGGCGGTAGGCCACGGCCTGCTTCGACAGGTCGTCGTAGATGATCAGCGCGTCCTCGCCGCGGTCGCGGAAGTACTCGCCCATCGTGCAGCCGGAGTAGGCGGCGACGTACTGCATCGCCGCGCTTTCGGCCGCGGAGGCGGCGACGACGATGGTGTATTCCATCGCGCCGTTGGCTTCGAGCGCGCGCACCACGTTCTTGATCGACGACGCCTTCTGGCCGATGGCGACGTAGACGCAGGTCATGTCCTGACCCTTCTGGTTGATGATCGTGTCGATCGCCACCGCCGTCTTGCCGGTCTGGCGGTCGCCGATGATCAGCTCGCGCTGGCCGCGGCCGATCGGCACCATGGTGTCGATCGACTTCAGACCGGTCTGCACCGGCTGGCTGACCGACTGGCGCGCGATCACGCCCGGCGCCACCTTCTCGATGACGTCGGTCATCTTGGCGTTGATCGGTCCCTTGCCGTCGATCGGCTGGCCGAGCGCGTTGACGACGCGGCCCTTCAACTCCGGGCCGACCGGCACTTCCAGGATGCGGCTCGTGCACTTGACGGTGTCGCCTTCGGAGATGTGCTCGTACTCGCCCAGGATCACCGCGCCGACCGAGTCGCGCTCCAGGTTCAGCGCCAGGCCGAAGGTCGGCTGGCCGTCGGCCGTCGCCGGGAACTCGAGCATTTCGCCCTGCATCGCGTCGGACAGGCCGTGGATGCGGCAGATGCCGTCGGTCACCGACACCACCGTGCCCTGGTTGCGGATGTCGGCCGAGACGCCGAGACCCTCGATGCGGCTCTTGATCAGTTCGGAAATTTCTGCGGGATTCAGTTGCATGACTCTTCTCCGTTGAACGACGCGCGGCCCTCAGGCCGTCAACGCCACTCTCATCTGTTCGAGGCGGGCCTTGACCGAAGTGTCGAGCACCTCGTCGCCGACGACGACGCGGATGCCGCCGATCAGTTCAGGATCGATGACCACGCGCGCATCGAGCTTGCGCGCGAAGCGCCGCTCCAGCGCCGCCGTCACCTCCTGCAGCTGCGCGGGCTCGATGTCGAAGGCGCTGTAGATCGTGGCCTCGGACACGCCGCTGCTGGCGTTGACCAGCGCCTGGTATTGCGCGGCGATCTCCGGCAGCGCGGCCAGCCGGCCGTTCTGGATGACCAGGCCGAGCAGGTTGCTCGCGGCCAGCGACAGCGGCGCGCCGAGCACCGAGGTGATGAGCTGCGTGACCTGCACCGGCTCGACCTTCGGATCGTCGGCGAACTGCAGCAACTGCGGCTGCGCGGCGATGCCGGCCAGCGCCTGCACCTGCGGCAGCAGCGTCGCAGGGTCGGTTCCGGCGGCCTTGAACAGCGCCTCGGCATAGGGGCGGGCAATGGTGGCGATCTCGGCCATGTCAGCGCTCCGTGACCGCCGCGCTCACAGCTCGGCCTTCAGCCGGCCCAACAGCTCGGCGTGAACGCCGGCGTTGACTTCGCGCTTCAGGATCGACTCGGCGCCCTTGACCGCCAGGGCCGCGACCTGCTCGCGCAACGCCTCGCGTGCCTTGGTCGATTCCTGCTCGGCTTCGGCGCGGGCGGCGGCGATGATCTTCGCGCCCTCCTCGTTGGCGCGGCCCTTGGCCTCCTCGACCATCGACTGCGCCAGCCGCTCGGCGTCGGCCAGGCGCTGCGTGGCGTCGTTGCGCGCCGCGGACAACTGCTCCTCGACGCGCTTGTTGGCCTGCACCAGCTCGGCCTTGGCCTTGTCGGCGGCCGACAGGCCGTCGGCGATCTTCCTCGCGCGCTCGTCCAGGGCAGCGGTGATCGGCGGCCAGATGAACTTCATCGTGAACCAGACCAGGATCGCGAAGACGATCATCTGGATGATCAGTGTGGCGTTGATGCTCATGTCGTTCCTCCACCCCCGTTGCGGCTTCGCCGCTCCCCCTCGAGGGGGCGACGCCAGCGGCCCGGCCAAGCCGGCTCCGCGGCGTCCGCTCGGGGAGCAGCCGCGGGTGGATTTACTTCGGCAGGTTGGCGATCTGCGCCAGGAACGGATTGGCCGTGGCGAACCACAGCGCGATACCGGTACCGATGATGAAGGCCGCGTCGATCAGGCCGGCGAGCAGGAACATCTTGACCTGCAGTTCGCCCATCAGTTCGGGCTGACGGCCGGCCGACTCGAGGTACTTGCCGCCCATGATGCCGATGCCGATACAGGCACCGACGGCCCCCAGACCGATGATCAGGCCGGCGGCGAGGGCGACAAAGCTGATGACTTCCATTTGGTTGCTCCTGGTTTTGGAAGGTGGGTGGGAAAGGGAGAGGGAAAGGGGAAGGGAAAGGCGTGCGGGAGACTCAGTGCGCGTCGTGCGCCTGACCGACGTAGACCAGCGCCAGCATCATGAAGATGAAGGCCTGCAGCGTGATGATCAGGATGTGGAAGATGGCCCACACGGTGCCGGCGATGACGTGGCCGACGGCCAGCGCGATGCCGGTGCCGCTCAATGCCCAGGCGCCGCCCATCATGGCGATCAGCATGAAGACCAGCTCGCCGGCATACATGTTGCCGAACAGCCGCATGCCGTGCGACACGGTCTTGGCCACGAACTCGACGAGCTGCATCGCGAAGTTCACCGGATACAGGAACCACTTGTCGCCGAAAGGCGCGCTGAACAGCTCGTGGATCCAGCCGCCCAGCCCCTTGATCTTGACGTTGTAGTACAGGCACACCAGCAGCACGCCGAGGCTCAGGCCCATGGTGATCGACAGGTCGGCGGTAGGCACGACGCGCTGATAGGGGATACCGCCCTTCGCGGTGAACCACGGCAGCAGATCCACCGGCAGCAGGTCCATGGCGTTCATCATGAAGATCCAGACGAACACCGTCAGCGCCAGCGGCGCGACCATCTTGCGGCTGTGCGCGTTGTGCACGATGCCACGGGCCTGCGAGTCGACCATCTCGACCAGGATCTCGACCGCCGCCTGGAAGCGCCCCGGCACGCCCGAGGTGGCCTTGCGCGCCGCCAGCCACAGCAGCCAGCAGCCAAGCACACCCAGCGCGATCGAATAGAACACCGAGTCCATGTTGACGATCGAGAAGTCGACCACCGCGGCCTGCTTGCCGGTCTGCAGGTGCTGCAGGTGGTGGATGACGTACTCGCCGGCGGTTTGTCCGTGACCTTCTTGACCCTGGGCTGCCATTGGTTCAGGTTCCCGATTGCTGTTTTTTCCCCGGCCGGCGCCACAGCAGCGCCAGCAGGACCACCTGCATGCAGATCATCAGGCTGACCAGCAGCGCCGGCCAGCTCAACGGCTGCACGATCTTCGGCGCCAGCATCAGCATCAGCACCGAAACCGCTATCTTGACCGCCTCCCACAACATGAAGCTGACGGCACTGGCCGCCGGCGACACGCTGCTGAGGCGGCTGCTCATGCCGCGCGCCATCAAGGCGCTCGGCACCACCACCACGGCGGCGCCATACAGCGCCGACCGCCACACGGCAGGATCCTCGAAGACGAGCCACGCAAGCGCGGCCACCACCAGACCCGTGACGGCTTGCGCCGCGACCACCCACCAGGCCGGCACCTGCGGTTTGCGTTCCCGCAGGTCCTGCGCCTCGGCACGGGTCAGGGTCTTGACTGGCGGTTCGTCCTCCCGATCGTCCCAAGCACCCGAATGAACCCGCCTTCCGGGCATGAAACTCCCACCGCGTTTCCAGCAAAGCGGCGGGATTATATGTGCCAAGCCGCGGGCCTCCGCGAGCCGGATCGCAGGCTCAGGGCAGCGTGCGGTAGCGCAGCGCCAACGCGGCGAAGTCATCGCGCTCGCGCGCCGGCACCGCGCGGCCGAGTTCCTGCTCGATCAGCGCGGCCACCGGTGCGGCCGCTTCGGCGGCGCGCGCCGCGTCCAGGAACAGCAGGCGCGAACGCCGCGCGAGCACGTCCTCGATGCTGCGCGCCATCTCGAAGCGCAGCGCGAAGCGCACCATCGCCTCGCTCAAGCCGCCGCGGCCCGATTCGGCATCGCGCCACAGCCAACGGTCGGCGCCGGGCAGGCGGCGCAGCACCTCGGCCTCGCTGCCGTACAGGTGTTCGCCCGGCGCTTCGCCGAGCCAGCGGCCCGGCGCCGCGCCGATCAACGGCAGGCTGCGCGTCACGCCGCCGGGGCGGCGCGGCAGCAGGCCGCTGGCCATGCAGCGGTCGAGCACGTCCTCGGCCATCGCGCGGTAGGTGGTCCACTTGCCGCCGGTGACGGTGACCAGCCCGGAGCGCGCGACGATGACCGTGTGCTCGCGCGACAGCGCCTTGGTGTGGTCGCCCTCGTCGTCGGACGGCTTGACCAGCGGGCGCAGGCCGACCCATACCGAACGCACGTCGGCGCGCGCCGGTGCCCGCGCCAGATGGCGGCCGGCCTCGCGCAGGATGAAGTCGACCTCCGCGCGGAACGGCGCCGGCTCGCGCGCCAGGTCGTGACGCGGCGTGTCGGTGGTGCCGAGGATCGTCTTGCCGAGCCAGGGCACGGCGAAGAGCACGCGGCCGTCTTCGGTCTTCGGCACCATCAACGCATGCGTGCCGGGCACGAAGGCGCGGTCGACGACCAGGTGCACGCCCTGGCTGGGCGCGACCATCGCCGGCTTCGGCGGCGCATCGGCGTCGCGGTCCATGTCGCGCACCGCGTCCACCCAGACGCCGGCGGCGTTGACCACGCAGCGCGCGCGCAGCGTGAAGCGCTCGCCGCTTTCGGCATCGTGCGCCAGCACGCCGCGCAGCTTGCCGGCCTCGCGCAGCAGCGCGCTCACCGGGCAGTGGTTCAGCACCAGCGCGCCGCGCTGCAGCGCCGTGCGCGCCAGCAGCAGCGCCAGGCGCGCGTCGTCGAACTGGCCGTCCCAGTACTTGATGCCGCCGGCCAGCCCCTGCGCGCGCACCGTCGGCAGCAGCTCGCGCGTGCGGCGCGCCGACAGCAGCTCGGTCGGCCCCAGGCTGCGCCGGCCGGCGAGCACGTCGTAGGCCTTGAGCCCGGCGCCGTAGAACGGCAGGTCGAGCAGCCGGTAGGCGGGCACGACGAAGGCCAGCCGCTGCGCCACCTGCGGTGCGTTGGCGAGCAGCGTGCTGCGCTCGTGCAGCGCCTCGTGCACCAGGCCGATGTCGCCCTGCGCCAGGTAGCGCACGCCGCCGTGCACCAGCTTGGTGGCGCGCGACGAGGTGCCTTGGGCGAAGTCGCCGCTCTCCAGCAGCACCACCTGCAGCCCGCGCGCCGCCGCGTCCAGCGCCACGCCCAGGCCGGTGGCGCCGCCGCCGATGACCGCCAGATCCCACTCGCACGGCGCACGCAGCCGCGCCAGCAGCGCGCCGCGTTCGAGGGGCGGCGGCTGCATCAGCCGCGGCCCGCGGCGCTGGCCCGGCCGCGCTTCAAAGCACGTCCACGTCGAGCTGCATCCAGGCTTCGATGCTCTCGCCCGGCGCGACGCGCTGCAGCCCATGCGCCAGCGGATCGGCCATGTGGATGGCGTTGGACACGTGGCTCACCGGCTCGACGCAGAAGTAGTCGCGCTGCGGCGGCGTGTAGACCACCAACCGCGGCAGCGACGAACTCAGGCGCAGCGACATCGTCTCGTCGCGGATGCGCGCCGCGCCGCGCCAGCCGTCGAAGCAGTGGTCGTAGTCCAGGTGCTGCAGCTCGGCGTCGATGCCGTGCTGCGCCACCTTGCGCACCGGCAGCTGCGCGGCGTCGTTGTCCCAGCGCGCGTCCAGCTCGGCATGCAGCCGGCTGCGCGCACGCTTCGGAAAGTACGGATGCCAGCCGAGCCCCACCGGCTGCGCGACTTCGGCCCGGTTGTCGAACACCAGCTGCACGCGCAGCGTCTCGGGCGTCAGCGCGAAGTACTGGCGCGCCTCGAAGGCGAAGGGCCAGTCGCCGTCGGCCTCGTGGCGGCAGCGCAGCACCAGGTCGGCGGCGCTGGACGAGACCACGTCCCAGGGCCGGCGCCAGCCCACGCCGTGCAGCGAATGCGGGCTGTCGTCGAAGTTGGGCTGCGTGCGCTGCTCGATGCCGTCCCAGCGGAAACGCCGGTAGGCCAGGCGGTTGGCGTACGGCAGCAGCGGGAAGCAGCCCGACTGGCGTGCGCCGGCCAGCGTTCGTGCATCGGCGCTGCGCAGCAGCGGCAGGTGGCGGTGCCACAAGCCGGCGATGCAGCCGCCGAGGTCCGGACGCAGCACCAGGCGCAACGCGCCGGCATGCAGCTCGAAGCGGGGCGCGGTCATTGGGCAACCCTTCGCGCGGCGCGCTCCGGGGTGAGCGCTCGGGAGCGGCCCGGCGCGCTCATAAGGCAACCTTCGCGCTGATCGCGCTCCGGTATGAGCGCTTTGGAGCGGCCATGCGCGCTCATCGGACGACCCTTCGCGCGGCACGCTGCGCGACGGGCGCTTGGCAACGGCCCGGCGCGCGCATCAATCGGTCTGCGTGCCGCGGTCCAGCGAATGCACGTACGCGCCGTCCGACAGGCTGCGCAGTGCGCGCACCGCGGCCAGCGCGCCCGACATCAGCAGCCCCATGTCGGACGAGATCGCCAGGTAGTCGAAGCCCATCGCGCGGTACTGCGACACCACCTCGGGCGTGCTGCCGACGCTGCCCACCGGCTTGTCCAGCGCGCGGCAGCGGCGCGCGGCGTCGCCCAGCGCGCGCATCACCTGCGGGTGCGTGAACTGCGCCGGGAAGCCCAGGCTGGCCGACAGGTCGGCCGGGCCGACGAACACCGCATCGACGCCGTCGACCGCGGCGATGGCCTCCAGCTGCGCCAGCGCCTGCGGCGTCTCCAGCTGCACGATCACGCCCATGTTGGCGTCGGCGGCCTTCAGGTAGTTGGGCGCGGTGCCGAAGTGCGAGGCCCGCGTCATGCCCGACATGCCGCGCACGCCCTGCGGCGGATAGCGCGTCGCCGCCACCGCGCGCGCCGCATCATCGGCGCTCTGCACGAACGGGAAGAGCACGGTGGTCGCGCCGGCGTCGAGCACGCGCTTGACCATCACCGCGTCGTTCCACGGCACGCGCACCACCGGCGTCATCTTCGTGCCGGCCAGCGCCTGCAGCACGTGCACCAGGCCCATCATGTCCAGCGGCGCGTGCTCCATGTCGACCACGCCCCAGTCGAAGCCGGCGTGGCCCATGGCCTCGGCGACGATCGGGCTGGCCGAGCTGATCCAGGTGCCGATCGGCGGCTTGCTGCCGGCGGCGCGCAACAGTTGCCGGAATGCGTTCATCGTCTCCCCCGTCTCGCCTGGCCCGCGGCGGCGCTGGCCGGCAGTCTACGGCCAAGCGCGGGCGCCGCCGCGCGCTACAGCGGTGCCTTCAGGTAATGTGCGCCCGGAATCGGGTTGAAGTAGTACGGCGCCACCTCCTGGAAGCCCAGCGCCGCATACAGCTCGCGCGCCGACTCCATCTCGTCCAGCGTGTCGAGCAGCATCGACGAATAACCGGCGCCGGCGGCGCGGTCCATCAGCGCCTGCGCCAGCAGCCGGCCCAGGCCGAAGCGGCGGAACGCGCGGCGCACGAACAGCCGCTTCATCTCGCAGGCGTTGGCATGGTCGACGTCGCGCAACGGCCGCAGCGCGCCGCAGCCGGCCAGCGCCTCGTCGGCGAAGGCCAGCAGCAGTGCCCCGCCGGGCGGCGCGTATTCGCCGGGCAGCGCCGCCAGTTCGCCATCGAAGTCCTGAAAGCACAGGTCGATCTGCAGGCTCGCGGCGTACTCCTGGAAGATGTCGCGTGCCATCGCCAGCAACTCCGGCGTGTCGGCCTGCACCAGGCGGAACTGCACCGCAGGCGCCGTGCTCACGGGCCTCAGCCGCCCAGGTTGACGACCCAGCCCACGCCGGCCGCGCACAATGCCGCCACGGCCAGCGCCAGCAGCCGCGTCGCGGCGCTGTCGGCGGCCGGCGGGGTACCGGCCGGCAGCGCCTTGTCGCCGACGATCATCGGCCGCACCAGATTGCGGCCGCGCCGCCACAGGTAGTACAGCACTGTCGCCACGTGCAGCGCCACCAGCGCGAGCAGGATCCACTTCCCGAAGTCGATGTGCCAGTGCGTGGCCTGGTTCGCCACGCCGCCGCTGACGAAGCGGTTCAGCGGACCGACGTTGGCGATGTCGTCGTCGGCCACCAGGCCGGTGGCCACCTGCAGCGCCAGGAAGCCGAGCAGCGCAAACACCGACAGGCTGCCCAGCGGGCTGTGGCCGACCTCGTGATGCTCGTCGGCACGCGACTCGCCGCGCAGATAGCGCAGCACCGTGCCCGGCGCATAGATGAAGCTGGCAAAGCGCGACCAGCGCCCGCCGATCAGCCCCCACAGCGCGCGGAAGGCGAGCAGCGTGAAGACCAGGTAGCCGAAGCGGAAGTGCCAGACCATCGCGCCGCCGCCGATCTGGGCGCTGACCACCGAGCCGACGATGGTCAGCGCCAGCACCCAATGGAAGGCGCGCGTGGGCAGGTCCCAGACGCGTACGGCGGTCAGGCTCGAAGGGGTGTGGCTCATGATCACGAGGGCAGCTGCGGCAAGCGCAACCATAACGCGAAGCGGCAGTGCGGACATGCCCGAGCCGCGCCGCGCCGCACGCATGGGCAGCACAAGGTATGGCGTGGGCAGCAGTGAAAGCGATGGCGTGGAAGCAATGGCGCGCGTGCTGCGTACACTGGCCGGCACATCGGGTCTGCGCTGCGGGCCGCGGGTGTGCCGCCCGATCCCAGCCTCACCCACCCCACCCTTTGCACGGAGGAATCGCATGAAGCGTCTGTCCCTTGTCGCGTTGGCCGCTGCCGCCATCGTCATCACGCTGCCGGCCGCGGCCCAGTTCGCCAAGCCGGAGGAAGCGGTGAAGTACCGTCAGTCGGCGCTGACCGTGATGGGCACCCACTTCGGCCGTGTCGGCGCGATGGTTCAGGGCAAGGCGCCCTTCGATGCGGCCGCCGCGCAGGCCGACATCGAGATCGCGACGATGATGTCGACGCTGCCCTTCACCGCCTTCGGCCCCGGCACCGACGTGGGCAAGACCGGCGCCAAGCGCGTGATCTGGACCGAGCGCGCGAAGTTCGACGCCGCGGCGAAGAAGATGCAGGACGAGATGGTCAAACTCAACGCGGCGGCGAAGACCGGCAACCTGGAGCAGATCAAGACCGCCTTCGGTCCGACCGCGGCGGCCTGCAAGGCCTGCCACGACGACTTCCGCAACAGGTAGCCGAAGCGGCAGCCGCCCGGACGCCGCGTCAGCCGCGGCCTGCGGCCGCCTCGGCAAAGCCGAGGATGACCCTGCGGGTCATCGCGCTCTTCGTCATCGCGCTCTTCTTTTGGCTTCGGCACGCGGGCTTCGCCCGCTTCACATCGCTTCGCGATATGAGCCTGCGCCGGAAGAAGTCAGCCGCGGCCTGCGGCCGCCTCGGCAAAGCCGAGGATGACCCTGCGGGTCATCGCTGACTTCTTCTCTACCTTGGTGACGATCACCGCGCCGATGTCGGCGGTGTTGGCGACGTGCGTGCCGCCGCAGGGCTGCAGGTCGATGCCTTCGATGTCGATGACGCGGATGCGGCCCTGGCCGCGCGGCGGCATCACGCTCATGCTGCGCACCAGTTGCGGATTGGCGTCGAGCTCGGCCTCGCTGATCCAGCGCGGGCGCACCGGCTGCGCCGCGGCCACCAGCCGTGCCAACCCCGAGCTCAGCTGTTCCTTGTCCAGCGGCCCGTTCATGTGGAAATCGAGCCGCGCGTAGCGCTCGGTGATCGAACAACCGTCCACCGGATGCGGCACCAGCGCGCACAGCAGGTGCGTGGCGGTATGAAAACGCATGTGCGCCGCGCGCCGCGCAGCGTCGACGACGGCGGTGACTGCGTCACCCGGTTGCAACGCCGCCGCATCGGCGGCGTCAGCCAGCCGATGCACGATCTCGCCCGGCAGCGCGCCCTTGCGCGTGTCGGCGACCCGCAGCTCGCGGCCGTCGGCGAGAAGCAGCACGCCGGCATCGCCCGCCTGGCCGCCGCCCTGCGGATAGAACACCGTGCGGTCCAGGCGCACGCCATCGGCGTCGGCAGCGAGCACCTGCGCCGCGCATTGCAGCAAGGTGGCGTCTTCGCGGAACAGTTCTTCAGTCATCGTTTGATCATGCCTCGAGCACGCGCGCGAACACCTCGCGGTCGACGTTGCCGCCGGTCAGCGCCAGGCCCAGGCTGCGCCGGGCGAAGTCGGCGCGGCGCTGCAGCGCGGCAGCCAGTGCGGCGGCGCCGGCGCCTTCGGCCACGTTGTGCGTGTCGCTGAAGTAGATGCGCATCGCCGCGGCGACCTCGTCGTCGCTGACGGCGATGATGTCGTCGACCTCGCGCCGGATGATGGCCAGCGCCTCGGCGTCGGGCACGCGGCAGGCCATGCCGTCGGCCAGCTGCGTGCTCACCGGCGCTTCGACCACGCGGCCGGCGGCGAAGGAATCGCGGTAGGCGGTGGCGTGCGCCGAGACCACGCCGACGATGCGCGTGGCCGCGCCGCAGTGCGCGCGCGCCGCGGCGCAGGCGCAGATGCCCGAGCCCAGGCCGATCGGCACCAGCACCACATCGGGCTGCGCTGCGGCGAAGAACTCGATCCAGCCGCTGGCCACGCCGCGCACCAGGTCGCGGTGGAAGCTCGGCACCATGTGCAGCCCCAGTGCGTCGGCCAGCGCCGCGGCGTGTTCGCGCGCCTGCTGGAAATCGTCGCCGTGTTCGACCAGCGTCGCGCCCAGCGCGCGCATCGCCGCGTTCTTCTCCAGCGAGTTGCCGTGCGGCACGACGATGGTCGCGCTCAGGCCCCGCTGCGCCGCGGCACGGGCGATCGACTGGCCGTGGTTGCCGCGCGTGGCGCTGATCAGGCCGCGCACGCCGGGCTCGCGCCGCAGCAGCTCGTGCACGTAGACGATGCCGCCGCGCACCTTGAAGGCGCCGAGCGCGGTGTGGTTCTCGTGCTTGACGAAGACGGTGGCGCCCAGGCGCTGCTCGAGCAACGGCCAGCGGATGGTCGGCGTCGGCGGCATCTGCGCGCGCACGATGTCCCAGGCGCTGCGCAGTTCGTCGCCGGTGGGCAGCGGGGGCAGGCTCATGTCAATGCTCGCTGGACAGCCGCACCATGCCGCGCGGCGTGTCGAACTCGGCCTGCAACGCCGCGCCATCAGCCGAACAGGGCACGCCCTGCAGCGCCAGCGCCGCGGCCACCGGCGCGCTCAGGCCGCCGAAGTCGCCCAGGTGCAGCGCGCGCAGCGCCACGCCGCTGGCCGGCAGATGCTGCGCCGGGTGCATGCCCTGCCATTCGATCAGCGTCGGCAGGGCGCCGCCGCACAGCAGTCGGCCGTCGCTGCGTCCGGCGATGCGCCAGCGGAAGACGCCGTGCGCGCTGGCGCGTTCGGCCGCCACCGGCTGGCCGGCGTCCAGGCCCAACACGCGCAGCGCCTCCAGCGTGGTCTCGATGTGCGTGCCGCGCGCCACCACGTGCAGCAGCCTCGGGCGCTCGCGCAGCCGCAGCAGCAGCGCCGCGTCGTCCAGGCCGAACCAGCGCGGGCGCGCCGGCGCCGGCGCATCGGGGTCGTGGGCGATGATTTCCAGATAGGCCTGCGGGAAGGCCGTGCTGCCGACGGCCAGCAGCCGGTTGTGCGTGCCCATGCCCGCATGCTTGCCGCCGGCCGTTGGAGTGGCAGCGAGCACGCGCTCGCACCACTGCGCACCCTGCTCCAGCGTGGCTGCGGCAACCACCAGATGATCGACTTCGTTCACAGCAGCACCTCGCCGCGGATGCATTCGGCGACCTCGCCGCCGACCCAGACCACATCCCCCACGCGCTCAATGTAGACGCGCCCGGCGCGGCCCAGCGCGTGGCCCTGGCTGGCGACATAACTCGGCGGCGCCTGGCCGGCGCCGATCAGCCACTGCGCGACGCTGGCGTTCAGGCTGCCGGTGACCGGATCCTCGTACATGCCGCCGCCGATGAAGGCGCGCAGATCGAACAGCGCATCGCCGCCGGCAGCGTGCCTGCCGACCACGCCCAGCTTCAGCTCACCCAGAGCCGGCCAGTCGGGTCGCAGCGCGCGCACCGCCTCGGCCGATGCCAGCCTCACCGCGCACCAGCCGGGCCCGTTGTCGACCCACTGGTGGTCGATCAGCGCCGTACGCGGCACGCGCAGCGCCTGCGCGATGCGCGCCAGCAGCGGCTCGTCCAGCGGCCCGCTGCGCCGCGTGGGCGGCGCGGCGAAGGCCAGCCGCGGCCCGTCGCGCCGCAGCTCGACCAGGCCGACGCCGCACTGCTGCACCACCGTGCCCTCGCGCCGCGGCCGCCCGCCCGCCGCCAGCCAGGCATGGCAGCTGCCCAGCGTCGGATGCCCGGCAAAAGGCAGCTCGCCGCCGGGCGTGAAGATGCGCACGCGGTAGTCGGCTGCCGCGTCGTCGGACGGCAGCAGGAAGGTGGTTTCGGACAGGTTGGTCCAGCGTGCAAAAGCCGCCATGCGCGCCGCGTCCAGGCCGGCGGCATCGTGCACCACGGCCAGCGGGTTGCCGCGCAGGGGCTCGGTGCTGAACACGTCCAGCTGGTCGAAGCGGCGCTTCATGCCCGAGCCTGCAGCGCCGCCGCCAGCACGCGGCCGAGCGCGGCCACGCCCTGCTCGATCAGCGCCGGCGCCACGGTGACGAAGCTCAGGCGCAGCGTATTGGCGCGCGGCGCCTCGCAGTAGAAGGGCGCGCCGGGCACGTAGGCCATGCCCGCATCCACCGCCTGCGGCAGCAGCGCCACCGAGTCCAGGCCATCGGGCAGCTCGACCCAGAAGAACATGCCGCCGGCCGGCACCGTGTAGCGGCAGCCATCCGGCAGGTGCCGGTCCAGCGCCGCGCGCATCGCATCGCGCTGCGCCTTGTAGCGCGCACGCACCTGCGGCAGGTGGGTGTCGAGCAGGCCGCTGCGCACGACCTCGTAGGCCAGGCGCTGGTTGAAGCCCGGCGTGTGCAGGTCGGCCGCCTGCTTGGCCTGCAGCAGCTTCGGGTACAGGGCCGGCGGCGCGAGCACGTAGCCCAGCCGCAGCCCCGGCGCCAGCACCTTGGAGAAGGAGCCGAGGTAGATGGCGCCCGCGCCAGCACTGGCCGCCAGCGGCGGCGGCGGCGGTGCGTCGAACCACAGCTCGCCGTAGGGGTTGTCTTCGACCAGCGGCAGGCCGGCGCGCGCGGCGGCCTGCGCCACCTCCAGGCGCCGCGCCGCGCCCATGCTGCGCCCGCTGGGGTTCTGGAAGTTCGGCAGCAGGTACAGGAAACGTGCACCCGCGGCCGCCGCCAGCGCCTGCGGCAGCGGCCCCTGCTCGTCGCAGTCCACCGACTGGAAGCGCGGCTCGTAGGGCGCGAAGGCCTGCAGCGCGCCCAGGTAGGTCGGCGCCTCGACGGCCACGCGGCTGCCGGCGTCGAGCAGCAGCTTGCCGACCAGGTCCAGCCCCTGCTGCGAGCCGGTGGTGATCAGCACCTGGTCGGCCTGCGCCGCCAGGCCCTGCGCTGCGAGCTGCGCCGCGACCCATTCGCGCAGCGGGCCGAAGCCTTCGCTGGCCGCGTACTGCAGCGCCTCGCCCGGGGTGTCGGCGAGCACGCGCGCGCAGGCCTCGCGCATGGCCTGCACCGGAAAGCTCTCGGGCGCCGGCAGCCCGCCGGCCAGCGAAATGATGCCGGGCCGCTCGGTCACCTTCAGGATCTCGCGGATCACCGAAGGTTCGAGCCGCTCGGCGCGGTGCGCCAGCTGCCAGCGTGTGGAGGTATGCATCTTGGCTCCTTGGGATTCAGGCGCGCCCGACCGGCATCTTGCGCCCGGCGAAGACGACGCCGATCACCGCCACGGAGAACAGCAGCGTCGCCGGCTGCAGCGTCTCGCCCAGCACCGGCACCGCGAACAGCAGCGCCAGGAAGGGCTGGACCAGCTGCACCTGGCTGACGCGCACGGTGCCGCCCAGCGCCAGGCCGCGGTACCAGGCGAAGAAGCCCAGCCACATCGAGAACAGCGTGACGTAGCCCATGCCCAGCCAGGCCGACGCGCGCACCGGCGCGGCCGGCCACCAGGCCAGCGCCAGCGGCGCGGTGAGGGGCAGCGAGCCGACGAGGATCCAGCAGATCACCTGCGACGCCGGGATCACCGCCGAGACGCGCGCGCCGGCCACGTAGCCCACCGCCGTCGACAGCACGGCCAGCAGCAGCCAGCCGTCGCCCGCACCGAGCCGCCCGCTGCCCTGCCACGCGGCGAAGGCCAGCACCAGCGCGCAGCCGGCCAGCGCGCACAGCCAGAAGCCGAGCGACGGCCGCTGGCGATGCGCCAGCGCCGCCACCACCGCGGTGGCCAGCGGCAGCACGCCGGTGACCACCGCGGCGTGCATCGCATCCACCTCGCGCAGCGCCAGCGCCAGGCACAGCGGAAAGCCGACCACCGTGCCCAGCGCGCTCAGCGCCAGCGCGCCCCAGTGGCGGCGCGGCGGCGGCGCCACGCGGTGCCAGGCCAGCCACGCGGCGCTGAGCAGCCCGGCGCCGGCCGCGCGGCCGGCGGTGACGAAGCCCGGGTCCAGCTGCGGCGCGGCTTTGCCGCCGACGGCCAGGCGCGTCATCGGCAGCGTCATGGCGAACAGGGTTACGCCCAGCAGCCCCAGGGCCATGCCGCGCCGCACGTCGACACCGGCAGCAGCACTCATACGGCAAGCTCCGCGCTTGCGCGCTCCGGCATGAGCGCTTTGGAGCGGCCATGCGCGCTCATCAGGCAACCTTCGCGCTTGCGCGCTCCGGTGTGAGCGCTTTGGAGCGGCCATGCGCGCTCATCAGGCAACCTTCGCGCTCGAGCGCTCCGGTGCGAGCGCTTTGGGCGGCCATGCGCGCTCACAGCCGCACCATCCACGCCGCGGTCAGCAGCAGCACGCCCGCCAGCAGCCGGTTGAACCACAGCAGCCGCGCACCCTGCGCCAGCCAGCCGCGCAGCGCCGAACCGAGCAGCGCATAGCTCAGGTTGCTGAGCAGCCCGTAGGCCATCAGCAGCGGCAGCACGAAGGCCAATCGCGCCCACAAGTCGCCGGCCGTGCTGATCCACCCTGCACTCACCAACAGCGCCGCCATCCAGGCCTTGATGTTGACGAACTGCAGCAACGCACCCTGCCAGAAGCCGACGTCGAAGCGCCGCGGGTCGGCCTGCGCCAGGCGGGCGCTGCCGGCCAGCTTCCAGGCCAGCCACAGCAGGTAGGCCAGCCCGGCCCACTTGAGCACGCCGCGCAGCAGCGGCAGGCCGTCGAGCAAGGCGCCGAGCCCGAGCGCGCTGCCCAGCAGCAGGGCGCCCCAGCCCAGCGGCACGCCGGCGACGAAACGCAGCGCGTGCTTCAGACCGTGGTTGGCCGCGAGTGCCGCGGCCAGCGTGGTGTTGGGCCCGGGCGTGAAGGAAATCGCCGTGGCGAAGGCCAGCAGCGCGGCGAGTTCGGGCCAGGGCATCGGCAGTTGCATGGTGCGCAGTCTAGCCGCGCGCGCCAGTACAGTTGCAATACACTTCGCGGCACAGTCAAAGAACTGTATCGAGCATGTCCACGACACAGGCGCCCGCCATCACCGGCAACCTGACCGAGCAACTGGCAGCGCGCTTCGCCGCGCGCATCGAGCAGCGGCTGCTGGCGCCAGGCAGCCGGCTGCCTTCGGTGCGCGACTGCGCGCGCCGCCATGGCGTCAGCCCTTCGACCGTGGTCGGCGCCTACGATTTGCTGCAGGCGCGCGGGCTGGTGCAGGCGCGGCCGCAGCGCGGCTTCTTCGTGCGCGAGCCTTCCGCGCCATCCACGCCGCGCACGCCGCCGCCGGCCGGCGCGGTGATGCCGCTGCCGGCGCCGGTGGACGCCACGGCGCTGATCCGCAGCATGTTCCAGGCGCAGGGCGGCCGGCCGGCGCCGGGCATGGGCACGCTGCCCGAGGCCTGGCTGGACGCCCCGCTGCTGCAGCGCGCGCTGCGCCGCGTCTGCCGGCAGCCCGAGGCCTGGCTGCGCTACGGCGACCCGGCCGGCAGCCCGCGCCTGCGCCAGGCGTTGGCGCAGCGGCTGGCCGACCTGGGCGTCGCGGCGACGCCGGCGCACATCGTCACCACCGTCGGCGCGACGCATGCGCTGGACCTCGTCAGCCGCACGCTGCTGCAGCCGGGCGATGCGGTGCTGGTCGACGAGCCCGGCTGGGCGGTGGAATACGCGCGGCTCACGCGCATGGGCATGCGGCTGCTGCCGGTGCCCAGGATCGCGGCGGCGCCGGGCGGCGACGGCGGCCCCGACCTGGGCGTGATGGAGGCGCTTGCGCGACAGCACCGCCCGCGCCTGTACGTGACGGTCAGCGTGCTGCACAACCCCACGGGCCTGAGCCTGACGCCGGCGCAGGCGCACCGGCTGCTGCGCCTGGCCGAGCAGCACGAGCTGCAGATCGTCGAAGACGACACCTACGCCTGGCTGGCGCCGCCGCATGCCACCCGGCTGGCGCAGCTCGACGGCCTGCGGCGCACGATCTATGTCTCCGGCTTCTCCAAGGTGCTGACGCCGCAGTGGCGCGTCGGCTGCGTCGCTGCGGCGCCGGCCCTGGCCGAACGGCTGATCGACACCAAGCTGCTGTCCAGCCTGTCCACGCCCGGGCCGCTGGAAGACGGCGTGGCGCTGTGCCTGGAGCAGGGGCTGGTGCGCCGCCATGCCGAACGCGTGGTGGCGCTGCTGGACGCGGCGCGCGGCCGTGCGGTGCGGCTGGCCGAAGGGGCGGGCTGCCGCTTCGTCACGCCGCCGGCGGGCTTGTTCGGCTGGGTCGACGCCGGCCATGACACCGAGGCGCTGGCGCAGCTGCTGCTCGACGAAGGCTGGCTGATCGCGCCCGGCGCGCTGTTCCACGCCACGCCGCGGCCGACGACGCTGATGCGCATCAACTTCGCGACCACGCAGGAAGCCGCGTTCTGGCGCAGCCTGCGCCAGGCCATCGCGAAGCTCGGGGCGCGCTGAAAGGCGCCCCGGACGCGCCGCGGCGGCGTAGCATCGCCGCCTCGTGCGCCCCGCCGCCGGGCAACGCGCGCGCCAAGCCATGTTCCAGTCGACCCTTCCTTTCGGCGAACCCGACCTGATGCGCGCCAGCGAGTTCCGGCGCTGGCTGGACGAGGCGGCGCGCGACGGCAGCGAGTCGACGGCAGCGCGGCTGTCGACGCTGAGCCCGTCGCTGATGCTCGACCTGCTGCGCTTCGAGCAGCAGGGCCGCCACGGCGGTGCGATCGAGATCCTCGCCGCCTGCATCCGCCATGCGCGCCGGCTGCTGCTGCACCTGCAGGCCGGCAAGCGCATCGTGCCGCTGACGCTGTTCCCGGTCGAGCGGCTGGTGCATTGCCCGATGCCGATGACGCAATTCCTGCAGCTGCCGCTGGGCGAGCTGGGCGTGCTGCACGTGGAGCCGGCGCTGCTGCGCCCGCCGGGCGACCGCGTGCGCTCGATGGTCGGCGAGCTGCAGCACTACGGCCCGCTCGGGGCGGTGGCGTGGGAACTGGCGCTGCGCGGCGCGCGCGAGGAGCTGCTGCCCGAGATCGCCGGCCAGGCGGCCTACCGCATCTCGGCCGGGCTGAACCTGCGCACGCTGCAACTGCGCGGCTCGCTGGCCGCGGCGGTGGCGCGGCTGCAGCGCGAAACCACCAGCCTGCGCCAGATCGCGCAGTGGCCGGGCTTCGACCGCGGCCGCGCAACGCGCCTGCTCAACGGCCTGTACCTGCAGGGCGGGCTGATCGTCAGCCGCACGCACCCGGCGGCGAGCGAACACCGCGGCGGCAGCCGCGCGCAGTGAGCGCCGGCGCTCAGAGCCGCTCTCTCAGCGCGCGGCCAGCGCTTCCCAGCGCTCCAGCGCCTGCAGCAGCTCGTCGTCGATCTGCGCGTAGCGCGCCTGCAGTCCAGCCACCTGCTGCGGCTCGTCGATGTACAGCGACGCGCTGGCCAGGCGCTCGCCGATGGCGCGCTGCTCGGCTTCGAGCGCGTCGATGCGCTCCGGCATCTGCGCCAGTTCGCGCTGCTCCTTGAAGCTGAGCTTGCGCGCGGCGCCGGACGGCGCCGGCTTGGGCGGCGGCGGTGCGGGCGCAGGCGCTGCCGCCGGCCGCGGCCGCGCCGCCTCGGCCAGCTCGCGCGAGCGTGCGCGCTGCAGCTGCCAGTCGGCATAACCGCCTTCGTACTCGCGCCAGCGCCCCGGCGCGTCGTCGCCTTCCCAGGCGATGCTGCTGGTGACCACGTGGTCGAGGAAGCGCCGGTCGTGGCTGACCAGGAACACCGTGCCGGCATAGGCCTGCAGCAGTTCTTCCAGCAGCTCCAGCGTGTCGATATCCAGGTCGTTGGTCGGCTCGTCGAGCACCAGCACGTTGGCCGGCAGCGCGAACA
>OEIU01000682.1_pt1 | contig 28885 bp, 19 predicted proteins | sample 1539221 | NCBI WGS metagenome assembly OEIU01 (sample SAMN03792071, study PRJEB22550) | activated sludge metagenome | feature: wastewater treatment plant; material: activated sludge; isolation source: Wastewater treatment plant of a petroleum refinery complex | place: Argentina: Zarate | collected...
GCACACCCCGGGGGGCACGCCCCCCCCCCCATTAAACACCGGCCTCCCCAAGCACCCCCCCACGCTCACCCCCCACTTCTTCCCCCCCCCTCCCCCCGCCACAACTTGCGCTCCCCCGCGTCCCACCCACGGTCGCCCTTGTGCGCACAAACCCGTCCTCCCGCCCCATCAATAGAGGCGCACATCTCGTGTCCAACCACCCCGACCCCATCCACTTCAACCCCCCCGAGCACGCAATCGATGCGCTCCTCGCGGCCCTCATCGATCCGACCCAATCCCTCGCCCACATCGCCGCGGCCAAAGACACCACCGCCGACGCCCTCGCCCTCTGGCTCGCCCGCCCCGCCATCGCGCAGCGCCTCCGCCGCCACGAGTCCGCCCACGCCGCCCGCCTCCGCCTCACCGCCACCGCCCGCCTCTCCCACGCCCTCCAAGCCGTCACCAGGATTCTCACCGACTTCAACGCGCACGCCACGCCTCCCGCGCCCGCCCACCCCGCCCCCTCCCCCGCGCCAGCGGGGGAGGTCGCGAGCAGGACGCTCGCCGCTCTCGAGCGCGGCGAGAACGGAGGGGGAAGTCCGACACCCGAGAAATCCGACACCCGCTCCTCAACCGGCACCCCCTCCCTCACGTCGGCCCTGATCGCCTGCCGCGCCACCAGCCTCCTCCTCCGCCTCGCCCGCTACTACCCCGCCCCCGCGCCCCACGCGCGAGAATCCGCGCTGCACGTCTCAACCCCAAAGCCCGCTGTGCAAACCTCGTACTACGACGAGCCCGCTCCCGCCCAACCCGCCGCGCCTGCACATCCGGCCACCGCGCATGGCCACGTTGCGGTCTCCCCCCACGCGCCCGAGGCCAACGACCCCCCCAGCCCGCTCCCCCCCCCCGCCGCCCCCCCGCCCCCACCGACCCCCACCCCCCCCGCTGGCCCCGCCCCGCCCCCCCCCCCCAGCCCGCCGATCCGGCCCCCGATTCCGACCTCCACATCGATAACCAACTCGATCTCGACCTCGAAGACGACTTCGACCCCGACCTCAACGCCGATCTCGACGGCGAACTCCGCAACCTCCCCGAACTCATCGCCGGCATGCAAGCCCTCGCCGCCACCCACCCGCCCTAAAACCCGCGCGGCCAAGCAAAGAAGGACCGCCCTCCCGGCTCAGTCCTAATCCCAATCTTAATCCTGATCCTGATCCTGATCCTGATCTCCCTCCCCCCCGCCAAGGGCCAGCGCCCTCTCCGCGCCCTCCGCGCCTCCGCGAGCGATCACCCCTTCCCCCTCAACTTCTCCAGCAGTTCATCATCGATCCCCAGATACTCCCGCATGTGCTGGTCGTAGACCTCCTCGTCCTGCTCGCGCGACAGATCTAGCCGCAGCTCGTTGATCACCTTCGTCCCCTGCGCGATCCACGTGTCGAACGTCTCCTTGGAGATGTTCGCCTGGATCCACCCGCCCACCGGCCCCTTGAACGGCGGGCGGGCCATCCTCGTTCCCGGCTTGCCCGTCCGCTGGCACACGAACGCCCCCTCGGGGATCGGCCCGGCGTACTTCTTGGGAGCGCTCCCGCCGCCGCCCCCCCCCAGCAGGCTCACATCCCCGCCGCTCTCGCCGCTCTTCCGTGCCACCTCCGGCACATCCCGCCCGAGCGAGGTGAGCAGGTCGGCCAGCGCGTTCTTGGGCATCAGGTCGCCGCGCTCCGCGGCGATGGTGAACCCCCGCGTGGCAAACTGCACGGCCATCTCGGTCTTGCCCGTCTTCTGGAACGCCTCGGCCGCGAGCTGGTACGCCTTGGACATCTGCGGGGCGAGTTCCGTGCATTTCACGAACGAGTCCGCGGCCTCGTCCACCCGCCCGGCCTCCATGAGCGCCTTGCCGAGGGAGAAATGGGCCATCTCGTTCTCGGGATCGGCCTGGGCCATGTTCGCGAACTGGGCGATGCGCTTGTCAAGGGCGGAGTCGGTCATGCCAAACCATATACTCCGGACCTCGTGCCCGAACCTCTCCGCACCAACCTCGCCGGGATCGACCTCCGCAACCCCGTCCTCCTCGCCGCCGGCACGGGCGGCACGCTCGACGAGATGGCCGATGTCCTCGACCTCTCTCGCATCGGCGGCCTCGTCACCAAGTCCATCACCCGCCACCCCCGCGAGGGCAACCCCACCTGGCGGATCGTCGAGACCCGCCACGGCGGGATGCTCAACGCCATCGGTCTGGCCAACCCCGGCATCGACGCCTTCGAGGAGCACTACCTCCCCCGGGCCGCCAACATGCCCTGCGCCGTCATCGGCTCCGTCGCCGGCTACAGCGTCGAGGACTACACCGCCGTCGCGGCCACCTTCGACGAGTCCCCCATCGCCGCCATCGAACTCAACGTCTCTTGCCCCAACGTCAAGTCCGGGTGCGACTTCGGGTCAGCCCCGGTGGCCCTTCGCGAAGTGGTGGGGGAGGTGCGAGCGGTCGTGAAGCGGGCGAAGTTGATCGTGAAACTCTCGCCGTGGCCCATGGGCCTGCCCGACCTCGCCCGGGCCGCGATCGACGCCGGGGCCGACGCTCTCACTATCTCCAACACCATGCCCGCGATGGCGATCGACGTGCGGACCCGCAAGCCCCGCCTCGCCAACATCACCGGCGGCCTCTCCGGCCCGGCCATCCATCCCGTCTCGCTCAAACTCGTCCACGATGTCTACCGGCAGGTGGCCAAGGCCGCGAACATCCCGATCATCGGCGCCGGCGGCATCCTCCGCTGGGAAGACGCGGCGGAGTTCATCCTCGCGGGCGCAACGGCCGTGCAGATGGGCACGGCCCTCTTCGTCGATCCCCGCTCGCCCCTCGGCGTGGTCAAGGGTCTGGAGAAGTGGGTGAGGGCGCAAGGGTGCGAATCAATCACCGAACTCATCGGGGCGGTGCGGGCGGACTGAACCGCTCAGCGGACCTCTTCGACCGCCGCCGACTCGGACTCACGCATCCCCGCGAGGGCCTTGCGGAGCAGGCCGCTGGGGCGGGGTTCGTCGGACGTCGTCTCGGCGACCGGCGCCGGGGCGGGCTTGGGCTTGCGTGTGCGCTTGGGAGGCTCGGGGGCTTCGGGCGCGGGGGCCGGGGCGTAGGTGTGGTCGGTATGGATGACGTGGTCGATGGGGGATTCTTCGGTCTCGGTGTCGGAGACGTTGACCTCGCCCTTCTCGCCGACCTGATCGACCTTGACGGTGACGCGCTTGGAGACGCCGCGCTCCTGCATCGTGACGCCGTACAGCCGATCCGCGCTCGCCATGGTCCGCTTGCGGTGGGTGATGACGATGAAGTGGGAGTGCTCGAGGAAGCGGTGGACGGCGTGGCAGAAGCGTTCGACGTTGGCCTCGTCCAGCGCGGCGTCGACTTCGTCGAGGATGCAGAAGCACGAGGGCTTGCTCTTGAAGATGGCCAGCAGCAGGGCGATGGCCGTCATGGTGCGCTCGCCGCCGGAGAGTTGGTTGATGCTGCGGGGCTGCTTGCCCGGGGGCTTGGCGATGACCTCGACGCCGCTCTCGAGCCAACTGATCTCGTCGGTCTGGATCTTCTCGCCGTTTGGGCCTTCCTTGATGAGGGGCATGAGGCGGACCTCGGCGTGGCCGCCGCCGAAGAGCAGACGGAACATTCCGTCGTCGCCGCTGAAGCGCTGCTGGATGGCCTCGAAGGTCTCCTTGAAGCGCTGCTCGCTGGCGACGTTGAGCTTGGCGATGAGTTCGGTGAGTTGCACGCGGGCGGCGTCGATGTCGGCGACCTGGCGGATGAGGTCGTCGTTGCGGGCGGCCAGGAGCGACTCCTCCTCGATGGCGTCGAGGTTGACGTTGCCCAGTTCGCGGATCTGCTTCTTGAGCTCGTCGATGCGGGGCACGGCCACGGCGTGGTCGATGCGGACGAGCGTGCCGTGCTCGGTGTCTTCCAGGGCGGCCCGATAGTCGGGGAGTTGCTCGGGCAGGTTCAGGTTGAGTTCCTGCAGAGCGCGGTCCTCGAGATTCTCACGCTTGACCTCGATCTCGCGCCGGGCGACTTCCAGCGAGTGCCAGTCGCGCTCCACGTGCGAGGCGGCGGCCCGGGCGATGTTCACCTTCTCGCCCAGGTCGGTAGCAGTGTTGATCACCTCGGCGAGTTGCTCGCCGATGAGGTGGGCATCGTCCTGCGAGGCCTGGGCCTCGGCGATGGCATTGGCGATGATCTCGTCGGCCTCGGTGAGCACAGCCTGGTGCTGGGCGAGGGTGTCGCGCCGGAGTTGCACCTGGTTCTGGAGATGGCGGCGGCGGCGATCGGCCTCGTCGGAGGCGGTGTCGAGACGCTGCTTCTCGCGCCGCGCGGCCGTGAGCTGCTCGCTGGCCCGACCGGCGTGGACCTTGGCGGCGGTGAGTTTCTCGGCCGCGGCCTCGGAGTCGCGGACGGCCTGCTCGATCTTGGCGTCGAGGGCCGCGGCGTGCTCGGTCTGCTCGTCGTAGAGGCGGCGGAGGCGGTCGGCGCGCTCGCCGGTGGCGGCCTGTTCCTGCTCCACGGCGGCGCAGCGCTCGCCGAGCGTGCGGACCTCCTCGGAGAGGTTGCCCTGCTCGCGCTGCAGCCGGGAGAGATCGGTGGTGAGTCGCTCGACGAGCGACTCGGCGGAGACGAGTTCACGCTGGAGCGTCGCGACGCGGGTGCGAAGATCCCCCTCGGCCTGCGAGAGTGCGGAGGCCTGCTCGTCGGCGGCGGCGAGCGAGGACCGCTGGGATTCGAGGGACTCGCGGGTGAGATCGAGTTCGGCGGTGAGCGAGGCGAGCTCGCTGGCGCGCTGCAAGACGCCCGCGCCGCCGGACTCCGCACCGGCGGGACCGGCGAGGACGCGCCCGTCGGTCTCCATCACGCGCCCGTCGGGCGTGACGAACCGGGCGTTGTGGTTGGCGAGCGGACCGGCGGCCAGGAGCATGGCCGCGTCGAGATCGCGGACCAGGAGCGTGCGGCCGAGGAGGCGGTCGAGCAAGGCGTGGATCTGCGCGGCGTTCTCGACGCCGGGCGCGGGGGCGATCATCTCGCGGACGCGGGTGATGTACCCGGCCGCGCCGCCGATGATGCCGACGATGGGGGTCTCGTCGGGAGAGCCGGCGTCGGGGAGCGGCGGCGGCTCGGTCTCGATGGCGTCGGTGGCGCCCATCGGATCGGCGGGGAGGAACGCGACACGGCCCGGGAGGCTGCGGAGTTCATCGGAGGAGGGAACGTCGAGGAGCGTGCCGACGACGAGGGCCTGCAGGGCGGGGCCGAGGGCGGCCTCGACGATGTCGGCGTGGTCGCGCCGGGCCCGGACGAGATCCGCCAGCACGCCGCGCACGAAGGAGAAGCCCTCGCCGGACTCCTTCTTCTCGAGGACGAAGCGGACACTCTCGCCGAGGCCGGCGTGGTTGTCGTGCATCTCCTGGAGCGTGGCCCGCCGGGAGTCGGTGCGGTCGAAGGTCTGCTGGATCTCGGCGACCTGGCGGGTGAGGGCCTGGCGATCCTCGCTGAGCTTGCCGAGGGCTTCCTGCGCCGTGGCGTGCTCGTGCTCGGCGGCGACGATGGACTCGCGTGTGGCGGCGAGGGATTGCTCGGCGAGCGAGCGCTTCTCGGCGAGAGTTTCCTGTTCGGTCTTGTTGCTGGCGGCCTTGGTGGCCAGAGAGGTCATCTGCTCGCGCATGCCGGAAGCGCGACGGCGGTCGCTCTCGATGGCGGCGAGGAGGCCGGCGCGTTCGCGGTCGATGCTCTGGGCCTGGGAGCGTTTCTGGGATTGCTCGGAGCGGAGATCGTTGAGGCGCTGGGCGGCCTGGCCGCGCTCCTGGGCGAGCGTGCCGAGCTCGTGCTCGGCGCGGGTGAGTTCCTCGGCGAGGGCGGCGATCTGGTCGGCCTGCTCGGTGAGGGCGGACTCGATTTCTGTGATCCACTGATCGACGGCCTCGAGCTGCTTGGCGTCCTCGGCGACCTGCTTCTCGGCTTCTTCGATCGCGGTGCGGGTCATCTGCTGGCGCTGGCGCGAGGACTGCTCGGTGTGGCGGGCGGTCTGCAGGCGGCTCTCGGCCCGGCGCTGGCTGGACTGGAGCTCGCCGCGCCGGAGTTCGGCCTCCTGCTTGGAGGATTCGAGCGCGGCGAGGACGTCGGCGGCCTCGCGGCGCTTTTCGTCGAGGCCCGTGAGTTGATGGGTGAGGCCGGAGAGTCGCTGGATGAGGTCGTCGAAGTTGTCGAGGGCGACGAGGCAGCGGAGGGCGGTGTACTCGCCCTCGAGGGTCTTGTAGGTGCGGGCCTTGGCGGCCTGGGACTTGACGATCTTCAGGCGGCGCTCGGTGTTGGCGAGCTGCTCGCGGGTGAGGGTGAGGTTGCTCTCGGTGCGTTCGAGTTTGCGCTCGGCCTCGATGCGACGGGCCTTGTACTTGGCGACGCCGGCGGCCTCCTCGAAGATGGTGCGTCGTTCCTGCGGGGAGGCCAGGAGCATGGCGTCGACCTTGCCCTGCTCGATGATGGAGTAGGCGTCGGCGCCGATGCCGGTGTCCATGAACAGATCGACGATGTCCCTGAGGCGGCAGCGCTTCTGGTTGATGAGATACTGGCTGGTGCCGTCGCGGTAGAGGCGGCGCTCGACCTCGACGACGTCGGCGTCGAGGGGGAGGGCGCGGTTGACGGTGTTGCGCTGGATGGTGATTTCCGTTTCCGTGGAAACGGCCGCGTCCGAAGCAGGGGAGCAGGGGAGCGGGAGAGCTGGGGAGTCGGATTCGACCGCGGTTTCCGGGACGACGAGGGTGGACCCCTCGCTTGCGCTCGGGGTGCCGTTTGACGCGGCGGCGTTGAGGGCGGCGGCGTCGGGCGTGCGGTTGGCGAGGGCGCCGAAGCGGGCGGGGCCTTCGATGATGGGGTTGTCGAAGGTGAGGGTGACGCTGGCCATGCCCAGGGGCTTGCGGCCCGCGGAGCCGGCGAAGATGACGTCGATCATCTCCTTGCCGCGCAGCGACTTGCTGGAGCGCTCGCCGAGGACCCACTTGATGGCGTCGACGACGTTGGACTTGCCGCAGCCGTTGGGGCCGACGATGCCGGTGACGGGATCGTCGAAGCGGAACTCGGTCCGGTCGGCGAAGGACTTGAAACCGTTGAGAGTGAGTTTGGCCAGACGCATTCCGAGAGCAACCTCCATGTCGCCCGACAACTGAACGTGGCTCGGGGGCGTTCCCGAAGCCCTTGGTTGGCCGCCTCCGCGGCCCGGGTGGACGAAGCCCGCGACGGAGTCGCGGGGTACCCGGATCGAAGTCCCGCGACGGAGCCGCGGGGTACCCGGATCGAAGACCCGCGACGGAGTCGCGGGGTACCCGGAGGGGCGATCCGCGAAGGAGTCGCGGGGTACCCCTCTCCCGACGCCGGAAGGCCCGGGAAACACGGAGGATACACGATCTTCCATCGACAGGCGAATGGGGATGCGATCAGTCTGCGGGTGGCGACTTGGAGCCTGCGTGGTCGAAGGGTGTCGGTCGGCGCGGGTACGGCCCGCGCGAAGCGGCGGCGGATGGCGCGCGGGCGCCCGCCACGGGCGGGGTGCCCGTGGTACTGTGCTACCTGGCGGCGGCGGACTTGCCCGGCGCGGCCTTCTTGAGGGGGACGATCTTGGACTTCATGTCGCCATCGCCGGTGCTCGGACCCGCGGAGGGGAGGGCGACGGGGGCGGTGGGGCGGAAGACGGCATCGGCCTGATCGGCGGCCTGGGCCTCGTTCTCCGGGCGGTCGGCGAGCATGGTGGACTGCATGGCCTGGTAGATCTCGGCCCGGAGGCGGTCTTCCTCGGTGGCGAAGGTGGCGGGGAGGGCGGAGATGGCGCGCGGGTCAACGCCGGCCGCGGTGGCGGCGGGCTCACCCGCGCGCGGGCACATGGCGTAGAGGACGCCGACGACCTGGGAGTAGGTCATGCCCAGGCCGGGCTGGGGATTCTCGGGGGTGGAGCGATGGGCGAGGAACTCGACGAACTCGGCGAGGTCTTCGGGGGCCTTGGACTGGGTGACCTGGTTGGAGCGGGGGTCGCGGTAGTAGACGCGCAGGTCGGAGTTGGCGCTCTCGGCCGAGAGCATGAAGCGGTCGTCCCAGACGGAGAGGAGGGCGGGTTTGCGGATCTGGATGCCGTTGTACTTGCTGCCGGAGGAGCCGCCGGCGGAAGGGTCGATGCCGCCGAAGAGGACGATTCGGGGGTCGCCCTGCTGGGTGACGTAGACCATGGGCTCCTTGGCGGGGAGGAGCTCGAGGGTGAATCGGGCGCGGGAGGTCTCGCCGATGGGGACGCGCAGGAGCATGGGGTCGTTGCGGTCTCGGAGGCCCTCGTAGGCGGCCACGCGGATGTCGAGATTGGGGTCGTTGACGATCTCGCGCATGGCGAGGTTGATGCGGGGGTCGTCGGGCATGTCGGCGAGCAGGCGGAGGGCGCCGATGCGGTCGGCGGGGCTGGCCTTGCGGGCCAGGTCGATCAGGGCCGGGGTGGCCCGAGGGTCGCCCAGGCGGGCGCCGGCGCGAAGGGCGGCGAAGCGCGGGCGGAGCTCGGGATAGTCGTACATCTGGGCCAGGAACGGCAGGGCGGGCTTGCCGATGGCCTGCAGACACCAGCAGAGGTCCTCGGTGAGTTCGGGGGTGGCTTTGAGGTATTCGACGTACTGGCGGGCGAACTCTTCGGGCGAGCTGGGATCGACGCGCATGTGGCGGACGAGTTGGAGGAACTCCTCGGGCTTCTCGGCGTAGGCCTGGGGGATGCGGAGGGCGATGCTCTGGTAGCCGGAGGTTCCGCCGCCGTTGCCGCGCCCGCGGGCGATGGGGCCGTCGTCGCCCGGGCCGCGGGGGAAGCGGGAGTTGATGGTGCTGACGATGGACCGGGCCCGGGCGAAGGAATCGTTGTCGAGGGCCATCTCGATCTGGAGGGGGCTGGTGACGCGCCCGCCGCCGAGGACGCGCCCGGAGGTTCGGGTGATCTGGACGTCGCCCTGGGAGTTGACGGAGGGGGCGCTGAAGGGGTTGATGAAGACGGGGCCGCGGGCGGCGCCGATCTTGCGGGATTTGATGGCGCCGAAGACGGCGGCGGGGCCGATGTGGAGATCGGTGGTCCAGAGGGTTCCGCCCTCGAGGCTGGTGACGCCGGAGCCGGGGAGGGTGCGGACGTAGACGTCGAAGGGCATGCCCTCCGGGGCGCCGGGGGCGACCTTGGCCTCGACGATGACGACGGCGACGTCGGGGCTGCGGAGGAACTGTTGGGGCGAGATCCCCTCGAAGCCGGGATAGTTCTGGATGGTGCCGCCCTTGGCGATGCCGCCGCGCGCGAGTTCGCGCTCCATGGTGGCCTGCACGGCGGGGTCGAGGTTGTCGGCGCCGCCGGTGCCGGCAAGGCCGACGACGATGCCCAGGCCGGAGATGAGCGTTGGGTCGATGCCCCTGAGCGTGGCTTCGGCGCCGATGATGCCCTGGAGGGGGCGCGGCACGTCGCGGATGATGGCCGCGCTGGGGGCGACGCGTTTGACCTGCTTGGGCTCGGAGGAGCAACCCGAAGCAATGAGGGTGAGGGCGATCAGCGCAAGGCCGACCGGGACAGCACCACACGACCGATCAGACCGACGGTCCGCACACGTCATCGCGCTTCTCCGAAGCCCCCGCCCCCCCGCCCCCGCCCGGGACGTCCCCGCCCTTTGCACCGACCCGCACTCTCGCTCCGCAGAGCGAAGGGTGCGAGTTGCAGGAGAGAGGTTATCAGGGAAGCGAAGAGCGGGTGAAGAGTGGTGGGGGTGGGCGGGGCTGGGTGGGCGTGGGAACCCGATGGAAACGGTCTGGAAGTGGGCGAGAGGCTGGGTGTCTGTTGTTGTCGTGAGGGGGCGATCGTCGCGCCCCACAACATCTGGGGGAGAGGCGGACGAGAGGCGGGGAGAAAACACCAAATGTCCGCACGCGACACGGCTGGGGATAAGTTTTGCGCGTCGGGTAACTTCAAGCGAGCCAGAGAGTTGCGCGGTACTCGACAGAACGTGACAATTGGGGTACCGTATTTTGTGGATGAGGCGTGTTGCAGGCACGATCTGTAGTGGTAAACTCCCCATCCCACCGCCCGGGCGTGACTACTGGCCCGATGCGATTGGGGTCTTTCTTCCCGACGATCTTCGCCGGCCAAGGTTGCTGGTAGAGGAACTCATGTTTGGGCTATGGTTGGGTGTTTTTCCCCGCCAGGCGAAGGTGTCCTATGCCCGTTCTTTGTGATACGCAGATTCGAGAGTTGATTCCGATCGAGCCGTTCGCGGAGGCGAGCAAGCGGCCCGGGCGGATTTCCTATGGGGTGTCGTCGTACGGGTACGACATCCGGGTGGGGAGCAAGTTCAAGATCTTCACGCCCACGCCGCGCACGGGGCAGGTCACCGTGGTCGATCCCAAGGCGTTCAGCCCGGAGTTGTTCGTGGAGGTTGATTGCGCGGGGTTCGGGACCAAGGACAACGGGGGGGACCACGTGGTGATCCCGCCCAACTCGTTTGCGTTGTGCGAGACGGTGGAGTGGATCGAGATCCCGCGGGATGTGCTGGTGATCTGCGTGGGCAAGAGCACGTACGCACGCTGCGGGTTGATCGTGAACGTGACGCCGCTGGAGCCGGAGTGGCGCGGCAAGATCACGCTGGAGATTTCCAACACCACGCCGCTGCCGGCGAAGGTGTACGCGAATGAGGGGATTGCGCAGTTGGTGTTCCTGAAGGCGGACCGGGTGTGTGCGACCTCGTACGCGGACAAGGCGGGGAAGTATCAGGACCAGGGTGGCCTCACGCTTCCCAGGGTGGATTGATCGGGAAATAGGCGATAGGCGATCGGCACTAGGCACTAGGCGAGGATGGCTGCGTGAGCGACGGTATTCATTCATACAAGGATCTCATCGCGTGGCAGAAGGCCTTCACGCTTGGGCTGTCGCTGTATGCGTTTTCGACCCGGTTTCCGGATCACGAGCGATTCGGGTTGACGACGACGATTCGGCGCACGGCGCTGCTGGTCGCTCGGTTGATCGCCGAGGGGTATGGAAAGCACAACGCGCAGGCCTACGTGCAGTTGCTTCGCAACGCACGGTCGGCCACCTACGACATTGATACGCAGTTGGCGTTCTCTGTTGGGCTTGGGTATGCGGGAGAGTCCGAGTGCAGGCCGCTGATCGAGCAGACGGCGGAGTGTGGCAAGGTGATCTCCGGCCTGATTCGGAGTCTGGATGGAGCCTCGCCGAACGCCTAGTGCCGAACGACTATTGACTAGAAACCGGAACACGCCTTCAGATCGAGAGACGGAATGAAGATTACACGCAAGTTCACCGTGGCGGGGCAGGATCCATTCGCATCGGTGCGATGGGTGAAGCGCTCCAGCAAGATCACCAACCCGGACGGATCGGTCGTCTTCCAGATGGACGAGGCCGAGGTGCCCGAGACGTGGTCGCAACTGGCGACGGACATCATGGTGAGCAAGTATTTCCGCAAGGCGGGGGTGCCGCTGGAGAAGGACCCGTCGCGCACGGGGCCGGAGAAGTCGGCCCGCCAGGTGATCCACCGGCTGGCCGGGTGCTGGAAGCACTGGGGGGAGACGCACAACTACTTCGACACGCCCAACGATGCGCAGGCGTTCTATGACGAGCTGGCGTACATGCTGGTGCACCAGATGGCCGCGCCGAACTCGCCGCAGTGGTTCAACACGGGGCTGAACTTCGCGTATGGGATCACGGGGCCGGCGCAGGGGCACTTCGTGCCGGATCCGTACACGGGGAGGGTGGACCTGGCGAAGGACGCGTACACGCACCCGCAGCCGCACGCGTGCTTCATCCAGAGCGTGGACGACGATCTGGTGGGCGAGGGCGGGATCATGGACCTGTGGGTCCGCGAGGCTCGGCTGTTCAAGTACGGTTCCGGGACGGGGACGAACTTCTCGAACCTGCGGGCGGAGAACGAGAGGCTCTCCGGCGGGGGGAAGAGCAGCGGGCTCATGTCGTGGTTGAAGATCGGCGATCGCGCGGCCAGCGCGATCAAGAGCGGCGGGACGACGCGCCGCGCGGCGAAGATGGTCTGCCTGGACATGGACCACCCGGACATCCTGAACTTCGTGAACTGGAAGGTTCGCGAGGAGATCAAGGTGCAGGCGATGGTGGAGGGGATGAAGGTCATCAAGGACAAGAAGGCCAGCGCGGCCGACGGGATGACGATCGGAGAGACGGCCAAGCGGCTCGGGCTGAAGCTGGATTATGACTTCAACGGCGAGGCGTACCTCACCGTGAGCGGGCAGAACTCGAACAACTCGATTCGCATCCCGGATGAGTTCTTTGATGCGCTCGACACCGACGCGGAGTGGAGCACGAAGTTCCGGACGAACAAGAAGGTGGCCAAGACGTTCAGGGCCCGGGACATCTGGGACCAGGTCGGGTACGCCGCGTGGCGGTGCGCCGATCCGGGCGTGCAGTTCGACTCGACGATCAACGCGTGGCACACGTGCCCGAGCGGGGGGCGGATCAACGCGTCGAACCCGTGCAGCGAGTACATGTTCCTGGACAACACGGCGTGCAACCTGGCGTCGATCAACGTGCTGAAGTTCTACGACGCGAAGGCTCGCCACTTCGACGTGGACGGGTACGAGCACGCGATCGACCTGTGGACGATCGTGCTCGAGATCAGCGTGCTGATGGCGTCGTACCCCTCGAGCGAGGTGGCGCGGCTGTCGTACAAGTACCGGACGCTGGGGCTGGGATACGCCAACCTGGGCGCGATGCTGATGCAGGCGGGGATCGCCTACGACAGCGAGGAGGCGCGGGCGGTGTGCTCGACGCTGACGGCGATCCTGACGGGGCGGGCGTACCGGCAGTCGGCGATCATGGCGTCGCAACTGGGCGCGTTCGCGGGGTATGAGGACGACAAGGCGAGCATGCTGCGGGTGATCCGCAACCACCGGCTGGCGGCCCACGGCGTGCCGCGCCAGGCGGGGAACTATGAGGCGATGCGGATCCCGCCGGTGCCGGTGAACCACGAGATCATCAATACGGGGCGGGTGAACATCGCGAACGCGGATGACCTTCTGGACCATGCCGTTCGGGCGTGGGACGACGCCCTGCTGGCCGGAGAGAAGTACGGGTTCAGGAACGCGCAGGTGACGGTGATCGCGCCCACGGGGACGATCGGCCTGCTGATGGACTGCGACACGACGGGGATCGAGCCGGACTTTGCCCTGGTGAAGTTCAAGAAGCTCGCCGGCGGCGGGTACTTCAAGATCGCCAACGACTCGGTGGAGCCGGCGCTGGTGGCGATGGGGTATTCCGAGGAGCAGACGCGGGACATCCTGACGTATCTGCTGGGCACGTTGAGCGTGGATGTGCCGATGGATGGCTGGTCTGGCTCTTCGAGCCAGACGTCCGGCTCGGAGAGCCGGACCACTCTGTCGTTCAAGGATTTCCTGCTCTCCAAGGGGCTGATCGAGTCGGATATCGAGACGATCAACAACGCCCTGCCGGGGGTGTTCGAGCTCGGGTTTGCGTTCAATCCGTGGACGCTGGGCGAGGATGCGATGCGGCGTCTGGGGATCGACCCGGACGCGGCGAAGGCGGATGCGTCGTTCAACCTGCTGCGCGGGCTGGGGCTGAGCAAGGCCCAGATCGAGGGGCTCAACGAGGTGGTCTGCGGGCGGCAGACCGTCGAGGGGGCGCCGGTGCTCAAGCCGGAGCATCTGCCGGTGTTCGACTGTGCCAACAAGTGCGGGCGGCACGGGGTGCGGTTCATCGCTCCGCAGGGGCACATCCGGATGATGGCCGCGGCCCAGCCGTTCATCTCCGGGGCGATCAGCAAGACGATCAACCTGCCCAACGACGCGACGGAGCAGGACATCAAGGACTGCTACCGGCTGTCGTGGGAGCTGGGGCTGAAGGCGAACGCCCTGTACCGCGACGGGTGCAAGCTGAGCCAGCCGCTGAACTCGACGGGCGACGACGCCTCGGCGAAGGACGAGGCCGAGGCAAAGAAAGAGCCGATGGTCGAGGTGAAACCACTGGGGAGTGCGCAGCCTGCGGCGGAGATGCCTGCCGCGTCTTCCTTGGTGGTTGAGGTGCCGGTTGCCCGCCTTGTGGAACCCCCGGCTGCGCCGGAGGTCCGGATTGTCGAGCGGCCGATGCGTCGCCGGCTGGCGGACACGCGGGCCTCGATCACGCACAAGTTCAACATCGCCGGGCACGAGGGGTACCTGACCGTCGGGCTCTACGAGGACGGGATGCCGGGCGAGTTGTTCATCACGATGGCCAAGGAAGGCTCGACGATCGGCGGGCTGATGGACTCGCTGGGGACGGCCGTGAGCGTCGCGCTGCAGTACGGCGTGCCGATCGAGGGACTGGTCAACAAGTTCACGCACCAGCGGTTCGAGCCGGCGGGGATGACGACCAACCGGGACATCCCGTTTGCCAAGAGCCTTGTCGATTACATCTTCCGGTGGATGGGGATGGAGTTCATCCCCGGGTACCGGGAGGCGAACGCCCCCAAGAGGGGTGGAGATTCCTCGTCTTATCACGCCGGTTCGGCCGATGAACCCGCGGGCGATCGATTTCTCGATTCCGCGTCCCATTCGCAGCCTCGGGCCACGGCCGGCCCGGACAGTGCACTTCCTCCGCGTCTTGGCGAAGATGACGCCGAGGGGGATGTGCGGGACGCTCTCGTTCACTCTGCTGGTCAGGAGGACCGTGCATCGTGGAACACAGCACACGCTCAAGGACAACGCGCCCCGATCGGTCAACGGACCTCGCACCCAAGCGCCCCGGCGACGACGCAGGGGGGCCAAAGCGGTCACGGCGGGCACGAGCCCCTCGGCGGCCGGGTTGGGATGCGCTCCGAGGGCGCGACGGGCGTGGGAGGAGCGGGCGGCGGAGCTCAGGTGAGCGTGGCCCGGCCGACCGCTGCGAGCGCGGCCGTGTCGGCACTCTCGATGGCCATGCGGAACAACCAGGAAGACGCGCCGGCCTGTGATGGGTGCGGGGCGATCACGGTTCGGTCGGGCACGTGCTACAAGTGCCTGAACTGTGGCGCGTCGATGGGGTGCTCGTGAACGGTGGGCAGAAGCCCCTGGCGGCGCGGCGTTGGCCGCGCGGCTTGGGGTTTTGCGATATGACCGATAGGACGAATGGGACTCAGAGGACCTATTGAGGAGGCGATCGAAGAGAGACGTTGACTTGTTACCTTCCCCCGGGCCGACTTGAGCGGTCCGGTGCGAGACGGGGCTGGGACCCGGCTCGCGACAGCGGAGCATCGTGGGGGTCGGCGGCTCGCGACAGCGCGGAGGATGGAACCGCCGCCCCGAATGCGGACGAAGGACCGACCGCAGACGGAGGCTCGGAACGGACACACAGAGGCGCTGGGCGCCACGGAGGAGTCGTTCCCGGCCACCGATCCCCGATCCCCACGACCGCTGGGGCTTTCAAGAGCCTCTCGCGTGAGCGAGAGGAAGCGTCCGACGCGAGAGCGCGGGCGAACATACAGCCTCCCTCCCTTCACCCCCGGGCGCGGCCACCGTCGTACCCGGGGGCTTTTCATGGAATGAACAACCAACGGAGATGTGAAAAGGCAAGAACGATCAGCGGCCGGCGACAAAGACATTAAAGCTGTCGCCGACTTCGTTCGGATCGTCGATGGGGCGGGCGTAGAGGTTGCCTTCGCTGTCCATGGCGCCGGCCTCGCGCGGGTAGACCTCGGTGATCCTGAAACCGGCCTCGGCCATGGCGTCGCGGAGTTCGGGGACGGACCAGAGCCGCCAGTCGTAGACGAAGGCGTTGAGGATGACGACAGGTGCTCGCTTTGTCGCCTTGGTCGGGATGGCCTCGAAGTGCATGGCGTTCACGACGCGGCCGGTGAGGGGGTCGCAGGCGCGCTGCTCCCAGGAATAGGTGATCTTGTCGCGTGCGCCGGGGTGGGGCGACGGCGGGGGTTTGATGCCCTGATCGAGCAGGCCGGTCTCGAAAGCGTCCGAGCCGCCGTAGAGGTCGCAGATCAGGCAGCCCTTGGGGCGAAGGCGGGAGCGGGCGTGCTTGAAGTACTTCACCAAGGCCGCGCGGTCGTGGAGTTCGCAGATGGAGAAGTTCAGGACGGCGATGAGGTCGGCCTTCTCGCGGACGCGGTGGACATCAGATTGGGTGAGGGTGAGGCGCGGGCAGTTGGCCGCGGATTCGCGGGCGCGTGCGATGGTGGGGGGGTGGTTGTCCACGGCGATGGCCCGGCCGCGGTGGAGAAGGTCGCACCAGGCTCGGGAGAGGGCGGCGGTGCCGCAGAAGTCTTCGCCGAGGGTGAGGTCGCTTCGAGACGCGGCCCGTCCGGTTTGGCCGTTTTGCCAGATCGCGCGGAGCAGCTTGGCGTCTCGCGGGGGGTTCTGGGCGCAGAGTTCGTAGAGGGCGTATTTGTCCCAGGTGAAGGGGGTCGGGTACGTTGATTGTGTGGTGGAGGGCATCGCGGGTGGTTGTTTTGGAATCGAGTAGCCCTTGCCGTCCACCACTGGCAGACAAGCTGCCAGTGCCACCCGGCAAGGGGGCTAGGCCATGCGGACCCAGCGGATGAGGGTCTTGAGGTTGGGGGGCTTGCCGTACATGAGGACGCCGATGCGGAAGATCTTGGCCGCGGCCCAGGCCATGAAGATCATGGATGCGACGCCGATGGCGATGCTCACGGGGACCTGCCAGAAGGGGATCTTCTCGCTTCCGGCGAGGCGGACGACCATGACGAAGGGGCTGATGGGCGGGACGAAGCTGGTGATCTGCGCGAACATGCCGTTGGGGTTTCGGCTGATGGGGAGCCAGAGAACCATCGGGATGACCATGACGATCATGATGGGCTGCATGAGCATCTGGGCCTCGCGGATGTCGTTCACGGCGCTGCCGATGGCGGCCATCATGCTGGCCATAAGGAAGAAAGCGATGACGAAGTAGATCGCGGTGTAGACCAGGAGCATCGGGTCGAGCAGGTGGCTCTGGCTGAAGAACACCAGCGCCCCGATGCCGGAGAGGGAATACAGGCTCATGATCGCGGCGGCCACGCCCATCTGGCCGAGGATCTTGCCGACCATCAACTGCATCGGGGAGACCGCGCTGAGGAGAACCTCCATGACGCGGCTGGATTTCTCCTCGACGGTGGACATGAGCAGGCCCTGGCCGCCGACGAGGACGGAAATCCACAGGAGGATCATGAACCCCGCGGGGAGGAGCATGGCGGTGACGGGGTTGTCGGTCCGCTCGCCCTCGGGGGTGATGACCAGGGTGTCGGTGACGGGCGTGGTCGTGAGCTGGCGGACGGCCTTCGGGTCGAGGCTGGCGGCGGTGAGGCGGGCGTCGACGATGGCGTGATCGACCTCCTCGCTGATGTCCTGCTGCACCTCGATGTCGAGCTTCGGGGCGGTGAGGAGCTGGTAGTGCTCGAAGGCGGGCTCCTTGTCCGCGCCGACGGGCGCGGGCATCCGCACCGCGCCCTCGGGGATGACCACCAGCGCGACGCGCTGCGAGCGGCTGGCGTCGTCGCCGTCGCGGACGCGGGCGGACAGGATCGGCTGCTTCTCCTTCTCGGGGTCCGCATCGCGGGGGAGGATGATCACGCTCAGCGACGGTCCGCCGGAGGCGAGGTTCTTCTGGATGGCCTCGGCCCGCGGATCGGAAGGGAGGTTGATGCCGCCGGAGCGGATTTTCTGCTGGGCCTTTTCCATCTTCTTGGCCCGGCGGGCCTGGAAGGCGTCGGAGTTGAGCGAGACCCTGAGGGCGTCCTCGACGAGGCCGGAGCGGTCGATGACGGCGATGGTGCCGGTGGTCTTGGGGGCCGCCGCGTTCATGAGCAGGGGGACGAGCGTGAGGGCCACGGCCATGATGATCGGGGGGAGGAGGATTCCCAGCAGAAATCCCTTGGTGAGGACGGTGGCGAGAAACTCGCGCCGGGCGACCATGAGGGTCTTAGACATGGGCGGGCTCCTCCTCCGCGGCGGGGTTGCGGAGGTCGGCGCGGTCCACGTGCTGGCCGGCGGTGGACTGGACGAGGTCGATGAAGACGTCCTCGAGGTTGACCCGCTTGAGCTCGATGCGGCGGACCCCGCCGGGGATGGCGGCGGCGAGTTCGGCCATGAGGCGGGAGGGCTCGGCGCCCTCGGCGACGCCGAGGGAGAAGCCGTCGCGGTCGCGCTCGACGTGGGAGACGCCGGGGAATGAACGGAGGGTGGATTCGATGTCCGGGAAACGGCGCTGGACAGCCGTTTCACCGGTGTTGAGCGGCTCGACGACGATGGTCTTGGGATCGAAGCGGGCGCGGATGTCCGCGAGGGTGTCGTCGAGGACCTTCACGCCGCGGTGGATCATGAAAACGCGGTCGCAGAGCTGCTCGGCCTCGTACATGGCGTGGGTGGAGAAGACGATGGTGCGGCCGGACTTGTGCTGCTCCTCGATGAGTTCGCGCATCAGGCGGCGGTTGACCGGGTCGAGGCCGCTGAAGACCTCGTCGAGGATGAGCAGGTCGGGCTCGTGGATGACGGCGGAGATGAACTGGACCTTCTGCTGCATGCCCTTGGAGAGTTCCTCGCAGCGTTTCCTGGCGACGTCGCCGAGGCCCATGCGGCCGAGCCAGTCGAGGGATTTGCGCTTGGCCGCGCCGGCGTCGAGGCCCTTGAGGCGGGCCATGTAGGTCAGGAAGGGGAGGACTCGCATCTTGCGGTAGACGCCGCGCTCTTCGGGGAGATAGCCGATGCGGTCCTTGGACTCGATGGCGGAGGCCTTGCCCAGGACGGAGAGCTCGCCCGAGTCGGGGAAGATGATCGACATGATCATGCGGATGGTGGTGGTCTTGCCCGCGCCGTTGGGGCCGATGAAGCCGCAGAGGGAGCCCTGGGGGACGCTGAGGTCGAGGTTCTTGACGGCGACCTTGGGGCCGAAGGTCTTGGTGAGGTTGCGGATGGTGATGGCGTCGGGCATGCGGGGGTGAGTGTACGCCCAAAGGCATTCACCACAGAGACATAGAGGCGCAGAGGAAGGCCAAGGAAAGGGGTTGGAAAAGAAACAGCCCGAGCGATGCGGCCGGGGCCGCTGCCGCGATCACCACTTGTTTCGTGCCAGTGTGCGGGGCGCATGAGCGCGGCCCCGACCGGACAGGCTCGGGGCCGCGCAGGGATGCGCCGATGGGTTCCGCCGCGGGAGGGGGAGGGGGGGATCAGGCCGGGGTGGGCGAGGGTTCGAGGATCCAGTCGCGGGCCTTGGCGAGATCGGCGTCGGCGAAGACCCGCACGGGGCAGGGCATCATGAATCCGAGCATGCGGACGGAGTTGCGGCACCAGGAGAGGTCGGTGACGACGGCGATGCGCTCGAAGCGGCGGAGGTGGCGGAGGCCGAAGGCGGCGTCGTCGAACATGGCCGCGGCCTCGAAGCGCTCGAAGCGCGGGCCGAGGTGGTAGAGCACGCGGAGGCGGTCGTGGCGCAGGAGGCGGTCCTCGGCGGCGGGGATGAGGACGGTCTTGTAGTCCGCGTCGGTGACGAGCCCCGTGGCGGAGATGGCCAGCACGGTGTCGGGGAACTCGGGGAGGATCTGGATCATGGGTTCGTTCTCAGGATCGGAGGTGCGCGGGATGGACCGGGGGAGGGGGGCCCTCGCCGATCTCGCGCTCGGCCTGGGCCCAGTCGTCGGCGTCGGAGCCGGGGCGGCCGTCGCGCTGGCGCGAGAGGAACAGCTCGTAGGCCCGGGCCTGGATGCGCTCGCGTTGGGATGCGTTCGGGCGATCCTCGCGCGCGTGGGCCGGCGCGCCGCCCTCGTTCTCCCACCGCTGCACGGGCGGGGGCTGGGCCGGGGGTGAAGAGGGCGCGAGGGGCTTCGCGCCGGCGGGCGGGGGCCGGCGCGGGGTGGCTTTGCTGGAGAACATGGAGTGCTCCTATGAGAAGGGGCGGGGGGGAACGGCCGGTGGGCGGAGGACCTGCCTCAGAAGCAGTTGTTCTTCACGTGCTTCTTGATGAGGTCGCGGGCCTTCTGGACGTTGGCGGTCTCCTGCTTCTTGATGTCGCGCCAGAAGGTCTGGAGCTCGGGGTCGCCGTCGGCGTTGGCGATGCACTGGTCGCAGCGCCAGATGGTGTCCAGGCGGCTGGAGAGGTAGTGGATCAGGTCGTGGTCGTGGTCGAGCATGCCGCGGCTTTCGCCGACGTGGGCGTAGGGCCGGGTTTCCGTGACGGTGGTGGCCATGGGTGCGAACTCCTTTTCAAGTGTGTCCCCCGCCCCCCCGCCCCCCACCCCGCGGCCATCGGTGGCGATGCCGCGCGACTATGTGGTGATAGCTCCACAGGCCGCGCGGCGTTCGGGGCACGGGAGAATCGCCACGGAGTTTTTTGGGCGAGCCTCCCCCATCGGGGTCATGGACGGAGGGCGAACACCCGGGGGAGTGACGGGTGGGAAGCGGGGAGGGGAACGGGGGGGGGGAGCGCAGGGTCGTCCGGCACTCCCTTGGCCTCGAGGTGAGCCAACGGAGTGGCACGGTCCATGGCAATGCCAGCTGCCGAGCGCGCACGCGTGGGGATCGGGGGGTTGGGCAAATGGAACGGCTTGGGGGTCCAGCAACTCTGTGTCCTGGGTGCCGGTGCCGACAAGGTATCAGCAATGGAGCACCGTAGCGACCTACTTCCGGCGTTTGACACCAGAGGAGCGAAGCCTTGTCGAATCTCGCTTCAAAACGAGATAGATGGGCCACGGGGATGAATAGGCAATACTGTCACCGATGGAAATACTCGGCCCCGATCGCTACACGATGAGATTTGACGCGGTGAAGTACGTCGTGAAGTGTCCGAAGGGGTCCCCGAAGTTCTCCGGGCTCGCCACGCGGCGGACGCCCAAACTCTACCTCGTCGGTCAGGACCATTGGCCGATCTACGTCGGAATGACGCGGCAATCGATGAACACTCGCCTCCGCATGGGATTTACGGCGACGGGCGAGAGCGGCTATCACGGGTACGCATGGCGGCGCACCTGCACGGCGGCTTGGCTCGATATCTGGTGCCTTGCCGATGACGCCGTCCCGCCGACCGTCCGAGACGCGGAAACGGTGGAGGCAGAGATCGTCTTTCGCATCCGCGAAAAAGGCCAATGGCCCGAGCACCAGACCGAAATTCACTTCTACCCGTCCAACGACGAACACCGGCGAATTGCGGACCACATAATGGGGCACTACCGGAAGGCGTAGGCCGGGTAACATCGACCGATGCCGCTCGACGCCACATCCATCCCGCCCGCCCTCATCCGCAAACTGGAGGAACTCTCCGGCACGATGGGGGAGATCGATCTGCAGCTGGGCGATCCGGCGATCGTGGTGGACCACAAGAAGGTGCGGGATCTGTCGATCAGGAAGGCCGCGATCGAGCCGGTGGTGAGCGACTATGCGGAGTATGTACGGCTGGTGAAGGAGGCCGAGGGGTTGCGGGCGATGATCGCGGGTGGGGACAACGACATGGCGGCGATGGCGCGCGAGGAGCTGCCCGGTGTCGAAGCGCGGGCCGCGGCCGCGATCGAGCGGGCCAAGGGGGCTCTGGTGAACGCGGATGACCGGGCCGTGGGGTCGGTGATATTGGAAGTCCGCGCGGGCACCGGCGGCGATGAGGCGTCGCTGTGGGCCCGCGACCTGCTCGACATCTACTCGAAGTACGCGGCCAAGCGCGGGTGGGCGTTCGAGACGATGGAGGTCGCGGCCGAGCCGAGCGTGGGGGGCGTGCGATCCGCGACGATCAACGTGCGCGGCGAGGGGGTGTGGAGCGAGCTGGCGTTCGAGGCGGGCGTGCACAGCGTGAAGCGCGTGCCGGCGACCGAGGCGGCGGGGCGCGTGCATACGAGCACGGCGACGGTGGCCGCGCTGCCCGAGCCGGAGGAGGTGCAGGTGCACATCAACTGGGCCGCGGATGTGACGGAGGATGTCACGACGGCGCAGGGGCCGGGCGGGCAGAACGTGAACAAGGTGGCGACGGCGGTGAAGTTGTTCCACAAGCCGACGGGGATCGAGGTGCGGATGCAGGAGAGCAAGAGCCAGCAGCAGAACCGGGAGAAGGCGCGGCGGCTGCTGATGGCGCGGGTGTATGAGTTGGAGCGGCGGAAGGTGCACGAGGCCCGGGCGAGCGCGCGGCGGGAGCAGATCGGGACGGGGGAGCGGTCGGAGAAGATCCGGACGTATCGGTACAAGGATGGGATCGTGGCCGATGAGCGGCTGCCGGGGGAGTATCCGCTGCGGGATATTCTGGCGGGGGACCTTGGGAAGTTGTTCAAGGATCTTGGGGAGGCGGAGACGGCGCGGCGGATTGCGGAGTTGTGAGCATGCCTCTACGAGCCCTCCGCGCGAGCGGAGGACGATTCATGCTCATCCTCCGCTCGCGCGGAGGGCTCGTAAACGTGATTAGAACTGAGCGAAGTGATCCCACTCACGGGCGTCGCCTTCGGCGTCCACGTGGAGGAGGATGAACTTCGAGAGCGGCGAGCCCTCGGGCGTCGGCTCTTGGCGGCAGAGGGTGGCGGAGGTGAAGAAGGCCGCGGCTTTCTGGATGGCGGGAATCCAGGCGTCGTCGACGACGATCAGTTTGCCGGGGCCGAGGAGGCGGCGGGCGAAGAAGATGTCGAGGAAGGCGGACTCGAAGCGGTGGTCGCCGTCGATGAAAGCGAAGTCGAACTGCTGTCCTCCCCCATGCTCGGAGATGAGTTGGGGGAGAGCGGACTCAGAGCGGAATTCGAGGAGGGTGTGGAGGAGGGTGAGGCCGGCTTCTTTGAGGAAGCGGCGGCCTGCTCCACGCCATTGGGTGGTTTGGAACGGGTCGATGGAGGTGACGCGTGGGTGTGCGATTGGTTCCGGCTGGACGGTGAGGGAGCCTTCGAGGAGGAATGAGGCGGAGAGGCCGAAGGCGAAGCCGGTTTCGAGGCAGCGGGTGGCGCGTTCGCGGATGACCAGATCGCGGAGGGCCTGGCCGCGCTCGTGGGTGAGGCCGACGGGCCAGAGGTCGCGGGGGTGGTCGTCCTCGCCGAGGATGCGGCCGGAGGTGTAGAGGGCTTCGCGGGTGGAGCGGAGGCGGTGGAGGCAGGAGGGATGCGCGGCGAGGGTGGGCATGGGGGGAGTATCGGTCGGTCCGATGGCGCGGCCATCGAGACGCTCGCCCGAATGGGGGCTGTCGGGGCCTCGGGCGGCCAGTGGCGGCACATGGAATCCTCATACGGGGTCGATCTGATGCCGAGAGGCTCGCCAGCCCGCGCGCGGCGAACCAGAGCGCGTGGCCAAAATGTGGGGTTTTGCGCTTGCGTACCGAGCGGTGTTCGGTTATAGTGGATACTGATATCTGATATCAGTGCGGGGTGCGGGGACGGCCCTTTCGCGCGGCGGGCGCCGAAGGAGGGTGAGCCCATGACAACTCGCATGATCGTCGGACGAGCGGCAGCGGTGGCGGCCCTGATCTCGTGGGGTGTGCCGGGGGTCGTGAACGCGGACCCGGATCCGGTCAACGCGGTGCCCGCGCCGCCCGCGAAGGTGTGGGCGATTCCCGTCGGACCGCAGGAGGCGGTGCCGGGGCCGGGGGAGGGCGAGCCGGTCCGGATGGCGCTTCCGCCGCCGATGGACCAGATTCCTCCGATGCCGATGCCCGTGGACGGTGTCGATGTTCCGCCGGGGAGCGACACCGTGCTGTTCCATGACGCCGCGCGGCGGACGACCGTCGAACTTCCGGCGGGGCCGCCGTCGGGGGCGATCGGCGGCGGGGGGAGCGGCTTTGTGGGGGCCGATGGGGTGGTGATGGCGCGCGAGTGGGCGCGTTCGCTGGGGGCGATGTCGGCGGTGACGTCGTTCAATGCGTTCCCGGACCGGACGTCGTGCAAACTGGCGATGCGATTCGTGGATCTGAATGGGGCGACCCGGTGGTTCTCCTGCTCGGGGGCGATGCAGGATTCGGGCGTGGTGCTCACCGCGGGGCACTGCGTGTACGCGCGGGATGTGGACGGCGTGGATATCTACGACTGGGCCCGGGAGATCTGGGTGTATCCGGGATGGGACGGCGTGGACAGCGGGGGGAGCTCGCCGGCCTCGACGGACGTGATCAACAACTGGGGGTACACCTCGGGCACCGAGTTCATCGCGGGGAGCGACTGGGTGAACAACGGCAACTTCAACCGGGATTGCGCGGCGATCCGGATCATCAGGGGGCAGCGTCGGAGCGTGGGCATGCTGACGGGGTGGCTCGGGCGCGCCTGGGGCTACAGCTGCGGGGAGAATCTGGGGCGGCAGTACTACAACTTCTCGTATCCGGCGGAGCCGTGCGGCTCGGGCGGGCTGCACACGGGGCGCACGCTGTACTTCCGCTCGGGAACGTTCGACCTGTGCGTGGGCAATCGCCTGCAGACGAACACGGCGTCCGGCTGCCTCAACGCGGTGTGGGGCGGGATGAGCGGGAGCAACGCGTACTTCTTCGCCAACGCGACCGATCGCTGGGCTCACGCGGTGTGCTCGACGAGCGATCGGGCCACGTACGGGCGGTACTGCAAGCTGTGGGAGCAGTTTGATTCGGATCTGAACTCGTTCCGCTCGGGCGCGCGCGGGACGACGTTCGACCTCGAGGCCCTGCAGTTCCGGCTCAACGGGAGCACGACGGTGCAGGCGAGCGCGACCACATCCGGGTGCGGCTTTGTCGCGGCGAACGCCACGAACGCCGATCCACCGATGCGGACGTACACGGTGCGGGTGTATCTCTCGACCAATCGGGAGATCACGACCGCGGACACGCTGGTGGGGACGTTCACGTTCGACTATGACTTTGCGCCGATGCAGGCGCTGGGCGTTGGTCTTCCGGGCGTGGTGATTCCGGCCTCGACGGCGGCGGGTACCCGGTACCTTGGCGTCGTGCTCGATCCCGCGACGGACGCGGTGCCGGAGAACAACGACACGCTGGCGTGGGACGTGCAGGCGGTGCAGGTGACGCCGGGGCCGCCGCCCCCGCCGAGCAACAACACGTGCGCGACGGCGTTCAACCTTTCCATCGGCGCCACGGTGGTCGGGCCCACCACGAACGCGACCAACAACGGATCGGCGAGCTGCGGGAACTCGACGACCTCGCCGGACGTCTGGTTCCGGATCGTCCCGCCTTTCTCGGGCACGCTGGCGATCGATGCGTGCGGGTCGTATTTCGACACCGTGCTCTCGATCCACTCCGGGTGTCCCGGGGACACGACGAACCAGATTCGCTGCAACGACGATCGGGTCGTGGGCGGGCGAGACTCGTGCCCGAACTCCACGGCGTCGCTGCTCACGACCGGCGTGACCGGGGGCACGACCTACTATGTGCGGTTGGCCGGGTACCTCGGGGCGGGGGGCGGGTACACGATCCGCACCTACTACCAGGAGCCGCTCAACGACGACTGCCCCTCGGCCACCGTCTACACGACCGGCTCGCTGGTGAACGGGACGCTCGCGGGGGCGACCAACGACGGCACCACCTCGTGCGGCCAATCGGCCGGCGGGGCCGACGCGTGGTATCGCCTGACGGCGATCCAGACCGGGAGCCTGCGCTTCGATACCTGCGGTTCGGGGTTCGACACCGTGCTCTCGGTGCACACCGGGTGTCCGGGCACGATCGCCAACCAGATCGCGTGCAACGACGATGCGCTCGTCGGGACGTGCGTCGGCACGCTGCAGTCCGCGGTCGATGTGGGCGTGACCTCCGGCGTGGAATACTTCATCCGGGTGAGCGGGTACTCCGGGGCGATCGGGTCGTTCACGCTGCGCTCGCAGTACCTGCCCCCGGCCAACGACGCCTGTGCGAGCGGGACGCCACTGCTGGCGGGAACATCGGTGGTCGGGGTGACGGCGACCTCCACGAACGACGGGGGCTCGAGTTGCGGCAACACGGCGAGTTCGCCCGACGTGTGGTTCCGCCTGGCGCCCTCGTGCACCGGGCGGCTGCGGCTGGACACGTGCGGGTCGGCGTTCGACACGGTGCTGTCGGTGCACGCGGGCTGCCCGGGGACCGCCGCCAATGAGATCGCCTGCAACGACGATCATGGGACTGGTGCGGGCGGATGCACTGGCTTGCGGGACTCGGCCCTGGACCTGATCGTGTCGGCGGGAACGGGGTTCTTCGTCCGCGTCGCGGGCTTTGCCGGAGGCTCTGGGGCGGTCACCATCTCGGCCAGGTACACCCGCGGCCCGCCGACCCGTTACCGCGAGAGCGCGCCCGTGATCGTGGACGGCTTCTACCTGTTCACGAACTGCGGCGCGACCACCGACGGACCCCAGGAGGGTCTGTGCGGCTTCGGGTTCGGCGACAACCAGGTCAACAACGACGTCTGGGTGCGGTACAACACGCCGGCCGCGCGGTTTGTCACCGTGGACACCTGCGCCAGCGTGGCGCCGGTGTTCGACACGAAGATCGCCGTGTACCGCTCGACGGAGTGCCCCGGGGCGGAGAACGCCGCGACCGCCTGCAACGACGACGCGGGGCCGGGGTGCGGGGGTTCGCTGTATCTCTCGCGGCTGACGTTCGCGTCACCGGCGGGCGGGACGGCGTTGATCCGCATTGGCGGATACCTCGCCAGCGCGGGATCGGGAACGCTGACCATCTCCTCGTTCTGTCTGGCCGACTTCAACCGCGACGGCACGGTCGCGGTGCAGGACATCTTCGACTATCTCAACGCGTGGCTTGTCTTGAACCCCCTCGCCGACATCGATCTTTCCGGGGGCGTTGCGGTGCAGGACATCTTCGATTTCCTGAACGTCTGGCTGGCCGGGTGCTCGTGAGCGCGCCCGGGCCGGTCGGTGGGGAGTTGGTGTGCGGGGTATGGGCTCGGGCGCCTGCGGGCGCGCGGTTGCTGGTGGTTCAGCCTGCCGGGCGTGGCCGGCGCGGCGTCTGTGAGGAGGCGGGAAGGGACGGGAGGGCAGAAATGGCCCGGCGGGGGACCTCCAAACACTCACCGAAACGGGGCTTGTCGGCCGATTAGGGAGACCAGCAACGGCCGCGGGCTTTGGCCGCGACTGAGGAGAAGCGACCATGTCCGACCAGACCGAGCCAACCACCCCGCCGCCCCCTTCGCATCCCGAGCCGGTTGTCGTGCCGCCGACGACGCCGACGATCTCCGACAAGGAGGTTGCGGACGGCAAGACATTCGCGATCCTGTGCTACGCGATCAACCTCGTGGGCTTTCCGTTCTGGCTCATCCCGCTGATCGGGCGCGACAACGCGTTCTCGCTCTACCACGCGAAGCAGTGCCTGATCCTGTGGTGCACGCTGATGGTGGGCGTTCTGATCGCCATTCCGCTGTCGTTCGTGTGCGTCGGCGTGGTGATGTTCCCGCTGCTGGGGATCGCCAATATCGTCATGAACGTGCTCGGGGTGATGAGCGCCAACAAGGGGCAGACCAAGCCGCTGCCGGTGATCGGGCCGTGGGGCGAGAAGTGGTTTGCGGGCATCACCTACAAGCCCAAGGCCTGAGCGAGCGCCTGTGGAAAGTGGCGGCGTGACGGGTTTCAACCCGGCGGGCCGGGCTGATACGCTTGCGCGTGCCCACCCCCAGGACGCTGATCTGCGTGCCCATCATGGTGCAGGACGAGGCGGCCGCGCTGGCGGATGCGGTGGCCGCGCGGGATGCGGGGGCGGACCTGGTGGAGTTCCGGGTCGATGAGTTCTTTTCGGGGACTCGGGATGGTGGGGGGAATCTTGAAGAGCGGGAGGTGGACACCATCCTGCGGGTGGTGGCGGGGTCGGCGCTGCCGTGCATCGTGACTTGCCGCGCGGCGAGCGAGGGGGGGCATTATGACGGGGATGACATGGCGCGGGTGGCGCTGTATGAGCGGCTGGGGACGGCGCTGCCGGGGGATTCGGGGGAGAAAGACCCGCCACGGAGTGTCGGGGTACGCGGAAACCCGCCGCGGAGCGGTGGGCCACCCGGGGGAGCGAAGGAGCATCCGCCGCGGTATCTGGATATGGAGTTCGCGGCGTATTCGAGGTCGGCGAACCTGGCGCAGAAGGTGCATCTGGCGATCGACTATCCGGCGAACCGGCGGGAGATGCGGCCGGGGTTGATCCTGTCGATGCATGATTTTCAGGGGAGGCCGGCGGACCTGCTGCGGCGGGTGTCGCAGATGCAGAGCGAGCCGGCGGCGCGGGTGGTGAAGGTGGCGATCACGGCGCGATCGCTCCGGGACAATCTTGAGTTGTTCGATCTGCTGGTGGAGAACGCGGCGAACCGGCCCATGATCGCGCTGGCGATGGGGCGGTTCGGGCTGATGTCGCGGGTGCTGGCGCCGAAGTTCGGGGGGTTCCTGACGTTCGCGTCGCTTCGGAAGGGGCTGGAGACGGCGCCGGGGCAGCCGACGGTGTCGGAGTTGCGGGATGGGTACCGGTTCGGGGAGATCGGGGCGGGGACGCGGGTGTATGGGGTGATCGGGTGGCCTGTTGAGCATTCACTCTCGCCCTTGGTGCACAACGCGGGGTTTGATTCGCTGATGACGGACGATTGGGACGTCTCGGGTACCCCGACCCTCCGTGGCGGGGACCCGGCAGGCACGCAGGGCCAAGAGCCCGCCACGGAGTGTCGGGCTACCCATGATGCGGTGTATCTGCCCCTGCCGGTGCCGCCGGAGTATGAGCACTTCAAGGCGACGCTCGGGGCGTTGATCGATCATCCGCGGCTGGATTTCGGCGGGTGCTCGGTGACGATCCCGCACAAGCAGCACCTGGTGCGGCTGGCGCGAGAGAGCATCGCGGCGGGGGATGAGGTGGAGTGGTCGATCGATGCGCTCTCGGAGGTGTGCGGGGCGGCGAACACGCTGGTGGTAGAGCGGGACTCGATGGGGAACGCGCGCCGGGCGCTGGTGGTGAACACGGATGGGCCGGCGGCGGTGGGGGGGCTCGCGGGGGCGACGGGGGGGGCGGTG
>OEIU01000683.1_pt1 | contig 28845 bp, 23 predicted proteins | sample 1539221 | NCBI WGS metagenome assembly OEIU01 (sample SAMN03792071, study PRJEB22550) | activated sludge metagenome | feature: wastewater treatment plant; material: activated sludge; isolation source: Wastewater treatment plant of a petroleum refinery complex | place: Argentina: Zarate | collected...
AGGCGGGGCTGGCGATCGGCAAGTTCGTGAAGGAGCCGTTCGACGAGGAAGCGCGGCGGAATATGTTCGGTCAGCGCGCGAAGGAACTGGCGGAGCGGAAGTAAGACTCCAACCGCATCGTCATTGCGAGGAGCGCAGCGACGAAGCAATCCATCTTTCCCCGGGTGGCGCGATGGATTGCTTCGCTGAGCCTGTCATCGGGCGGGCATTCGCCCGACCCGGTGGCTCGCAATGACGGTGAAATGACACGGGCCTAAACCAACAAGGAAAACACCCATGCTTGAATTCTTCTTCGACTGTTCCAGTCCCTGGACCTATCTTGCCTTTCACAACATCCAGCCACTGGCAAGGGAGGTCGGCGTCGAGATCTCGTGGCGGCCGATCCTGGTCGGCGGCATCTTCAATACCGTCAATCCCAGCGTCTATGCGTCGCGCGAAACGCCGGTGCCTTTGAAGGCGCGCTACATGAAAAAGGACCTTGCCGACTGGGCGCGCTCCGCGGGCCTTGCGATCAAGATGCCGCCGACGGTGTTTCCGGTGAACAGCGTCAAGGCGATGCGCGGCTGCATCTGGCTCGGCCAGGAATCTGGCGAACGCATGGTGCCGTTCGCGCGCGCGGTGTTCGAGACCTATTGGGGCGACGACAAGGACATCTCGCAGGATTCGGTGCTGACCGGGATCTGCAAGAAGGCCGGCGTCGACCACGTCAAGTTCTTCGACGGCATCGGCCAGCAGGCGATCAAGGACCAGCTCAAGGCCAACACGGACGAGGTGATGGCGCGCGGCGGCTTCGGTTCGCCGACGATCTTCGTCGACAAGACCGACATGTATTTCGGCAATGACCGCATGCCGCTGATCCGCGAGGCGCTGGAGCGCGCCAAGGCGCGGGCCGCCTGATGCCGAGGGCCGTCGTCTGCCGCGAGCTCGGCCCGCCCGAGAACCTGAACCTGGAAACATTTGCCTCGGTGCCGCTGGCGCCAGGGCAGGTGCGCATCGCCATTCGCGCCGCCGGGCTGAACTTTCCGGACGTGCTGATGGCGGCGGGCGAGTATCAGCTCAAGCCGCCGCTGCCGTTCACGCCGGGCGTGGAAGCTGCCGGCGACGTCGTCGAGGTCAACGGGGCGGAAGGGGTTGCGCTCGGTGACCGCGTGATCGTCAAGATGCGGCACGGCGCCTATTGCGATGAAGCCGTCGCCACGCCGTCGCAACTCGTGAAACTGCCGTCGACCTTCGATTATGCCGAGGGCGCGACGTTCCTGGCCGGTCATGGCACCGCCTATCACGCGCTGCTCGACCGCGGGCAGGTTCAGCCTGGCGAAGTGCTGCTGGTGCATGGCGCGGGCGGCGGCGTTGGCCTTGCCGCCGTCGAGGTCGGCAAGATGCTGGGCGCCATCGTCATCGCTACGGCATCGAGCGACGAGAAGCTTGCGATTGCCAGGGGAAGAGGCGCCGACCATCTGATCCGCTACGACCGCGAGCCGTTCCGCGATGCCGTCAAGCGCATCACCGACGGGCGAGGGGCGGATGTCGTGTTCGATCCGGTCGGCGGCGAGGTGTTCGAGAATTCGATGCGCTGCATCAACTGGGGCGCGCGGCTCCTGATCATCGGCTTCACCGGCGGCATCGGCCTTGCGAAGACCAATCTTCTGATGATCAAGGGCGCCAGCGTGCTCGGCGTCCGCGCCGGCGAGGCGGTGCGGAGAAATCCCGCGCTCGGCGCGGTCAGGATCAAGACGCTGACCGAATGGGCGGAAGCCGGCAAGGTGCGCCCCAACGTCTCGCACCGCCTGCCGCTGGAAGACTACGCCAAAGCGATGCGGCTTCTGATCGACCGCAAGGCGATCGGCCGCGTGGCGCTGGTGATGGAGTAGTTTCCCGTCATGCCCCGCCGTGTGCGCAATTGCGCACCGGCGGAGTAAACTTCCCATCCCTCAAAAACGCAATCGTCTGCGCGATCGCGACGCTATTGCGCACCAGCCACGGATGCGGGGTGGGAATCACGATGTGGTCCGCCATCCCGTCGAGTTCAGTGTTTGCGACTGAAACCCGTCCGTCATGCGGCTTCGGCAGGAAGGCCGATGTGATCGGATAGATCGACCTGTTGCCGGCGATGATCCCCACGGGATAATCGACTGGCGGAAACAACGCCTCGATGACGTTATCCCGCTGCGTGCCGAGCTGCTGTCCCGCCGGTCCGAAGAAAGCGCGGTAGGGCATCAGATGTCCGAGACGGTCAGCGATCTCGCTGCCGCGGTTCGGCGTGCCGAGCATGACCACGTAGCCAAGACGCTTTGGTCGATGCCTCGCAATGTAGACCCGCGCCAGCAAGCCGCCCATCGAATGACAGACGAAATGGACCGGGCCGTCGACGCCATCGGAAAAGCGCTGGATCGAGGGATGAATGTCCTCCGCCAGCGCGTCCAGCGCCTTGCGGCGGCTCGCATAGTCCTGGTTAAGGGCGGCGAAGCCGGCGCTTTCCAGCGCCGCCTGCATCTTCCGGAACGATCGCGCCGTCCTGCTGATGCCATGCAGCAGGACGACGCCGTGAGCATCTTCGGTCATTCCGGGGCGATGCGGAGCATCGAACCCGGAATCTCGAGATCCCCCGGCGCGCAATGCGCACCTGAGGTCTGGTGCTGACGCACCATCCCGGGATGACTGCTTCGCAGTCACTTATACTCCCGCTCGTCCCACCACGGGAAATAGTCGGGCATGTCGCTCGATACCTTGTCCTTGAACTGCGCCGGGCGCTTTTCCAGGAACGAGACCACGCCTTCCTTGACGTCGCCGGAGCGCCCGCGGGCATAGATGCCGCGGCTGTCGACCTTGTGGGCTTCCATCGGATCGTCGGCGCCGAGCATGCGCCACATCATCTGCCTGATCAGCGCGACCGAGACCGGCGCGGTCTTGGCGGCGAATTCCCTGGCGAGCGCGCGGGCGGTCGGCAGCAATTCGTCCGGCGGCACCACCTTGCTGACGAGGCGGCCGGCGAGCGCTTCCTGCGCCGGGAAGACGCGGCCGGAATAGCACCATTCCAGCGCCTGCGAGATGCCGACGATGCGCGGCAGGAACCAGCTCGAGGCGGCCTCCGGCACGATGCCGCGCTGGGAGAACACGAAGCCGAAGCGGGCGGCATCGGAAGCGATGCGGATATCCATCGCGAGCTGCATGGTGACGCCGATGCCGACGGCGGGTCCGTTCACCGCCGCGATCACGGGCTTGAGGCACTTGAAGATGCGCAGCGTCACCTGGCCGCCGCCGTCGCGCACCTGTGGATCGCTGTAGTCCACCGCGCCGCTGGCAAGGCGCTTGACCGGCCCGCGCCGCGCGTCGCGGTCGAACGTGTTGGCGCCCGAGGAGAGGTCAGCGCCGGCGCAGAAGCCGCGGCCGGCGCCGGTGACGATGATGGCGCGGATATTGTCGTCCTTGTCGGCCGCGTCGAACGCGTCGATCATTTCCTGCTGCATGGTGCCGTTGAAGGCGTTGAGCTTGTCGGGCCGGTTCAGCGTGATGGTGAGAATCTGATCTTCGACCTCGTACTTGATGGTCTCGTACGCCATGGGAGCGGACTTCCTTCCTGCTATTTTTCGTTCCTACAAAAGAAGACGCGGCTGGCCGGGTCAAGCCCGGCCATGGGGCGCAATGTCGCTACGCCTTCGGCGGCATCGGCCACGGCCGCTGCGCGCCGCGCAGGCCTTCGAACGCCTTGGCCATGCCGAGCACGCCGAGATCGTCGAAGCGGCGGCCGACGATCTGCACGCCGATCGGAAAACCGTTCCTGTCGTAGCCGCCATTGATCGAGAGCGCGGGGTTCTCCGACATATTCCACGGCACGGTAAAGCAGATGTGCTCGAACGGCTTGTCGGGGTCGTTGATCGGGGAAGCAAACTCCGCCGGGAAATTCACCACCGGCGATACCGGTGAGATCACGTAGTCGAGTTCGCAGAACAGTTTCGCCGCGGCGGCGCGGATCGCCATCGTGGCATTGAAGCCCCTGACGACGTCGACTCCGGAAAGCCGTGCGCCGGCTTCCGCCCATGTATGGATATAGGGCAGCGCCTTGCCGCGCTCCTCGGGCGAGAGCTTTGTAAGATCGTCCCACATCCGGGCGCGCCAGAAATTGTCGAGCCCTTCGACCATCTCGCGCGTCAGGATGCCGTCGACCTCGGTCACGACGGCGCCGGCGGATTCGAACGCTTTCGCCGCCTTGATGACGATGCTGCGCACCTCGCTTTCGAGCGCCTGTCCGGTGCCGGCATCGAGCATCAGGCCGATACGGAGCTTGCGCGGCGACTTGTCGTGGGCCTTCCAGTTGATGCTGTCGGCCGGCAGGCTCATGCCGTCACGGCGGTCGGGCTTCGACAACACGCACATCATCAGTGCGGCATCATCGACGGTGCGGGTCATCGGCCCTGCGACACGGCCGACATAGGGCGGGTCGATCGGAACGCGGCCGAGGCTCGGCTTCAGCGCGACGAGGCCGCACCAGCAGGCGGGGAGCCGCACCGAACCGCCGATGTCGCTGCCGAGATGCAGCGGGCCGTAACCGGCCGCGCCCGCCGCGCCGGCGCCGGAAGAGGAGCCGCCGGGATTCTTGCTGAGGTCCCAGGGATTGCGGGTGAGGGGATGGAAGCTGGAGAGACCCGACGACAGCATGCCGTAATCCGGCATCGTCGTCTTCGAGAAGATGATTGCGCCGGATTCACGCAAGCGCGCGGCGGGCGGCGCATCCTTCTCGGCCGGTACCTGTTTGACGCTCGCAGCGCCGAGCGGAATCGGCTGGCCCCTGGTGGCGATATTGTCCTTGATGGTGACGGGCACGCCGTCGAGCGTGCCGACCGGCTCGCCGAGTTGCCACCGGTCGGTCGACGCCTTCGCGGCGGTGCGCGCACCGTCGGGATCGTACAGGTAAAGCGCCTTGATGTGCGGCTCCCAGGCCGCGACATGCGCGATCACTTCCTCCAGCACTTCCGACGGCGAGAACTGCTTGGCGCGATAGCCGGCGATCAGGTCGGTCGCGGACAGGTCATGCAGCGAGGTGATCTGGTCTTCGATGATCGGTTTATGCATGCGAACCTGCCGGCAGACGGGTTTCGATGATGCGGGCGAACATGCTGGCGCCGATCGGCAGGATCTTGTCGTCGAGGACAAACCCGGGATTGTGCACCGGCACCGAGCCGTCATGGCCGATCCAGAAATAGGCGCCGGGTATCTCCTGCATCATGTCGGCGAAGTCCTCGCTGCCCATCTTCGGCGCCGAGCGCGTCAGGACGTTGGCGGGATCGACCACGGTCCTGGCCACGGCTTCGACCACGCGGGACTGTTCTTCCTGGTTGACGAGAACGCTGAACGTGTCGCGGATATCGGCTGATATCTCGCACTCGAATGTCGCGGCAACGCCGGCGCAGATCTTGCGCATGCGGTCGCGGATCATCGCGCGCACGCCGTCGTCGAAGGCGCGCACGGTGCCGCCGAGCCTGGCGTCGCCCGGAATGACGTTGTTGGCGGAGCCGGCATGGATCTGCGTGACCGACAGCACCGCGGCCTTCAGGGGATCGACGTTGCGGCTGACGATGGTCTGCAGCGCCTGCGCCAGCGTGGTCGCGATCACCACCGCGTCCTTGGAACGCTCCGGCATCGCGCCATGCGCGCCGTAGCCCTGAATGGTGATGTCGAAGAAATCGGCGCCGGCCATCGCAGGTCCGGGCAGGATCGCGATCTCGCCGTGGTTCAGGTCAGGCGCATTGTGCAGGCCGTAGACCTCGTCGCAGGGAAATTTCTGGAACAGGCCGTCCTTGATCATCGCGCGCGCGCCGCCGAGGCCTTCCTCGGCCGGCTGGAAGATGAAATGCACGGTGCCGTCGAAATTTCTGGTCTCGGCCAGATAGCGCGCGGTGCCGAGCAGCATGGTGGTGTGGCCGTCATGGCCGCAGCCGTGGAAGCGGCCGGGAATGGTCGAACGCCATTTCAGGTTGGTGTTTTCCTCCATCGGCAGCGCGTCCATGTCGGCGCGCAGGCCGATGCGCTTGCCGCCGCTGCCCTTGCCCTTGAGGACGCCGATCACGCCGGTGCCGCCGAGGCCGCGATGCACCTCGATGCCCCAGCCCTTCAGTTTCTCCGCGACGATGCCGGAGGTGCGCACTTCCTCGAAGCCGATCTCGGGATGGGCATGCAGATCGCGCCTGATGGCAGTGAGTTCCTCGACGTAGCCGTCGATGCGTTCGATGGTGGGCATGTCTGTTATCCCGTGACTGACGATGTTGACGTGATCAGGTGGATGGGGTGAAGGCGGGGCCGTTCGGCTTGAGGCGGATGCCCGGCCGCAGCCGCGTCCAGGGCAGCGCCGCCGTGTCGGCGGGCATCGCGCCGGGCGCGGCGCAGATCAGAAGTTTTTCGGCGATCGGCTCGAAATCGGCGCGGAAGTGCACCGAGCTCTTGTTGACCAGAATTTTCTGTTCCGTCGGTTCGATGCCGACATAACGGTACATCGACTGGTCCGCAAGCTGTGCCTTGTAGGAGCCGACCACCACGCGGACATCCCCGATGCGCAGGCAGGCCGACAGGCCCATGTCCATGTCGCGGCCGCCGTAATAGGGGCCTGCAGCGACGAACTTTCCGTCCGACAAATTTTCGACGATGAAGGTTTCCTTGTAAGGCTGATCGCCGGGAATGCCGGACTTGCCGCCGAGATCGAGCGTTACGGTGGCGCCGAGGCCGGCCGCATGCGCGGCTCTCGCCGCCTCCGGATCGTAGATCACGCCGGTCGCGGCGGATGCCTTGTTGCGCACCAGTGCGCGCAGCATGCCGGTGGTGTCGGAATCGCCGCCCGCGCCGGGATTGTCCTGGGTGTCGGCGATGACGATCGGCTTGCGCGCGGTCTTCGCCAGTTCCATGGCGAGGCGCACACCGTCATCGGGCGAATAGATGTGGCCGTCGAAATCGTCTTCATGGCTCTCGACGAGCGCGGCGATCCTCTCGGCGGCCGCATCGGCGTCGGCCTGCGTCCGGCCATAGGCAAACACGCTCGGGCCGCAATGCGCGAAATCCGCTGCCGGAAAGCCCGGTGCGAACGACAGGGTCGGAACCGCCTCGCTTTCGAGCGCCGCGACTTCTTCATAGATGTCCCTGGTCGGCTGGTCGCTGGTGCATTGCCAGGAGATCGGGATCAGGAACGGCAATTGCCGGAACGCCTTTGCAAGGCGCGTCTTCGACTTCAGCAGCAGCGCAAGGTGCCTTGCGCAGGCGCGGCCGGTCTCGGCCATGTCGACATGAGGGTAGGTGCGGTAGGCAATGAGTGCATCCGCATGCTCCATCATCTCGGGCGAGACGTTGGCGTGCAGGTCGAGGCTCACGACCAGCGGCACGTCCTTGCCGATCACCTTGCGCACACGCGCGAGGATTTCGCCTTCGCCATCGTCGTGCCGTTCAGTGACCATGGCGCCATGCAGATCGAGATAGACCGCATCGATCGGCCCTGCCGCCGCGATGCCGTCGACCATCTCCTCCATCACGCGTTCGAAGGCATCCGTCGTGACATGCGCCGAGGGGCTGGCGGCCGCGGAAATGGTCGGGACCAGCTCCCAGCCACCGGCTTCAGCCGACTCGATGAAACCGGCCAGGCCGACATTGATGTTGCGCATGACCTTGAGCACATCGGCGCCGTGCGCCATCGCCGGCCAGCCGCCGCCGTGAACGAAATCCTGATAGGTCGCCTTGGTCGGCGCGAAAGTATTGGTCTCGTGCAAAAAGCCGCCGACGGCAATACGGGTCATTTTATCTCAGCCGGTGTTCCTGGTTGGAGGGACGTTAAGCGGGACATCGTGGCAAGCGCAAGCCGGGGAGCAATTCCGTTTTGCATGCCGCCCCACTGTCATTGCGAGCCAGCGGGTCGCGCGAACGCGCGCCCGATGACAGGCTCCGCGAAGCAATCCATCTCTCGGCATGACGGATAGATGGATTGTTTCGTAGCTTCGCTCCTCGCAATGACGGCAGAAGGGCTACTCCGCCGCCACTTCGACCGGCCGGAAGTTGGCAAAATCCCAGCCGCGGCCGGGAGCGGCGTCGAGCAGCGCCCTGGTATAGGCCTGCTGCGGATGCGTCAGCACCTCCGCGGCCGGTCCTTGTTCCACGATCCGGCCATGCTGCATCACGGCGACGTCATCGCAGATCTGTGCCGCGACGCGAAGGTCATGGGTGATGAACAGCAAGGCGATGCCCAGTCGCCGCTGGATTTCGTCGAGCAGTTCCAGCACCTGCGCCTGCACCGAAACGTCGAGCGCGGACACCGCTTCATCCGCGACGAGAACGTCGGGATCGAGCGCGAGCGCCCGGGCAATCGCGATGCGCTGGCGCTGGCCGCCGGAGAACTGGTGCGGATAGCGCGATACGGCATCCGCCGGCAGATCGACCAGTTCGAGCAGTTCGCGCGCCTTCGCCAGCGCCTCAGTGCGGGGCATGCCGTAATTGATCGGGCCTTCGGCGATGGTCTCGCCGACGGTGACGCGGGGATTGAGCGAGCGATAGGGGTCCTGGAAGATGATCTGGATCTTCTTGCGGTGCGGCTGCAGCAGCCGCCGCGACAGGTCGGAAATCTCGCGGCCCGCAAGGCGTATGCCGCCGGAGGTCGGATCGATCAGGCGGACGATGCAGCGTGCCACCGTCGACTTGCCGGAGCCGCTTTCGCCGACGATGCCGAGCGTGCGGCCCTTGCGCAGGGTGAGGGTGACATCCTTGGCCGCGGCGACTTCGCGCGCCTTTCCGAGGAAGGAACGCTCGCGATAGACCTTGCCGAGCTGGTTGGCTTCCAGCACGACCGGTTCGCTGGTCTCTGCCCGCGGCGGGCGCGGCACCAGGCTCGGTACCGACGAGAGCAGGTTGCGGGTATATTCCATCGCAGGCGTGCGCAGGATCGCATCGAGCGTTCCGGTCTCGACCAGCCTTCCGTGGCGCATCACGGCGACGCGGTCGGCGATCTCGGCCACCACGCCCATGTCGTGGGTGATGAACAGCACGGCGGTGCCGTGGTCGCGCTGCAGGTCGCGGATCAGCGTGAGGATCTGCTTCTGTGTTGTGACGTCGAGCGCGGTGGTCGGCTCGTCCGCGATCAGCAGTTTCGGTTCGAGCACCAGCGCCATCGCGATCATGATGCGCTGGCGCTGGCCGCCGGACAGCCGGTGCGGGTAGGAAGCGAAGATGCGTTCCACGTCGGGCAGGCGGACGTGTTCCATCATTGCCAGGATCTTCCGGCGCCGAGCCCGTGCGTCGAGACTGGTGTGGACGCGCAACACCTCGTCGATCTGGCGGCCGACCGGAACCACCGGGTTGAGCGCCGTCATCGGCTCCTGAAAGATCATTGCCATTCGCGTCGCGCGCAGTTCGCGCAAGCGGCGGTCGGAGGCGGCGAGCAGTTCCTCGCCGACCAGCTTGACGCTGCCGCCGGTCGGGGTCAGCGCGCCCTTCTGCAACAACCCCATCACGGTCAGCGAGGTCACGGACTTGCCGGAGCCGCTTTCGCCGACCACGCACAGCGTCTCGCCTTCGCGGACCTGCAGGGAGATGCCGTCGATGATGCGCTGGCCGCCGGGCTTCCTGCCGAGGCTTACGACGAGATCGTCGATGTCGAGAACGGTGTCTTTCATGTCGGTCACTTGCCGGCCTCCCGCTGCTTCATGCGCGGATCCAGCGCATCGCGGGCGGCGTCACCGATCAGGTTGATGCTCAGGATCGCGATCGACAGCAGCAGGCCCGGCCAGAAGATCAGCGACGGCTTGACCTGGAAGTAGGCGCGGCCCTCGGCCATGATGTTGCCCCAGGTCGGGGTCTCCGGGCTGATGCCGGCGCCGAGGAACGACAGGATCGCCTCGGTGAGGATGGCGGAGGCGGCGACGTAAGTGCCTTGCACGATCAGCGGCGCCACCGTGTTCGGCATCAAATGCCGCCACATGATCTTGGGCAGGCTGCTGCCGACCGAAATCGCGGCCTCGACATAGGGCTCCTCGCGCGCCGACAGCACGACGGAACGGACCAGCCGCGCCACGCGCGGGATTTCCGGAATGGTGATCGCCACCATCACCGTCATCAGGCTGGCGCCGGAGAGCGACACCACGGCGATCGCGAGCAGGATGGAGGGGATCGCCATCAGGCCGTCCATCACCCGCATCATGACGGCGTCGACCCATTTGAAGAAGCCGGAGACGAGGCCGATCACGAGGCCGATGCCGATCGAGAAGACCGCGGCTCCAAGCCCGATCAGAAGCGAAATCCGGCCGCCATAGATAATGCGCGACAGCAGGTCGCGGCCATAGGCGTCGGTACCGAGCAGGAATTCCGCGCTGGCCGGTTTAAGCCGCTGCGCCGGGAGCAGCAATTTCGGGTCGTGCGGTGCGAGCAGGGGGGCCGCGATCGATATCGCGATGATCAGCACAAGGCAGATCGTGGCCACCGCGATGATCGGCGATGCCGTGAGGAATCCCAGTTTCGGCCGGAACGGCGTGGTGACCGGAATTGACGGTTCGGGAAGGGTATCGATCGCCATCGGGTGCGCGCCTCAATAACGAATTCTGGGATCAAGCAGGGTGTAGGCGACGTCGATCAGGAGATTGACGGTGACGTAGACCAGCGACGTCAGCAGGATCATCGCCTGGATCACCGGATAGTCGCGTGCCAGCACCGCATCGACGGTGAGGCGGCCGATGCCCGGCAGGTTGAACACGCTCTCGGTGACGACGACGCCGGAAATCAGCAGGGCAAAACCGGTGCCGATCACGGTGATGACAGGCACGGCGGCATTGCGCAGCGCGTGACGCAGTAGCACGCCGGTCTCGCTGATGCCCTTGGCGCGCGCGGTGCGGACGTAGTCTTCGCCGAGCACATCCAGCATCGCCGCCCGCGTCATGCGTGCGATCAGCGCGACGTAAATGAAGGAGAGCGTGCAGGTCGGCAGGATGATGCGCTCGAAGAACGGACCGAAGCCCGCCGTGATGCTGCGAAAGCCCTGCACCGGCACCCAGCGCAGTTCAATCGCGAAGATCTGGATCAGCACATAGCCGATCACGAACACCGGCACCGAGAAGCCGATCACCGACAGGCCCATCACGAAGCGATCGATCCAGGTGCCGTGCTTCCAGGCTGCGACCACGCCGAGCGGCACCGCGACCAGAATGGCCAGGATGATCGTCGAAAGGGCAATCGAGATCGAGGGCTCGACGCGCGAGGCGATCAACTCGAACACAGGCTTGTTCGAGATCAGCGACTGGCCGAGATCGCCCTGCAGGAGTTTTCCGATCCAGGTGACGAACTGGGTATAGAGCGGCTCGTTGAGGCCGAGGGATGTGCGGATGCGCTCGAGTTGCTCTGGTGTCGCGTTGTCGCCGGCCAGGATCGCAGCGGGATCGCCGGGCGTCAGCCGCAGCAGGAGAAACACAAACAGCGCGACCACGCCCATGACGGGAATGGCGGCGAGAATGCGGCGAAGCAGGTATCCGAGCATCTTGATCCGTCAGTTGTGGGTGAATTGGGCAGCACCGGTCCCAAGTGTGGTTGTCCGTGTGGTTGTCCGCGCTGCCAGCGTAGCATTTCAGCAAGTCCCGTGCCATCGCGCCTGCGTTTTTTGCGATGCAGCTAGGCGGTCGGGCGCAATGACGACGGAAGGACGCCGCCCTTACTCCAGCGTCGCCAGCAATCCCGCCATCAGGCGGCCGCGTTCGGCGAGGCTGTTGACCTCGATATGCTCGTTCAGCGTATGGGCGTCGGCGCCGCGGACGCCGAGGCCGTCCAGCGTCGGGATGCCCATCGCGCCGGTAAAATTGCCGTCGGAACCGCCGCCGGCGCTGCCATGGGGCAGTTCGAGGCCGAGCTGCGCGGCAACCCCGCGCGCCTTTTCGTAAAGCGCCATGGTGCCGGCATCCGCCTCCCACACCGGACGGGTCACGCCACGCGTGACGGTGAAGGTTACATCGTTGCTGGTGCCTGACAGCGCCAGCATGCGCTCGACGCCGCGATCGAGATCGGCCTGGCGCTTTGCCATGCTGAGCGCCTCGCCGGTGCAGGTAGTGGCAACGCAGTTGACCCATTGGCCGCCATGCACGATGCCGACCGAGAATGTGCAATCTTCGGTCGTCATGCCGTCGATCGCTATAATCTGGCGTGCCATTTCGCGGATCGCGGAGCGGCCGGAAGAGAGCGTTGCACCGGCGTGGCTCGGGCGGCCGATCGCTTCCAGATTGAATCGCGCGATCGCGTAACGCCCGGTGACGACGCCGTTGTTGGGCCGTCCCGGCTCCGGCACCAGCACGTATTTGTTGCGCGCGGCCTCCGCCTCGATGATGTCGCGGGTCGATGGCGTGCCGACTTCCTCGTCCGGCGTGAACAGCACGGTGATCGGCAGCGGCGTCGTGAACGCGGCGCGCGCCAGTTGCCGGATCGCTTCCAGCGACAGGTAATTGCCGCCCTTCATGTCGAAGATGCCGGGGCCGAAGCACTTGTCGCCGTCGCGCCGCCATTGCAGCTTCTCGATGGTGCCGACGGGATGGACGGTATCCAAGTGACCCGCGATCAGGATGCCGGGCTCGCCTTGTCTCGGGTGAGGGAAGCGGGCGCGGACGCAGCCGGCAAAACCCTGGCGGCCGGCGATGCGCTCGATGGTCGCACCCATGATCGCCATGTCGCGCGCGGCGAGGCCCAGCATGCGCTCGACGGCGCTTGCATCCCAGGTCGGGCTTTCGCATTCCACCCAGCTTCGCAGCCCCTGCAACATCGCTTCGGAATCAAAGGGAAGATTGGCTGGGTTCATGGACTTCTCTCGGGTTTCTTATGTTGGTTTTCGAAACAGGCGGCGTGGTCCGGCGGCGTTACGAGAATGATCTCGGGCGCATTTGTAAAGTGAAACATGAGCGCAGCGGTGCGCCGCACCGCCGCGGCGGCCTCATCATGAATGCCGATTGACGCGCCCCGCGCTTGATGCAAGTCTTCAATTAGTCAGGATTTACAGCGTGTTAGTTCGCCCAAATAACGAACCGCATGCATAATGAATCAGCGGACTTTGGCCAGTTTCACGTCAGGAGAGATCGAATGTTGCCCATCATGCGTCGGAAACCTCCCACGATAGCATCCGCTCTGTCGGTGCTTGCGCTTTCGGTGGCGCTGACATCGCTGACCGCGATGTCGCAGGCCGTTGCGGCCGCCGGCAAGAAAACCATCACCGCGGTGATGCATTCCGACCTTCGCGTCATCGATCCCGGCTTCACCACCGCCTACATCACGCGCGACCACGGCTACATGGTCTACGACACGCTGCTGGCGACCGATTCCAGTTTCAAGATCCAGCCGCAGATGGCGGATTGGAAAGTCAGCGACGACAAGCTGACCTACACCTTCACCTTGCGCGACGGCTTGAAATGGCATGACGGCCAGCCGGTGACGGCGGAGGATTGCGTCGCCTCGCTGAAGCGCTGGGGCCGCAACGACGCGATGGGCCAGAAGCTGATGGACTTCACCGCCAGCCTCGACGTCATCGACGCCAGGAGCTTTGCCCTCAAGCTGAAGGAGCCCTACGGCCTGGTGCTGGAGTCCATCGGCAAGCCATCTTCCTATACCCCGTTCATGATGCCGAAGCGGCTCGCGGAAACTCCGGCCGGCCAGCAGATCAAGGAACAGATCGGCTCCGGTCCGTTCAAGTTCGTGCAGGCGGAATTCCAGCCGGGCGTGAAGGCGGTCTATGAAAAGAATACCGACTACGTGCCGCGCAAGGAGCCGCCGAGCTGGACCTCCGGCGGCAAGATGGTGAAGGTCGATCGCGTCGAATGGATCACGATGCCGGACGCGCAGACCGCGGTGAACGCGCTGCAGTCGGGCGACATCGATTTCATGGAGAACCTGCCGTTCGATCTGCTGCCGGTGCTGGAGGCGAACAAGGACATCAAGATCGACGTCCTCAACAAGTTCGGCTTCCAGACGCTCGGGCGGATGAACTTCCTCTATCCGCCCTTCGACAACGTCAAGGTTCGTCGCGCCGCCTTCCTCGCGATGAAGCAGAAGGACGTGCTCGATGCGCTGGTCGGCAACGAGAAGTATCAAAAGACCTGCGGCGCGATCTTCGTCTGCGGTACGCCGCTGGAGACCGATGTCGGTGCCGAGTCCCTCGTCAAGGGCAACGGCATGGCGGAGGCGAAGAAGCTGCTCGCCGAGTCCGGCTATGATGGCACGCCTGTCGTGGTGATGGCGCCCGGCGACGTCGTGACGCTGAAGGCACAGCCGATCGTCGCGGCGCAATTGCTCCGCGATGCCGGCTTCAAGGTCGACCTGCAGGCCACCGACTGGCAGACCGTGGTGACCCGCCGCGCCAGCCAGAAGCCGCCGAAGGAAGGTGGCTGGAACATGTTCTTCACCAACTGGGTCGCGGCCGACGTCTCCAATCCCATCGCCAACGCTTCGGTCAGCGGTCGTGGCAAGAACGGCGGCTGGTTCGGCTGGGCCGAAGACGCCAGGATCGAGGAGCTCCGCGACAAGTTTGCGCGCTCCGGCTCCGCGGACGAGCAGAAGAAGATCGCTGCCGAGATCCAGAAGCAGGCCTATGAACAGGTGATCTACATCCCGCTCGGCCAGTACACGATCCCGAGCGGCTGGCGCAAATCGCTGACCGGCGTCGTCGACGGCCCGGCGACCCCGGTGTTCTGGAACATCGACAAGAGCGAATGAGGCGTTCTCGTCATTGCGAGCACAGCGAAGCAATCCATCTCTCACCATGTAGAGAGAATGGATTGCTTCGTCGCTTACGCTCCTCGCAATGACGGAAATCAGCAGTGATCGTCGCGCACCAGTGTCATGCTCCGTTTGTGCATGACAACATTTTCGAGCCCAATGCGTTCCTGTCAGGCCGGATGCGCGGCAAGATGTTCCAGCAGCAGTTCGCTCACGCGCTCCGGCACCTGATCGGCCGCGAAGTGTCCGACGCCAGGCAGCACTTCAAAGCGGTAGGGCGCGGCGATGAAGTCGACCGTGCCTTCGGCGGCGGCGCGGCCGACGGTGTCGTCGGCATCGCCCCAGATGTAGAGCGTCGGCACGCGGATCGGGCCGAGCGGCCCACGGATCGCGCCGCGCGCGCGATACCAGGCGAGAGCCGCTTCCATCGCCGGCTTGCTGCCGAGCACGGCGAGATGCATCTTGACGGCCTCGGCAGGAACGCCGTTCGCCGCGAGGCGGTCGCGCAGCCATTTGGCATCGTCGGCCAGCACGATATCGGCGGCATCGGGTTCCAGAAACGCCTTGTGATGTTTTGAGCGCTGCGCCTGCGCGCTGTCGTCAGCCAGCGCGCGGTTGAACGCGTTCGGGTGCGGCCGCGATAGAATGGTGAGCGAAGCCAGCCGCTCATGGTGGCGGTCGGCGATGCCCCAGGCGATGCTGCCGCCCCAGTCGTGGCCGACCAGGTGAAAGCGCGCCTCGCGATAGCCCGCGGCCGCCACGATCGCCATCGCATCGTCGATCAGACGGTCGATCAGGTAATGCGAGAATTCGCGCGGATCGGGCCGGGCGCCAGGTGAATAGCCGCGCTGGCTCGGCGCGATGGCGCGATAGCCCATGTCGCCGAGCGCGGTAACCTGCGCGCGCCAGCAGTGCATGGATTCCGCAAAGCCGTGCAGCAGCAGCACCAGCGGCGCGCTGGCGACACCTGCGGTGATGGCATCGAAGACGAGATGCGGCGCGGTCGCGATTTTTTCGCTGTCGGGCATGCGGCGATCCTGGACGGATAATCGGGCCGATCCATGGTGGATGCATTTCAGCGGGGCGGGCGGAATTGTGCAACCCGGGAAAAGTGCTGTATTGGGAGCCGCTGGAGCGTTTTCCAGCGAAGTGGGAACCGGTTCGCGTGAAGAAAACGCGTCAAAACAAGAATCCAGAGCCCCGTTCCGATTCAATCGGAACGGAAAAGGCTCCAGCCAGGGCTCGAGGGGACGGAACGTTTGCATTATCTGAGGTCGATCCTGTTCGATGCCGCCGTGGTGGTCCTGACGGTCGTCGTTGCGCTGTCAATGCCGTTCATGGCGCTGTTCAACGCCAGCAGCGCCACGGTGCGCGCGGTTTCCCAGGTATGGGCCAACGGCATCATGTTCCTGATGAAGTATGTGGTCGGGCTGGATTATCGCGTTGAAGGGCGCGAGCACGTGCCTGATGGACCCTGCATCATCGCCTGTAACCATCAGTCGCTGTGGGAGACCGCGGCGCTCTGCGCGATGTTTCCCGACGCCAGCATCGTCGCCAAGAAGGAGCTGCGAAAGCTGCCCCTGGTCGGATGGTTTCTCGAGCGCTATCCGATGATCCTGGTCGATCGCTCGGCGGGTCGCCAGGCGCTGCGCCAGATGGTCGACGAAGCAAGACGCGCGGTCGGCGAGGGACGCAAGGTGCTGCTGTTTCCGCAGGGCACGCGGCAGGCGATCGACGATCCCGTGACGTTCCAGTCCGCCGGCATCTCCGCGCTCTACACCAATCTCGAAGTCCCCGTGGTGCCGGCGGCGTGCAATTCCGGCCTGTTCTGGGGCAAGAAGACGCTGATGATGCATTCAGGCACCATCACACTGTCCTTCCTGCCGCCGATCGCGCCGGGCCTGCCGCGCAAGGAATTTCAGGAGAAGATGGAGCGGGCGATTGCGGAGGAGGCAGGCCGGCTGCTCACCGTGAGCGAGGCGAAGGTGCGTTAGAGCGTTTTCCAGCGAAGTGGAAACCGGTTCGCGTGAAGAAAACGCGTCAAAGCTTTAGCGCTTTGCGCGTCGCTCCGCGAACCAGCCCGCGATCGGCGCCAGGAATGCCAGGCCCCATGTGAACTGCGCCAGCATCGGCGAGACGAAGGCGACGGCGGTGCCAAGCAGGAATACCAATACCGGAACCACCGCGGTCACCAGCAGGTGCGGGTTGCTCTGACCGCGCAGTGCGAGAATCCACAACAGCAGGTTCAGTGTGGCGATCATGGTTAGATGGAGGCCGTAGATCACCGCCACCACGCCGTCGAGCCTGTAGCCGCCGTAAAGTCCGTTGGTCACCGGCAGGATGATGATCGAGAGCAGGAAGAGCAGGTTGAGAAACACCACGCCGCGTCCGGCTTCCGGCGCCACCGCCAGCCGCCGGTGATGGCTGAACCAGAACAGGCCGGCGACCACGAAGCTGATCATCAGGGCGATGACGGGCTGCGCGTAGACGTGGATCAGACCGATCCAGGTCGGCGCTTCCTTGAAGCTGCTGGCTTTGGGCAGATCATAGGCGAGCAGCGTCATGGCAACGCCAAAAATGGTGTTGCTCAGCATCTCCAGCCGGCGCATTTCGAAAAGGCCGATTTGCGGCAATGTGATCCCCCAGTGCCTTACCCGTCCGTCTTCGCTTTCGCTCCGCTCAAGCTACGTTTGGCAGAGTGTGGCTCGCCCAGCCGTAGCTCGCGGCCACAGGCCCGCCTTCGCCCGGTGGGCTTCGGCGTGGCAGCCTTCACTCGCTTCGCGAGCGAAGGCTGGTGCGGGCGGCGGGACTCGAACCCACACGACGTTGCCATCGAGGGATTTTAAGTCCTCTTGTCAAGCAGTAAGTAGCTTATTTTGCTTGGATTTTTCGGCTTTGATTTTAGCCTGTGCTAAAATGCGTGCTAAAGTTGGGATTGGCAGAGCGCAACGCGAACCGCAGGCTGCCTCCAGCCTATCAATTACCCTCCTAAGGGACCGTTACCCTATGCGCTCGCCCTGGCCGCCCCCTTGGGCTCATCTACGCTAAAAGGCGTGAACCTCGCCGATCCGAAAGTGCTTCAGCGACTCCTGAAGGCTTCAGTGTGCGTAGTCGAGATGCAGGCTGACAATAAAAAGATTGGCAAACATCGCTTACCCAAAAACGCGAGCGTCGGGGCGCTTCCCCGCCCGGCGGTGCAGTGATTAAAGATTCTACTTGAACTTGTACAACGGTTTTATAACGTGCCGATCGGGGTTCAATACAATTCAACCGTCCTACAGTGCTGATCAGCCGCCGGCCTCAGCGTGCGTCGACGTTTGCGTTGTTGTGTTGATGACGGGAGGAGCGGGCGCGCAGTTTCTTTTTGGGCGGAGCAGAATAGCGTGGCGGGTTGTCACGCAGGCTGTTGAGCAGGCGTTCCGTGGCGCCCGGGGCGGTCTGTTCTATGCGGCTTTGAAGGTTCGGGTCTGCTCCGCCACTTAGCGGATCGGCTCTAACACCTGCTCTCGGTACAAAGAAGGCTGCCGCCAATACAAGCAGCACCGCCAGAGGAGCCGAATGCGTTTTTTGGGACTGGTTCACGAGTTTCCTGGAGCTGGCTATGAACAGAAATCATTGCGTACTAATCACCTTGATTGCGGCGATTATTATCAATCCCGGTACTGCTGCGGTTGCCCAGGTCGACCCGAACCTTCAGGTTCGGATCGAGACCCTGACGCCCCCCAGGGACAGGAAGCCGGATCTGCCTCAAACGGAAGTGATAACCCAAGAGAGAGTCCAGACCTATACCACAACAGAGACGGTGGCCGTGCCACTTGAGGAGCAGCGGCGCCGTTTGAAGAAACTGTTCGCCGAAAAAGGGCTGATGCTGCCGATGAGCGTTGAGGCGGAGAGGGAAGCCATCAAGACATTCGGCCTCGATCGCGAGACCCGCAAGGTTCGCAGGAAGAAGGTGGTTATCGAGAAGGTCGTCACGACCAAACCACGGGTAACGACGGTAACAATCTCGGCCTCCACGCAGGCGGTGTTCGACACCAATGCAGCAAAGACTCCGGTTCCCAAGAGCGATACGGTCTTTGGCTCGACCGGTTTGATTACCGTCAATGTACCTGTCGGTGTTGCCGATAGCTTTATCTTCCAGACCGGCGTGGTCGACCAACGGTATGTCAGGCTCACTGCGAAGGACTTCGATCTTCTCACTAACGTTGCAACCTATAAACAGGTCCTTAGCGTTGTTCCTGGCACGTCAGCCGGTACTACCACTTCCGACGTCCTGAGCTACTCGCTTAATTCGAGCACGGTGTACGGGTCTGGATTCAACCCGTATCAGGTCGAGCTGTTCACCCCATCCATTGCTTGGGCGCGTAACAATATGAACTTAGGTGGCAGCGTCTGCGGCACTGGGTCTGACGCAGCGTTCTGCATTTCAGGAGCGGTCGCGGCTGGCGGCGATTTCACCTTCTCGGATATTGCAAGCCAGCGTAATGCCTCTGCGAGACTGGCGGGGGCCGTGACCTGGCAAACTCCGATTGCAGGTCTTACCGCCGCTGCGGGCGGCTTCATTCAGGGGCGGCACTTTACGGAGTTCCCGGGTGGCCGCGAGGATCTTATCCTGCAGGCAGCGGCGCGGGCCGATTGGGTACCAAACCCGAATATCCAGCTCAGTGGCGTCCTCCAGTTCACCCAGCAGTTTTCGACGGTGAAAGTCTTGGAATGGAACGGATTTGCAGTGTTTCCCTACGTGAATCTGAAAGTCGCATTCTGAGAATCCAAGCGAGACGGAGAGTAAAAACGCGTCGAGATAACGGCGCGCGCACGCCGTGTGGGCCTTGAACTTATGTCATTTAGCCCAGCGACCCGCTAGCCGCTCGAGAGGAATTCGATATTATCGAACTTTAGCGCATTTGTTTCGACGATCGACTTTTGATCATCAACCGTGGACGCTAGACTATAGGGCACGATCACAACATTTAGCTTCGAGGGATCTGTTTGGCCTGATGCAACGAGAGCTCTGGTGACGTCAAAAGTATCGGCCGCCTTGCGAGCCGCAGCCCCATGACCAGCATGCGGCCCAGCGGAAGCCGCTTGCGGGCCATCATGCCGGAACAGGGCGATAGAGCCTAGGAAGCTTGGATCGCTCCGTTTGGGCTTAACCGCTGTGTCAGCAACGAGATGGACATCGAAGCCTGTCGATGTGACATTATTCAGATCAACACCATAGACCCGCATGAGGACGCGCTTCGGTTGGCTCGCTGCGGTGGCTGTGGTGCGGGCGGCCGGACTCGAACCGGCACAGTCCTTGCGAACCGAGGGATTTTCTTACCCGCTACGGCTTTCGCCGCCCGAAACTCGCACCTTCCGAGTCCGGTTTGGGGTCTGGACTATACCTTCACCATAACGCGTTCGCGTCGTAGGTGCTGCCCGTCTAGTCTCTACACCTTCCCTAGCACGATATGCCGAGGGCTTGGCTCGGGATTGCCTGTTACCGGTTTCCCCGAGTTTGAGCAGTTCTGCACCTCGGGTTTCCCCGTGGGCACTCAACCATTTAAGTCCCTTGCGTCTACCGATTCCGCCACGCCCGCTTTTGTTACCAAATCAGATACTTAGCGCCTTTACCGGAGAAGTGGAATTGGCATGTCCTCCAGCCGGGCACATCCTTTGCTTTAAGTGAGGGCGTCTGCCAAGGCAAAGCCTCAATGCGGACACTTTGGGCCTGTTTTAGGCAATCTCAATATTATCCGCCTAACGAGGATCGATGCCGATATTGCCGCTCCACCGCCGGTCACTCAAAGGCTTCCTGTCCGTCCTGGCGCTGCTGGCGCTGGGGGCTGGCCTGTCCGGCTGCGCTGGGATGAGCGACACCATTGCGCCGGCCTTCGCCGATCCCGCCAAATACGATCTCTACGATTGCAAGCAGCTTGAAACAGAGCGCAAGACTTTGGCTACCCGGACGGCGGAGTTGCAGGGGCTGATGAACAAGGCCGAGACCGGCGTCGCCGGCCCGGTGGTGGCGGAGCTTGCCTACCGCAACGAATACATTGCGCTGCGCGGGCAATCCAAGCTCGCCGATGAAGCCTGGCAGAAGAACAGGTGCGTGGAATCGAAGCCGGAGGCGCCGCCGACCGCTGCGGCTCCGGCCGGCAAGGCCGGCCGCACCAAGGCGAAGCGGGCGGCGAATTAGTCTGGCGCACTGAAGGGAGCCGAGTGTACTGAGAACATGGACTTTCGGCAGCATCGCCCACCGATTGGCTGGTTTGCTGATGACATGTCCAAATCAAGACGGCTCTCCGTGGACCCGCTGACTAGATTGCCCATGCCGGCAAGCTGTCGACCTTGGCCATCCAAGCCGGCTTCGAACTGAGGCTGTAATATTGATCCAGGCGCCTTCTGTTTGGTTGGCCGATTCCAAGCCCAAGAAACCTGGCAGCGTTTATCCCAAAGAAGCGGTCACTAAGCAGGCCGTCTGCGCCCAATGACTTATCGCGGTCTAGCCGACCGTACATTGCTTCGAACCGCGCGAGGTAGTGGCCCGACATAAACCCTTCAAGGACGACCATTTCCCAATCCGTGCCATACATGAGCCGTTGAGCTACGGCGGCTGGGCCGCGGGTTGAGGTTCGTCGCATGCGGGCAGCCAAGTACGCCTCCAGCTTGGCCTGTTCCGATAAAACCTCTGAAAAGTAACCCGAGTCTGCGTACAGGTATTCTCCGTCAGGCATCAAATCCGCGAGGGCATCTGGTTGCGCCGCGCTCGCCAGGCTGGTTACACCGAAATGACCGAAATCAACCCTGAGCGCGGGGAAGGCGCGCGCGACGTTGCCCCAATATTCTGCGTAAGTAAGCCGATCAAACTTCAGCGCCGGACCGTTGCTGGCGCTTGTGTGTGCCATGATCGGCACGCCGTTGGTTTGGCACCACGAGTACAACGCCACAAGCACCTGATCCAGATTTTGCCCCAGCTTGGTCCGAGGAAAGTTTGGCGGCAGTGCGCTATCGTTCCAGAAGCTGTCGGGAAACGCTGCATTACCGAGTGGTGCAAATCCCATCGGCGGATACAGCTTCACGCCTACGAAGCCATGATTCATGACGGCATCGGTCACGAAGGCCAATGACGATCCGGCTGCGATCTCCTTGAAGGGATCGAAAGGCGCGAAACATAGTACTCGGCCACCGGTTACTTGTGAGATGCGCTCCATCACCCTCACTTGGTCGTTCAAGCTTGTTGGGGTCGGTATGCCGTCTCCGATGGGCCAGTCGTAGTCAACGAGGTGGGTGACAAGCACATCGACCTTACGCGTCTTGCCGCGAGAGTATTCGAGCAAATATTCGTAGACGTTGACGTACCGATATTGGAACGAGCGGATCAAGAACTGGAGCGCGCCATCCGCGGTGACTCTCCTTAGCGCAAAGCGTGCTTCTGAACCGAGTTTCTTGTACTGAGAATAGGATTCCGGGAGGTTTTCGATCTGCCGCCTTAAAGGACTACTGGCAAAGCGTCCCTTCCGACTGCGGATGCTCTGCACAGCAATTTGCAGATCGCGCCTGGCGCGCCGGTAACCCGCTTCCCTCTCATCATTTAGAACCTGCATGACCCCGTTCGTACTGCAGGATCTGAGTGTTGCATCAATTCTCTGCAGTTCTGCGAGTTCCTGCGCTGCGCTTGGAGCGAAGTTACGTCCAAGCTCTGCAAGCAGCTCGGCCGCCTCCTTGTACGTATCCGGGTCGTCGCGTGCCAATATTTTCTTCAAGAAGCCTTCAATTTGCAAATCTGATCCATTGAAAACGTGCGCATGAACGTCGATCGTGAGTGGAGTTCTTGGATCGCTTATCGTGGGATCGGTCGGACAAAACGGTGTAATGGGGATACTGCATCCGGATAGTCCAAAGCCGGCCCCAAAGATCCCCATAGCAGCAAGCGCCTGACGGCGTGAGATATCCACCTTCGGCCTCCGTGAATCAAGGAAATGCTGTGGTGCGTGGTGCGTGGTGCGTTTCGTATCGAGCCACATCGCTATTCACGTGGCGCCTTCTCAAGCCTGTTCTGGGGCGAGAAATACGAGGGCTGGTGGATGATCGGATGAAAAGGTAAATTTTGAAATAAGTTGTTCGCAAACCATCCAATGATGGACCGGCGTCAACGGGGGACGTCAGGCCAATACCAAGCCGACCTGGAGTCCAATGAGATTGGTTCAGTCGATCGCCGGCCGTTGACGGCTACTTTGCATGGGGTTGTTTTCGATATTTTGTTTGGGCGAGCCGGATCTCATCATGCCCCGGCCTGTCGCGGGGTCGTAAAATTCCGCGCTCACACCCGCCAATCATAGATCCAGTTGTGCCGCGCCAGCATGCGCTCGGGGCCTATCGCCTTGATGGCGAGGTCGCGCGCCAGCGCCAGCGGGCCGCCGAGATGGTAGATGCGTCCCTGTTGCCGTGCCGTGCGCTGCACCCGCAGCACGCGGCCGCGCCGCAGCCGGCCATAGTGCTTCAGCGCGGCAGGGATATCTGCGATCGTGTTGCCCGGCGCTTCGCTGAGACATTTGGCCAGCACGCCAGCGTCCTCGATCGCCATGCCCGCGCCCTGTGCGGCGAACGGCAGCATCGCATGGGCGGCGTCGCCAAGCAGCGCAATCGCGCCGCCGGTCCATTCGCCGATCTCGGGCAGGGTGAACAGCGCCCAGCGCCGCCAGCCGTCGACGGCATTGATCAGCATCCGCGCCGTCGCGGGCCAGCGCTGCGAGGCAAACGCGTTCTTCAGTTCGTTGGCGTCGCCGGGCGCGCTCCAGCCCGGCCTGTTCCAGGTTCCCGGAACGATCGCAACCACATTGATCTGCCGCGCCGCCGAGATCGGGTAGGCGACCAGATGCGCGTCCGGTCCCATCCAGAGTTGCACCCTTGGAGCGGTATATTCGCGCGGCAACGTCGTCGCGTCGAGGGTTCCGCGCCAGGCGATCAGTCCGGAAAACTGCGGCTGCATCGCCGGGAACAGATGGTTGCGCACCGCCGACCAGATACCGTCGGCGCCCACCAGTGCCTGCGCCAGTTCCTGTTGCCTGATGTCGCCGCGGCGCTGCACCACCGTCAGGCCCTTGGCGTGCGAAGTCACGTCCTCGAACTGGCAGCCGAGCCGCAGGTCGATGTCCGGATGCTCGTTGACCGCTGCCGCGAGCGCACCTTGCAGGTCGGCGCGGTGGATCACCCAATAGGGCGCGCCGGCACGCTGGCTGGCGGCCTCGCCAAGGGGGATGCGCACGATCTCGCCGCCCGCGCGCGCACTCATGACGCTGATCGCTTCGGGCATCACGGCGCGCGAGGCAAGCCGCGGCCGCAGGCCGAGGTCGATCAGGAGCCGGCTGGCGTTGGGCGAGAGTTGCAGGCCGGCGCCGGCTTCCTCCAGCCGTTCCGCCTTTTCCAGGATGATGACGCGAAAACCTTTCGCTGCGAGCGAAAGCGCTGCCGTCAGTCCCCCGATCCCGGCACCAGCAACGATGATGGTGCGCGCGGCAGCCACCGATGGGTCAGGCGACCTTGTCCTTCAGCACGCATTCCGGAGGACGGGCTTCGCCCGCGCCGAGGTCGGCGGCAAAGCGGTACAGCGTCGAGCAATAGGGGCAGATGATCTCGTTGTCATTGCCAAGGTCGAGAAACACGTGCGGATGGTCGAACGGCGGGTTGGCGCCCACGCACATGAATTCCTGCGAGCCGATCTCGATGACCGAGACGCCGGCGTCGTTATGGAAATGCGGGACGACATGGTCGGACATTAGGCTTCACCTTGGATAGAAGCGATTGGCGAACGCAATCAACGCGATGCGGCACAGATCGAACGCCGCGCACCATAGTGGGGGGTGCCGATGATTCCTAGAGCCGTTCCTCGGCGATTCCTGGAGATACCCACCGCACTTTTGCTCATGCAAATTCGACACAATCTTGTCGTCGGAGAAAAGCCCTTCTTTCGTCGGGGCGGTTGTGTCTTAAAAACGGCACACCATCTTGGGATTGACGAAAATATTGGACTTTTTTGGATTGGGCAGTTGCGGTTCGGTTTGGCACTGGCAGGGATGGCTTTCAGCGTTGCGCTGTGCGCAGCGCTGTGGCCACATGCCCGCGAAGCCGGCGCCATTCTGGCGGCGCAGGACGACCCTGCGGTGCTGTCCGATATCCGCATCAATTCCGCCCTGCGGGCTAACCAGGCGCTGGTTGCCGAGCATATCGAGGCGGCGCTCGCGGAAGGCGATTCCGATCTGGCCAACAGTTTCGTCGAACTCGCCCGTGACAAGGGCATTGCCGTCAGCGATGAACTGTCGAAGCGCGTCCGCGATGCCGTGACGGATGCAGGTTCGGCGTCGCATTTTGCCAAGCGCTTTGCCACTGGCCTGGTGACCGGCAATGCCGACGATGTCGCGAGCCTGTCCGGCACGGTTGCCGGCGATCTCTTCGTGTTCGGCGACATCAGGGACGTCGTGCGCGAAGGCAAGAATATGGCGACGGGTGAGGAGGTCGACCGGCTGGTGCTGGGTCTCGCCACCGTCGGACTTGCGGTGACCGCCGCGACCTATGTTTCGGTCGGCGGTCTCGGGCCGGTTCGTGCCGGCCTTTCCATGGTCAAGGATGCCCGCAAGGTCGGGCGGCTCGGCGAGGGACTGACGCAATGGGCCGGCCGTTCCGCGCGCGAGGTAGTCGATGCGCCGCTGTTGCAGCAGGCGGTCGCGAAGGGTTCGGTGTTGCGGCCCGGCGAGACCGTCGGAGCGATCAAGGCCGCCTTCCGCGCCGAGAAGGCCGGCGGGCTGGTGCGGCTGGCAAAGGATGTCGGACGCGTCGGCGAGAAGGCCGGCACGCGCGGGGCGCTTGACACGCTGCGCATCGCGCAAGGACCGAAGGATGTCGCCCGCGCCGCGCGGCTCGCTGAATCCAAGGGCGGTCAGACCCGCGCGATTCTGAAAGTGCTCGGACGCGGCGCGCTGCTGCTGGCCACCGGCGCCTTCAATCTGACGATGTGGCTGTTCGGCGCGCTGCTCGCGCTGTTCGGATTCCTGTCCTCGATCAAGGCGACCACCGAGCGGGCCACCGAAGCGTGGCTGCGTCGAAGCAAGGCGCGGCGATCAAGATTGCAGGAGGCGGTATCCTTGCCGTCCAGCCCGGCTCTGGCGGGCGCTACCCTGCAGGGCTAGACTTGCAAGGCTGGACTTGCCGCATTGCAGGCTCGCTTGTTTCGATCCCCTGAAAAATGGAACTGAGGATGCCGAGTTTTCACAACGGCGCTGTCGAAATTGACTATCTCGATGAAGGCGAGGGCGATCCGATCGTTCTGGTGCATGGCTTTGCCTCCAGCAAGAACGTCAATTGGGTCTATCCCACCTGGGTTTCCGACTTGAGAAAAGAGGGCCGTCGCGTCATCGCGCTCGACAATCGCGGCCACGGCGATTCCGGAAAGCTCTACGACGCCGCCGACTACGAAATCGCGATCATGGCAGGTGACGTCATCGCCTTGCTGGATCATCTCGGGATCGAGCGCGCCGACATCATGGGCTATTCGCTGGGATCGCGCATGACGGCGATCCTGGCACGGGAGCAGCCGCAGCGGCTGCGCTCGGCGATCCTCGGCGGCATCGGGATCGGGCTGATCGAGGGCGGTGGCCCCGGCGAGAACGTGGCGCTGGCGCTCGAGGCGCCGTCGCTCGAGGAGGTCAGCGATCCGGTCGGGCGGACGTTTCGCGCCTTCGCCGATCAGACCCGCTCCGACCGTCGCGCGCTGGCTGCCTGCCTGCGCGGCTCGCGGCGGCTGATGACGGCGGAGGAGGCTGCCGGGATCGGCGTGCCGGTCTTGATCGCCGTCGGCAGCAAGGATGAGATCGCGGGCTCGGCCGCCGCACTGGGGCAAATCATTCCGGGCGCCGAGGTGCTCGACATTCCGAACCGCGATCACATGCGCGCGGTCGGCGACAAGGTCTACAAGGCCGGTGTCACCGACTTCCTGTCACGCCGGCAATGAACGATCGCGCGAGGCGGTCTCGCCGGTGACCAGCCGGATCGCCGCGATCAGCATCACCATTGTCGCGAGCCACGCCATGCGTGCACCATAACGATCATGCGGACCTGATATCGCGGCGCAGATGAACGCGTTGCCCAGGATGGCGAACGTGACTGCGCCGGCGAGCAACGTGACATCGTCGAACGGGCGGCGCAGCACGCCGTGCCCGAACAGGATTGCGACCAGGAATATCGATGCCAGCGCGACCGGAATGTGAATCCGGTTGATCGCGGTGAAGTCGAAGCGCCATCGCTGCTGCTGCGCCGCGCGCATCGGCTTCACCTGCGCGGGCAGAAAGCGCTCGATGATTCCGTAGGTATGCCCGAGCCAGACGCCGATGCCCTCACCAGAACCGACCTGGATCAATTGCTGCACTGTCCCCGTCAACGCCGCCTCGGCCTGCCAGGCCGGATATTCGGTCAGCGAATGCAGCACGATGTGGCTCATCTCGTCGTTCAATCCCTGGAAACGGCCAAGTGTGTTGAACATGCTGCTGCCCCACAGGAACTGGTCGGCAGTGGCGGGAAGCCGATCGCGATAGGGGCAGAGCCTGAAACTCTGCGTCGGACAATGATCGCGCAAATATTGCGCGACGATGCCATCCTGCAGCATGCGTCCAAAGGCGACGCCGTAACCGCCGGGTGTCCATGCCACCTTCCCCGAGAAGGCATAGTTGGTCGACAGCAACAGCACGGCCCCGGCCACGATGGTGAGGCTGCCCTGCGTCAGGCCGGCGATGGAAATGCGCTCCCGCAGAAAAGGGCGCGCGATCCATCCGATGCAGCACAGCCCGAGCAGCACCCCGAGCGTTGCGCTGTGCGATGCCGCGCTGAAGGCAGCAAGGCCGCACAACAGGCATTTTTCCGGGATCGAGGTCCGCTTGCCGTGCACGACCAGGATGAAGAGCGCCAGCACGGCAAGGCCGGCGAAAATGTCCGTGAAGAGCGTGCTGGCCAGCCAGGGCAGCGAGGTGGTCAGGCCCAGCGCGAGGCTGATGGAGAGGAGCCGCAACGGCTGCGACATGCCAAGCACGCGCAGCGTCAACTGCAGGATCCACAGCGTCGCCACCGCCTGGATGCCAAGATTGATCCAGAAGCTCGAATCTTCGCCGAAATGGAGATAGAGCCCGAACGTCGTCGAGCGGCTCGGCACCAGATAGCCTTCGTACCAGCGCGCGAGATAGCCGCCGGTATCCCACTGGAGCAGGGGGTAGCCATTCCATAGCGCTGGGGCCAGCAACATCAAGGGGATGGCGATGGCCGCGATCCAGGCCGACCGCGCATCCGCAGCCGTCCGCGCCCGCAGCGCCTGCGTACTGATGTGATTTTCCCCCATCTGCCCCTAACATCCGGGAATGGCCGGCCGGCCGAAATTGACCAATAGTCGGACATGGTCCGGCTTGATTTCCGGAATTGACTGACCACCTTGAACTGACCCCGAAAGGCCGTTCGGCAACGGTGTACTTTGCCAAGATTTACTTTGCCAAGGCCTGCCCGGGACAGAAACCCGCCCGCCGTGCTATAATATCGATCAACCAAGCGAATTTGCGAGAGCCATCATGGCAGTGCATCAGGTCAATCCACAGGCATCGAAGCTCGCCGCACTCGATCCGATCTGGGACCGTATCCGCAGCGAGGCCGAGGACATCGTGCGCCGCGAGCCTGAGCTTGCGTCCTTCATCTATGCGACCGTGCTGCATCACGACCGCCTCGAGGATTCGGTGGTGCATCGTATCGCCGAGCGGCTCGATCATTCGGCGCTGTCGGGCGATCTGATCCGCCAAACCTTCGACGAGGCGCTGCGCGACGAGCCCGATCTCGGCAATGCATTCCGCGCCGACCTGGTTGCGGTCTATGACCGCGATCCCGCAACCTCGCGCTTCATCGATCCCTTGCTCTACTTCAAGGGTTTCCACGCGCTGCAGACCCATCGGCTGGCGCACTGGCTCTATCGGAAGGGCCGCAAGGACTTCGCCTATTATCTGCAGAGCCGTTCGTCGGCGGTGTTCCAGACCGACATCAACCCCGCCGCAACGATCGGCCGCGGCATTTTCCTCGATCACGCGACCGGATTCGTCTGCGGCGAGACGGCCGTGATCGACGACGACGTTTCGATCCTGC
>OEIU01000684.1_pt1 | contig 28844 bp, 29 predicted proteins | sample 1539221 | NCBI WGS metagenome assembly OEIU01 (sample SAMN03792071, study PRJEB22550) | activated sludge metagenome | feature: wastewater treatment plant; material: activated sludge; isolation source: Wastewater treatment plant of a petroleum refinery complex | place: Argentina: Zarate | collected...
AGGCCAAGGCGATCGCCGAAGAGCTGAAGAAGGGCGCCGACTTCGCCGAACTGGCCAAGAAGAAGTCCAAGGACCCCGGCGCCTCCGATGGCGGCGATCTCGGCTTTTTCACCAAGGAACAGATGGTGCCGGAATTCTCCGCTGTGGCCTTCACGCTCGAGCCCGGCAAGATTTCCGACCCGGTCAAGTCGCAGTTCGGCTGGCACGTCATCAAGGTCGAGGAAAAGCGCGCCCGCAAGGCGCCCGACTTCGAGCAGGTCAAGACCCAGATCGAAACCTATGTGACCCGCAAGGCGCAGGCCGAATACGTCGCCAAGCTGCGCGAGGCCGCCAAGGTCGAACGGATGGACAAGCCGGCGGAGACCGCCAAGACCGATGCGAAGACCGACGCCAAGCCGGATGCCGCCAAGCCCGCCGATTCCAAGATGGCGCCGGCGAAGAAGTAAAAAATCGCTGTCACTTCTGCGAGACCAATAGTATCTAGCATCGTTATGGCCGGGCCGAAGCGCCCGGCCGTTTCATGTCCGGCCTGCCGGTTCAGGCGCCGGAAGACGCCGGCAGGTCCGGCCTGGATTGATCTGGTCGAAGAAGGTGCTCGCATGTCCACCACTGTTTCCCCGCTCGCCCCGACCGATGTCCCCGAGATGCCCGCCATTGCCGGCGTGAAGCTCGCGACCGCCGCCGCCGGCATTCGCTACAAGGGGCGCACCGACGTTCTGCTTGCCGTCATGGACAAGGGCACCACGGCCGCCGGCGTCTTCACCAGGTCGAAATGCCCGTCCGCGCCGGTGGAATGGTGCCGTGCCAGGCTCGGCCGCGGCGGATCTTCCAGGACAGGGTTTGCCCGCGCGCTGGTGGTGAACTCCGGCAACGCCAACGCGTTCACCGGCAAGACCGGCAAGCAGTCGACGGCGCTGACCGCGCAGATCGCGGCAAAGGCGGTCGGCTGCGCGACCTCGGACGTGTTCCTCGCCTCCACCGGCGTGATCGGCGAGCCGCTGGACGCCACCAAGTTCGACGGCGTGCTGGCGACGCTGGCGGATGCCGCCACGCCCGATGGCTGGATGGACGCGGCCAAGGCGATCATGACCACCGACACCTTTCCCAAGGTCGCAACCGCCGCCGTAAAGCTCGGCAAGGCCAGGGTGACGATCAACGGCATGGCCAAGGGCGCCGGCATGATCATGCCTGATATGGCGACCATGCTGTCCTTTGTATTCACCGACGCACCGCTGTCGTCCGCCGTGCTGCAGTCGCTGCTCAAGAGCGGCGTCGAGGATACGTTCAACGCCATCACGATCGACAGCGACACCTCGACATCGGACACGCTGTTGGCGTTTGCGACCGGCGCCGCCGCGGCCAATGGCGCGCCGAAGATCAGCCGGGCCAGCGATCCCCGCCTGAAGGCGTTCGCCAAGGCGTTCCATGGCGTGCTCGCCGACCTCGCCGAACAGGTGGCCCGCGACGGCGAAGGCGCGCGCAAGCTGGTCGAGGTGATCGTCGAAGGCGCGACCACAAAACCCTCGGCGCGCAAGATCGCGATGTCGATCGCGAACTCGCCGCTGGTGAAGACGGCGATCGCGGGCGAAGACGCCAATTGGGGCCGCGTGGTGATGGCGGTCGGCAAGGCCGGCGAGCCCGCCAACCGCGACAAGCTGTCGATCTCGTTCAACGGCATCCGCGTCGCCAGGAGCGGCGCGCGCGATCCGTCCTACAACGAGCAGGAAGTTTCCAACGCGATGAAGGATCCAAAAGTCCAGATCAAGGTCGCGCTCGGCCTCGGCAAGGGCCGCGACCGCGTGCTGACCTGCGACCTCACCAAGGAATATGTCGCGATCAACGGCGACTATCGGTCGTAAACGAGACAGCGCGCATGGCTGAGATCAAGCTCACCCTGGTGGTCGCCTGCGCCCTCGTCGATGTGGACAAGCGCGTGCTGATCGCGCAACGCCCGGAAGGCAAGACGCTCGCCGGCCTCTGGGAATTCCCCGGCGGCAAGGTCGAACCCGGCGAACGGCCGGAGCAGACGCTGATCCGCGAGCTGCATGAGGAGATCGGCATCGACGTCAGCGAGCCGTGCCTGGCGCCGCTGACCTTTGCCAGCCACGCCTATGACAGCTTCCACCTGTTGATGCCGCTCTACATCTGCCGGCGCTGGGAAGGCCTGGTCGTGGCGCGCGAGGGCCAGCAACTGGCCTGGGTGCGCGCCAACAGGCTGCGCGACTATCCGATGCCGCCGGCGGATATTCCGCTGATCCCGCATCTGATTGATTTATTGATGTAAAGCCGGCATACGCAGGGCCAGGACACAAAATCGCGAAAACAACCCCATGCAAAGTAGAATGGGGCCCGGTTCGCGGGTTTCCGGCCTGAAGGGAATTGCGCGTCAAGCGCGCTTCGCCTGCTTCACCGCCGCTTCCAGACTTGCCTTCGCCGATCCCGGCCGCAATGGCTTTGGCTGGCTCTCATGCGGCGCCCAGCCGGACAACCAGATCACGTCAAAGGTCGCGCGGATGCGGCCGTCGGCATCCGCGAAACGCTCGCCATAGATCTGCGCCATCCGCAGCATCGTGGTGCGACGTGTCGGCGCCCGCCGCCGCTCGATCAGGATGTTGCTTGCCCCCATCCGCCTGATATCGGCCATCAGCGCAAAGGCGCTGTCGTAGCGCACCACGACGCGATCGACGTCGGTGACGGGCAGCGCAAGCCCGGCGCGCTGCAAGAGACCACCGATATCGCGCAGGTCCGCAAACGGCGCAACGCGCGGCGACACCCCGCCCTCGCACTCGGCCTCCGCCGCGGCAAAGGATTGCCTGAGCTCGGTCAGCGTGTCGCCGCCGATCATCGCCGCGAGCAACAGCCCATCCGGCTTCAGCGTACGGCGGATCTGCGCCAGCACGCCCGGCAGGTCGTTGACGAACTGCAACGCGAGCGCCGAGACCGCGAGATCGAGCGATTCCGGCTGCAACGGCAGAATTTCCGACGCATCTGCATCGACGCGCACGATCGACCGGAAACGACCGGCCAGCGGCTTCCGCAGAAGATCGCCTGGCGTCCAGATATCGGCCACATCGGCAAAGCTTCGCGTCACCGCCTGCAGGCGGTCGTCAAAATCTTCCCTGATACGGTCGAGCAGGAACGTTGCCGGCCCGTTACGCTGCGCGCGATCGAGCCGCGTGCGCAACAGCGCACGATCGAACAGGACGGGCGCACTGGTCGGGTTGGAAGCCATGCGCGGTTGGTACGCTGGCTGCCTGTCGCTGGCAATGCCGCGCTTGAGCACAATGCCCGGCAGCGCTAGCCTCGCGCCATGGACGCCGAGGCATCACCACCACGCTCCTTTTCCAGGCATCTGCGCGGCGCGCTCGGCGCCTGCCGCGACGCGCTGGCGCATCTGCCCAGGCTCGCACTCGACATCGCACTGCCGACGCAGTGCGTTTCCTGCCGCGAGCCGGTCGACGGCGACGGCGTCTGCGCGGCGTGCTGGGCGAAACTGTCCTTCATCGAACTGCCTTATTGCCCGCGGCTCGGCATCCCCTTCGTCTATGATCCCGGTCCCGAATTGCTGTCGATGGAGGCGATCGCAAGCCCACCGGCTTACCAGCGCGCCCGCGCCGCGGTGCGCTACGACGACGTCGCCCGCACGCTGGTTCATTCGCTGAAGTACCAGGACCGCACTGATCTCGCGCCCGCGATGGGGCGGTGGATGGCCCGCGCCGGCAAGGAATTGCTCGATGCGGCCGACGTGCTGGTGCCGGTTCCCCTGCACTGGCGGCGTAGCTGGAGCCGCCGCTACAACCAGTCCGGTGCGCTGGCGCGGGTGATTTCACGGCAAAGCGGCGTGAAACTGGCCTCCGAGGCGCTGCGCCGCATCCGACCCACCGAACAACAGGTCGGCCTGTCCCGGCCGCAGCGCGCGACGAACGTTCAAGGCGCGTTCAAGGTCGCCCCCGAGCGCAGCGCCGACATATCCGGGCGCCGCGTCATCCTGATCGACGATGTCCTGACGTCAGGTGCCACGACGGATGCCTGCGCCCGCGCCCTGCTCCGCGCCAAGGCCACGCAGGTCGACGTGCTGGTATTCGCGCGGGTTGTGGACAGCCACCGCGCTCCCATATAATTCAAGGACTTGTCAAATCAGGGCGCGCCATGACTGCTGCCGTTGAAATCTATACCCGTCCGGGCTGTGGCTATTGCACCGCCGCCAAATCGCTGCTGACGCGCAAGAATGCCGCGTTCACCGAGTTCAACGTCGCATCCGACGCAGCCTATCGCGACGAGATGTACGACCGCGCCGGCCACGGCTCGACCTTCCCCCAGATCTTCATCGACAAAACCCATGTCGGCGGCTGTGACGAGCTCTATGCGCTGGACCGCGCGGGCAAGCTCGATGGCCTGCTGTCGGGAGAAAAGGCCTCCTCATGAGCGCTGGTTCGACCTTTACCGCCGCCATGGTGCAGATGCGCACCGGCCTTCTGCCCGAGCCGAGCCTCGAGCAGGGCATCGCCCTGATCCGCGAGGCGGTCGCGAAAGGCGCCGACTACGTGCTCACGCCCGAAGTCAGCAACATGATGCAGTTGAACCGCAAGGCGCTGTTCGAGCATCTCGCGTCCGAGGAAGACGACCTCTCGCTGAAGGCCTATCGCGCGCTGGCCGCGGAACTGAAGATCCATCTGCATATCGGCTCGCTGGCGCTGCGCTTTTCGCCGGAGCGCGCCGTCAACCGCTCGTTCCTGATCGGGCCCGACGGCAACGTGCTCGCCAGCTACGACAAGATCCACATGTTCGACATCGACCTGCCCGGCGGCGAGAGCTACCGCGAGTCGGCCAATTACCAGCCGGGCGAAACCGCCGTGATATCGGATCTGCCGTGGGGCCGGATCGGGCTGACGATCTGCTACGACGTGCGCTTCCCCGCGCTGTACCGGGCGCTCGCCGAAGCCGGCGCATCGTTCCTCACGGTTCCCTCCGCCTTCACGAAGAAGACCGGCGAGGCGCACTGGCATACGCTGCTGCGCGCCCGCGCCATCGAGAACGGCTGCTTCGTGTTCGCGGCGGCGCAGGCCGGCATGCATGAGAACAAGCGCGAGACCTATGGCCATTCGCTGATCATCGCGCCCTGGGGCGAAATCCTCGCCGAAGGCGGCGTCGAGCCCGGCGTGTTCCTCGCCGAGATCGATACGTCGAAGGTCGAGGCAGCCCGCAGAAGCGTACCGTCGCTGCAGCACGGACGCCGCTTCGGCATGGCCGACCCCAATGCGGGGCCCGACCATCTGCATCTCGTCCGGGGCTCGGCATGATCCGCTACAACCTGCGCTGCGAGAAGGGCCATGCTTTCGAAAGCTGGTTTCAGAGCTCCGCGGCGTATGAGAGCCAGGAAAAGCGCAAGCTGGTGAGCTGCCCTTCCTGCGGCTCGGTCAAGGTCGAGCGCGCGATCATGGCGCCGCAGATCGTGACCAGGAAGGGTCGCGAACAGGCCGCGCCTGCGCCGACACCGCCCGCGGAAACCACCGGATCTGAAACGACGCCGCTCTTGATGGCGCAGGAACTCGAGCTGCGCACCAAGCTGAAGGAATTGCGCGATCACATCGTGAAGAACGCCGACAATGTCGGCGAGCGCTTCCCCAACGAAGCGCGCAAGATGCACTATGGCGATATCGAGCATCGCCCGATCTATGGCGAGGCCTCGCCGGACGAGGCACGCGCGCTGATCGATGAAGGCGTAGAGGTCAGCCCGTTGCCGGTGCTGCCGGACGACAGGAATTAGAGGTTCTCGTCATTGCGAGGAGCGAAGCGACGAAGCAATCCATCTTCGTGCTTGTTGCGCTATGGATTGCTTCGCTTCGCTCGCAATGACGACTGGGCAAACGACTACGCCGCCACCAATAGCGCCACGCCGATCACGATCAGCACGATCCCAAAAAGTTCGCGGGCCGACATCGGCTGCTTGAACGAATAATACGACACCGCCTGCGCGAACAGCACCTCGACCAGCGCCAGCGTCCGCACGTTCGCCGCCGCCGTCAGCGCGAACGCCAGGAACCAGAACTGCGAGGCGAATGCGCCCATGAAGCCCGCGAGCATCGAGGGCCGCCACAGCCCGAAAATCTTCATCAGCACGTCAGGCGCGCGCGCCAGCAGATAGATCGTCAGCACCAGCGTCTGCACGAACAGGCCGAACACCAGCGTGTAGGACGCCGCCGTGACGAAGGAGACGCCGGGCACGGTGATGATCGCGCCGCGGAAGCCGATCGCCGACAGCGCAAAGCAGCCGGCGGCGACGAGGCCGATGATGGTCGGCTTGAACTCGGCAAAGCCCTTCGCGCCGCCCGGCCGCAGCGCCGTGATGACGACGCCGATGGTGGCGATCAGGATCGCGACGACTTTCAGGAAGGTCAGGTGATCGCTGAGGAAGATGAAGCCGAAGATCGCGGTCTGGATCGCCTCGGTCTTGAGGTAGGCCGTCGTCACGACGAACGAGCGGTCGTTCATCGCGAGCAGCATCAGCCCGGTGGCGACAATCTGGCTCAGCGCGCCGAGCAATAGCCACGGCCAGAATATCGCCGGCGGCCACGGCACCGAATCTCCTGTTACAGCCACCACCAGCGCGAAGAACAGCACCGAGAACGGAAAGCCGAACAGGAAGCGGATGTTGGTCGCGCCCCAGGTCCCGAGCGGCCCCGTCAACGACCGCTGCATCGCGTTGCGCGCGACCTGGCCGAGCGCAGCGACGATGGTGAAGGGAATCCAGAGCGTGGCGACGGAGAACATGGGGGAATACCGGCAGGAAGCTGCCGCACCGTGCCGGGCGGGATGCGTCAGGTCAACGGGATCAGCGTCATGACAGGATTGCGCGCGGTCCCAAGGCGATGTCGCCCCTGCGAACGCAGGGCCCATACGCCGTGCTCTCTCATGTGAGCAGCGACGGTAGACGTCTCGTAATCCAATTAGCGCCGCGGAGTATGGGTCCCTGCGTTCGCAGGGACGACATCGGTTATGTGGCTAAAGCGCTGGGGCCGACTACGCCCCTTCAGCCACCACCATGTAGTTCACGTCCATGTCGGACGAGACGCTCCATCTGTCGGCGAGCGGATTATAGACCACGCCGGCCTGGTCGGAGATGGTGAGGCGATTGCTGGCAAGGTGTCGCGCGAGCTCGTCCGGCGTGACGAACTTGTCCCATTGATGGGTGCCGCGCGGCAGCCAGCGCAGGACGTATTCGGCGCCGACGATGGCGAGTGCAAAGCTCTTCCAGTTGCGGTTCAGCGTCGAGACCACCATGATCCCGCCGGGCTTCACCATCGCCGCGCAGCGGGCAATGAACGCGCCGACATCGGTGACATGCTCGACCACTTCCATCGCCAGCACGATGTCGAAACGTTCGCGGTGGTCCATCTCCTCCGCCGTGGTGCAGCGGTAGTCGATCGACAGATGGCCCTTCTCGGCGTGCAGGCGGGCGGCGGCGATGTTGGTCGGCGACGGATCGATCCCGATCACCTGGGCGCCGAGCCGCGTGAACGGCTCGCACAGCAGGCCCGCGCCACAGCCGATATCGAGGATCCGCAGGCCCGACAGGCAGCTCAGGCTCTTCGCGTTACGCTCGAACTTGCGGCATGCGGCGTCGCGGATATAGGCAAGCCGCAGCGGATTGATCTTGTGCAGCGGGGCCATCTTGCCCTTGGGGTCCCACCACTCGTCGGACAGTTTCGAGAACTTCGCGACCTCGGCCGGGTCCACCGTGCTGCCGGTGGTGGAAGCACCGGCGGATGATTTCTGCTCCATCGCCATGAATCAGGTACCGGCCGGTCGTGCGGTGATGGCGTTGCGAAACGACAGTGGCGACGCCACGGTATCGATTTTTTCTTCGCTCTTGCCGACGCCAAGGATCGTCACATCGCCGTAATTGAAGATGCGGCCAAGGATGGATTGATTGACGTCGACGCTTTCGACCTTGTCGAGACTCATTTCAAAGGTCTGCCGCTGGATAAAACCTGTCTTGTGTATGATACGCAGATCGGTGACGTCGGTTTCGGTGGTCCATTGATGGAACCAGGCCGTGATCGTCTTGTACAATGCGGCGATGCCGGAAATGGCGGCCATTGCCAGGCACAGCAGCGCCGGCGCGCCGGTCGGTACCTGGTACGAGAGAACGAGGAAGATGATCGCCACAACCCAGCCGGCAAGCGCGGGCAGGAAGAATATCCAGTGCGCGTTGGTCGAAAACAGCACCTTTTCACCGGGCTGCAGGATTTCGTCGATATAACGCCCCATACGCGTGACCTGAATTAACCCGCTACCGCAGCATTTTACGTCATTTTGAGTCGAAAACGTGCCCGGCTGCTTGCCCCGGACCGCGCCGCTATGTATACGCCGCTTTCGACCCGCGCGCTCCAATTTCCGTGCAGGTCACCTAACTTATCCTCACAGGGAATGCACGCGTCGTCATGGGCCGCCTCGTGATGAAATTCGGCGGTACGTCCGTCGCAAATATCGACCGAATCCGCAACGTCGCGCGTCACGTCAAACGCGAAGTCGACGCCGGACATGATGTCGCCGTCGTGGTATCGGCCATGGCCGGCAAGACCAACGAGCTGGTGGAATGGTGCCGCGACGCCTCGCCGATGCATGATGCACGGGAATATGACGCCGTGGTGGCGTCGGGCGAACAGGTGACCTCGGGCCTGCTTTCGATCGTGCTGCAAGCCATGGGCATCCAGGCGCGCTCCTGGCAAGGCTGGCAGATTCCAATCAAGACCTCCGACGCCCACGCCTCCGCGCGAATCCTCGAGATCGACGGCACCGAGATCGTCAGCCGATTCAAGGATCGCAAGGAAGTCGCCGTGATCGCCGGCTTCCAGGGCATCAATCCGCAGACCAACCGAATCACCACGCTCGGGCGCGGCGGGTCCGATACGTCGGCGGTGGCGATCGCTGCCGCGCTCCATGCCGACCGCTGCGACATCTATACCGACGTCGATGGCGTCTACACCACCGACCCGCGGGTGGTTCCGAAGGCGCGGCGGCTCGACAGGATCGCCTTCGAGGATATGCTGGAACTGGCCTCGCAAGGCGCCAAGGTCCTGCAGGTTCGCTCGGTGGAACTCGGCATGGTGCACAACATGCCGATATTCGTCCGTTCCAGCTTCGACAAGCCGGAAGATATCGACCCGCACGCCAACCAGCCGCCGGGCACGCTGATCTGCAGCGAGGAGGAAATCATGGAAAGCCATGTCGTCACCGGGATCGCCTTCTCCAAGGACGAAGCCCAGATTTCCGTGCGCCAGATCGAGGACAAGCCCGGCGTCGCCGCTGCGATCTTCGGGCCGCTGGCGGATGCCAATATCAACGTCGACATGATCGTGCAGAACGTCTCGGAGGACGGCAAGACCACCGACCTCACCTTCACCGTGCCGGCCTCCGACTATACCCGCGCCCGCGACACCATCACCGCGGCCAGGGACAAGATCGGCTACGCCAGGCTCGACAGCGCCACCGACGTGTCGAAGGTGTCGGTGATCGGCAGCGGCATGCGCAGCCATGCCGGCGTCGCGGCGAAGGCGTTCAAGGCGCTGTCCGAGCGCAACATCAACATCCGCGCCATCACCACCTCGGAGATCAAGTTTTCGGTGCTGATCGACGCGGCCTATACCGAGCTCGCGGTGCGGACGCTGCACACGCTCTACGGGCTCGACCAGGGTTAGAACGATTTTCTCTCAGATCCGGCGCATGGTCTGATCGTCAGACCAGCCGGGCCTTCGCTGGCGCAGCATCGGCGCTGACACACACGTTATTGCGTCTGGCAGGCGTTTTGCTTGGCAAAGCAAGCCTCGATTGGCTATAGGCCTGAGAGGTGGGTTGCCGCACACTGCACCATCGTTGGCGATCCCAGTTCGGCGGGATTCGGTGCCTTGCGGCAGCGCCGAATGAATAAAATTGTTGTTTTTGGTGCGTTTCACGCCAGCTCCCGGCCACCCGGCGGGCCGGCTTCGCGGGGGAGGATAGCAGCACATGCGGAGCACGTCGGGAGGTCCCCGCGTCTTGTTGAGACGGCTCCGCGAAACCATGGCGGAGAAGGTCTCGGCCCAGGAACGGCTGGACAAGATCGTGGTGCTGATCGCGGCCAACATGGTGGCCGAGGTCTGCTCCTGCTACGTGCTGCGAATCGATAACACGCTCGAGCTTTACGCCACCGAGGGTCTGAACCGCGACGCGGTGCACCGCACGGTGCTGAACGCGCATGAGGGCCTGGTCGGCCTCGTCTCCAGCGAGGCCAGCCCGCTCAACCTCTCCGACGCGCAAAGCCATCCGGCGTTCTCGTTCCGCCCGGAGACCGGCGAAGAAATCTACCATTCGTTCCTCGGCGTGCCGATCCTGCGCGCCGGCAATACGCTCGGCGTGCTGGTGGTGCAGAACCGCGCCAAGCGCACCTATGTCGAGGAAGAGGTCGAGGCGCTGCAGACCACCGCCATGGTGCTGGCGGAGATGATCGCCTCCGGCGAACTGGCGGCGCTGGCGCAGCCCGGCGCGGAGCCGGCGGCGCGGCACTCCCTGCACAAGACCGGCGCCATCCTCTCCGACGGCATCGCGCTCGGCCATGTCGTGCTGCACGAGCCGCGCGTCGTCATCACCAACTACATCGCCGAAGACCTGCCGAAGGAAATCAAGAAGCTAGACGCGGCGCTGGCCAAGCTGCGCGCCGACCTCGACCGCATGCTGGAGCGCGGCGACGTCGCCGAGGGCGGCGAGCACCGCGACGTGCTGGAAGCCTACCGCATGTTCGCCAACGACCACGGCTGGTCGCACAGGCTGCACGAGGCAGTCGCCACCGGCCTCACCGCCGAAGCAGCCGTCGAACGCGTGCAGTCCGACACCCGCGCGCGCATGCTGCGCTCGACCGATCCTTATCTGCGCGACCGCCTGCACGATCTGGAAGACCTCGGCCACCGCCTGATGCGGCAACTGGTCGGACAGGATCATGCGCCCTCGCGCGAGCAGCTTCCCGAAAACGCCATCCTGATCGCGCGCGCGATGGGGCCGGCGGCGCTGCTCGACTACGACCGCAAGCGGCTGCGTGGCCTGGTGCTGGAGGAAGGCACCGCCAACTCGCATGTCTCGATCGTGGCGCGCGCGCTCGGCATTCCCGCCGTCGGCGAGGTGCCGAACGCGGCCGGCATCGCCGATCCCGGCGACGCCATCATCGTCGACGGCACCTCGGGCTCGATCTATGTCCGCCCCTCGGCCGAGATCGAATCGGCCTATGCCGAGCGGGTGCGGTTTCGCGCACGGCGGCAGGCGCAATATGCCGCGCTGCGCGACAAGCCCTGCGTGACCAGGGACGGCCAGCCGGTCGAGCTGATGATCAATGCCGGCCTCGTCATCGACCTGCCGCACATCGACGACACCGGCAGCGCCGGCATCGGGCTGTTCCGCACCGAACTGCAGTTCATGGTGGGACAGAGCCTGCCGCGCTCGTCCGACCAGCTCGCGCTGTATCGCACCGTGCTGGATGCCGCCGGCACCAAGCCGGTGACGTTCCGCACGCTCGATATCGGCGGCGACAAGGCGCTGCCCTATATGGAGACCGTGATCGAGGAGAACCCGGCGCTCGGCTGGCGCGCGATCCGGCTCGGGCTCGATCGTCCCGGACTGTTGCGCGGCCAGATTCGCGCGCTGCTGCGGGCCGGCGGCGGCCGCGCGCTGAAGATCATGTTTCCGATGATCTCCGATGTCGCGGAATTCGACCAGGCCAAGGCGATCGTCGAGCGCGAGCTGACCTATTTGCGCCAGCACGGCCATGCGCTGCCGGAACGTATCGACGTCGGCACCATGGTCGAGGTGCCGGCGCTGCTCTACCAGCTCGACGAGCTCCTGAAGAAGGTCGATTTCGTCTCCGTCGGGTCCAACGACCTGTTCCAGTTCCTGTTCGCGGTCGATCGCGGCAATGCCAAGGTTTCCGAGCGCTTCGACACCATGTCGGCGCCGATCCTGCGGGCGCTGCGCGACATCGTGCGCAAGGCGCAGGCGGCGAAGAAGACCGCGTCGCTGTGCGGCGAGATGGCGTCGAAGCCGCTCGGGGCGCTGGCGCTGATCGCGCTCGGCTATCGTTCGCTGTCGCTTTCCGCCACCGGCCATGGCCCGGTGAAGGCCATGATCCTGGATCTCGACGCCAGGAAAGCCGAGGCTGTCCTCATGCCGCTGCTGGATGCGCCTGCCGGCAGCGTCTCGATCCGGCAGAAGCTGACGGAATTCGCGGAAGCCGAAGGGCTGTCGTTGTAGCTGATATCGCGCCCGACAACACCGTCCCTCACCGCTGCTTGAGACCAACGCCATGCTCCCCGAAGCCAAACTCGACATCCTGCTCGCCCACCACGCCTCGCTCGAGGCCGAGCTGCTGGGCCAGCTCAATTCCGAAAAATACGTCCAGATCACGCGCGAGCTTGCCGAGCTCAATCCGCTGATCGACGCGGTGAAGACCTATCGTTCGGCGCGGGCAGAGATCGCGGGCGCCGAGCAGCTTCTGGCAGATGCTGCGACCGATCCGGAGATGCGCGGCATGGCGGAAGCCGAGCTGGAGACGCTGCAGGCGCGGGTCGCCGACCTGGAGCAGAAGATCCGCGTGGCGCTGTTGCCCAAGGACGCCATGGACGACCGCAACGTGATGCTGGAAATCCGCGCCGGCACCGGCGGCGACGAAGCCTCGCTGTTCGCCGGCGACCTGTTCCGCATGTATGAACGCTTTGCCGGCCTGCAGGGCTGGAAGGTCGAGGTGATCTCGGCCTCGGAAGGCACCGTCGGCGGCTTCAAGGAAATCATCGCCGAGGTGCAGGGCCGCGGCGCGTTCGCCAAGCTCAAATTCGAATCCGGCGTGCATCGCGTGCAGCGCGTGCCCGACACCGAAACGCAGGGCCGCATTCACACGTCAGCGGCAACGGTGGCGGTGCTGCCCGAAGTGGAGGATGTCGACGTCGACATCAAGAACGAGGACCTGCGGATCGAGACCATGCGCGCGCAGGGCGCCGGCGGTCAGCACGTCAACAAGACGGAATCGGCGATCCGCATCACGCACATTCCGACCGGCATCGTCGTGATGATGCAGGACAGCCGCTCGCAGCACAAGAATCGGGCGTCGGCGATGAACATCCTGCGCTCGCGCATCTATGACGCCGAGCGCCAGCGCGTCGATGCGGCGCGCTCCGCCGACCGCAAGGAGAAGGTCGGCTCCGGCGACCGCAGCGAGCGCATCCGCACCTATAATTTCCCGCAAGGGCGCGTCACTGATCACCGTATCAACCTGACGCTCTACAAATTGCCGCAGGTGATATCAGGCGAAGCGCTGGGCGAGTTGATCGACGCGCTGACCACCGAGCACCAGGCGGCGCAGCTCGCCGCGCAGGGCGCCGCGGCCTGAACGACGGTGGCGCTCTCAGCGCCCACCGGATCGGAATGACCGCAGGATCTTGCCCAGGGCCGGGCTCGCGGCGCGCAGCTCCGTCAGGTGGATCCACGACAGCGCCTGCAGTTTCTGCTCACCTTTGGTCGTCAGATTGACGAGCACCCGCCTGGCATCGGACGGATCGACACCCCGGCTGATCAGCTTCAGCCTTGCCATCCGGTTCATGAGCTCAACCGCCGTGTGATGCCGGATCAGCAGGAAGCGCGCGACCTCGCCGACGCTTGCGCCCTCCTGGCCGGCAAAGCCCTTGATCGCGAGCAAGGCCTGATGCTGCTGCGGCGTCAGGCCTGCGCGCTGGGCCGCAGCCTCGCTGAAAGCAAGAAAGGTGCGCAGCTGGTAGCGAAACTGCGCGAGCGCCTCGTAGTCGGACTTGCGCATCCCGCTGCCTGAGCGTTTAACCGCCGTCGGCACCCGGCGCCGGCTCTTCCGCTTCGACTGCACCATCACCGCGCCTTCCGCCTCGACCCCGCCGCCCGGCTGCGGGCGAGCAGCATCAAGGCTAGCAAGGTCGGTGGAGGGGAACCAACCGCTCAATGCGCGGGATGCACAGCTATCCGCCGCGTGCGGGCGGCCCGATTGGCCTATTCGAAGCCGGAAAGCAGGATCTTGACGAGGATGATCTGAAACTCGACGGGAATGCGCATGCTCTTCCGCCGTATCGACCGCTGCAACGCGCCGACAATCTCGTCGCTGGTCAAGGCGCCTGCCGACGAACTGGCGACCAACCCCGCCCACATCTCGGACAACGATCGAGCTCGCGGAAGCGACGGCTTGATCGTCACGCCGCAGCCCTGCGCCCATTCGATGATCTCGCGCGTCGTGTGCGGTCCGCAGTTGCGCGCAACCGCGAGACGTTCGGCGGTCACCGCGAGCAGCAGCTCGCGCGACGGAGACCATGCCCCTCCTGGCGGTTGCTCGCCGGTCAGCTCGACTGCAAGCTCCTTGAGAACGTTCTGCGCGCGGACGCTCAGCGTCTTCATCGGCAGAGGCGTCGGCCTGGATTGACCTGACATCGCCGGCGGCGCGCGCCGGCCGGCTTTCCGGGTGCGCACGTCAGTCGCGTGGAACGCCTCGCCGAGTTGCGGCGCGGCACGTCGGCCGTCTGGTTTCGGCACAGGCAACTCCGCGTTCTTCGGCCGGGACTGCCACGTCCCGGCACCCGCTGTTGTCGTTTTCCGCGCCATCTCGCCTGATCAATCTACCGGGGTCAAATACTCATAAAGACTAATATATATCGTACTACGATATGTTTTTGCGGGACATTTTCCGCCGTTCGACCAAAGGCGCGATTGACAGCGGATCGTCACAAGCAAAGCCTGCATCCGGAGTTACACGGGGATGTGACGTGCCCGACGTCCCGGCCATCGCGGCCGGATGACGCCGGACGGGTCGCGCCGTGTCCGCAGACAAGAAACGCCATTCGGGAGAACAACCATCATGAAGGACAATCTGATCCGCCGTGGCCTGGACCTCGGCATCTCGCGCCGCCGCCTGCTGCAAAGCGGCGCGGGCATCGTCGGCGGCTCGCTGCTGCCGGCGATGCCGGCGTTTGCCGAGGACAAGCCGGCGATCGGCACCTATCCGGCGGGCACCTCCGGTTCCTCCGTCTTCATCGGCATTTCCGTGCCGCGCACCGGAACCTACGCCGTGCAGGGCGAAGACGAGCTCAAGGGCTATCAGCTCGCGATCGAACACATCAACTCCGGTCACGATCTGATCAAGAAGATCTCGCCGAAGACCAGCAAGGGCGTGCTCGGCAAGGAACTGAAGTTCGGCGTCGCGGATTCCGCCGCGAAACCCAACGAAGCGGTCCAGGCGCAGCAGCGCTTCATCAGCGAGAACAAGGCGATCATGATTACCGGCGGCACGTCGAGCGCGGTCGCCGTTGCCCTGAACAAGCTCGCGCAGCGCGAGAAGGTGCTGTTCGTATGCGGCATCTCCGGCTCGAACGACACCACCGGCAAGGACTGCGTCCGCTACGGCTTCCGCCAGAACTTCTTCGGCCAGACCGCGGCTGCGGCGATCGGCCCGGTCATGGTCAGGGAGTTCGGCAAGAACAAGAAGGCGGCCTACCTCACGCCGGACTACACCTACGGACACACCGTCACCAAATCGATGCAGGATTTCCTCGCGACCGCCGGATGGACCACCGTGACCAATCAGGTCGCGCCGCTCGGTGCTCCCGACTATTCCTCATATCTCCTGAACGTCGCTAATTCCGGCGCCGATGTCCTGATCAACGTCAACTGGGGACACGATGCCGTGTTGTCGACACAGCAGGCCAAGCAATTCGGCGTGCTCGACAAGATGAAGCTGGTGGTGCCCTACCAGGTGCCGTTCATCGCGCGCGAGACCGGCGGCCTGATGCAGGGCGTCTACGCCGCCACCGACTACTGGTGGACCGTCGAGGACAAGTTCCCGCTCGCCAAGATGTTCAACGAGACCTTCGAGAAGAAGTACGGCTACAAGCCGGAATGGGGCGCCGAGAACGCCTACATCAGCTTCGCGCATTGGGCGCGCATGGCCGAAGAAGCCGGCAGCTTCAATCCGCCCGACATCATCAAGGTCTACGAGAAGGGCGAAACCCTCCCCTCCTTCGTCGGCGACGTGCACTACCGCAAGGAAGACCATCAGTGCGTCCGCCCGGTCATCATCGTCAAGGGCAAGATGCAGAAGGACATGAAGAACAAGGAAGACTACTACGATGTGGTCGAGATCGTCCCCGGCGAAGGCCTGATGCAGAAGGCGGACGCCTTCGGCTGCCGTCTCGGCGACTATAGTTGAGCGTGGAAACTTCGGGACGCCGCAGGCAACACTCCCTGCGGCGTCAACTTTTTTTTGCGCACCCACGCTCCCATTGCCAATCTGAAACCGTGATCGCATCTCATGATTAGTTGGCCCAATCTTGTTTCACAGCTTTTCAACGGGCTCGCCCTCGGCGCATTGCTGGCGCTCATCAGTTCCGGCCTGACGATTATCTACGGCACGCTCGGCGTACTGAACCTTGCTCACGGCGCGATGTTCATGATCGGCGGCTACGCCGGCTTTGTCGCCTATCAATACACCGGCTCATTCATCGTCGCGGTGATCGCGGGCTCGCTCTTCGTGATGATCCTGGGCGTGGTGATGGAGCGCGTCATCATTCGCCACTTCTATCATCGCCCGCACGAGGACCAGCTGCTCGTCACGTTCGGACTGGGCATCTGCTTCGTCGAGATCGTGCGGTTGATCTTCTCGAGCCAGTCGCAGGTGATGCCGCCTCCGGCGCTGTTCCAGGGCATCACCAATCTCGGCTTCATGTTCTATCCGACCTACCGGCTCGCCGTGGTCGGCATCGTCGCCGCCGCGCTCGGCGCGCTGTTCCTGATTCTCTACCGGACGCGGCTCGGCATGATCGTGCGCGCCGGCATCGAGGATTCGGTGATGGTGGATTCGCTCGGCATCAACGTCTATCGCGTCTTCATGATCGTGTTCGGCATCGGCGCGATGGCCGCAGGATTTGCCGGCATCATCAATGCACCGGTGGTCTCGCTGACGCCCGGCGTCGGCGACGACATCCTCGTCGAGACCTTCGTGGTGGTGGTGATCGGCGGCGTCGGCTCGTTCCCGGGCGCCATTCTCGGCGGGCTGATCGCCGGCGAGATCATCAGCGTCACCTCCATGTTCAACCCCGGCTACGCCTATGTGATGCTGTTTGCGGCAATGACGATCGTGCTCGTGGTACGGCCGCATGGACTGCTCGGTGTCCAGGGCCGCGAGTAAGTGATCCATTGATGCTCAAGCAACGCCCCTATTTGATCGAGACGCTGACGGCCATCGGGCTGATCGCGGCGCCCTTCGTGCTGCCCCATCTCGGCTTCGCGCCCAACACCGTCAATCGCATTCTGGTCTGGGGCCTGTTCGGCCTCGGCTTCGATATCCTGTTCGGCTTCACCGGGCTGTTGTCGTTCGGCCAGTCCGCATTCTACGGCACCGGCGGCTTTGTCGCGGCCTATCTGCTGACCCGCACGGGCTTCAGCAGCGTTCTGGGCGCGCTCGTCATCGGCATGATCGCCGCCGCCGCGACCGGCTACCTGATCGGCCTGATCGCCTTGCGCCGCACCGGCATCTATTTCGCCATGATCACGGTCGCGATCGCCGAGGTGTTCTACTTCGTCGAGTTCAATCCGTTGTCGGACTTCACCGGCGGCGAGAACGGGCTGCCGGGCGTCCCCACGCCGAGCTTCAATCTCGGCTTTACGACGCTGCATTTCACCAACGGCTGGTCGCTCTATCAGTTCATCGCGCTGTGCTACCTGATCGGGGTCGTGATCGCGCTCAGGATCGTTCGCTCACCGGTCGGCGCCATCTTCAGTGCCATCAGGGACAATCCGCTGCGCGCCACCGCGGTCGGTCACAATATCCATGGCTACAAGCTGACCGCCTTCGTGATCGCCGCCGCCTATGCAGGCTTTGCCGGCGGCCTGCTCGGCGTATTGCAGGCCTTCATGCCGCCGGATGCATTCACGTTCGAAACATCCGGCCAGCTCGTCATGCAGACGGCGATCGGCGGCCGGGGCACGCTGTTCGGGCCCCTCGTCGGCGCCGCCGTCTGGCTCTTCCTCCAGGATTTCCTGCAGGCAGCGATGGGGCTCGGCGCGGCCTGGAAGCTCGTGCTCGGCGTGGTCTTCGTGCTGCTGGTTTGCTTCCTGCGCGGGGGCATTATCGGCGGCCTTATCGATCTGGTCGGCTGGCTAAGGGGCAAGCGCTCGAAGGCTTTGGCCGAGGACGTACCATCCGTCCCTGCCGTCGAGATCGGACAGGAAGCAACCGAGCCCGAGAAGAAATCCGGCCTGGTGCCGATAACCGCGGGGAGCGTGAGGCACGACGACGAGCGCATGGGTCCGATCCTGGTGGCCCGCGGCCTCACCAAACGCTATGGCGGGCTCGTCGCCAACAGCGATATCGACTTCAGCGTCAATCACGGCGAGTTGCGGGGGATCATCGGCCCCAACGGCGCCGGCAAGTCGACCTTCTTCAAGATGCTGACCTGCGAGATTCCGCCGACCTCGGGTCAGATCGTGTTCGAGGGCCGCGACATCACGGGGATGCGCGTCGCCGACGTTTGTCAGCTCGGGCTCACGAAGAGCTACCAGGTCAACCAGCTCTTCGCCGGATTGACCGTTCGTGAGAACCTGACGATCGCCGCGCTCGCCAAATTGCGCGGCAAGTTTCGCCTCGACCTGTTCCGCAAGCTCGACGGCGTGACGGGACTGCGGGAGCAGGTGGAGCACACGCTTGCCCTCGTCAATCTGACAAGGCGGGCCGACACGCCGGTGGCCGAGCTCGCCTATGGCGAAAAGCGCCGGCTGGAGATCGGACTGGCGCTTGCGACCTCGCCCCGGCTGCTGCTGCTGGACGAGCCTCTCGCCGGCATGAGTCCGCGCGAGCGGATCGAGACTGTCAGGCTGCTGAAATCGATCGCGCGCGACCGCACCATGATCATCATCGACCATGACATGGATTCGCTGTTCGAACTGGTCGAGCGTGTGACGGTGCTACAGGAGGGCCGGGTGCTGCTCGACGGCACGCCTGAGGAAATCAAGACCAACGCCGCGGTACAGGAAGCCTATCTCGGCGGCGTTCACGGAGAGATCGCCGCATGAGCCTGATCGAGGTCAATGGCCTGAACAGCTACTACGGGGACTCGCACATCCTGTTCGACGTCGACCTGCGGGTGGAGCGGCATGAGGTGGTTGCGCTGCTCGGCCGCAACGGGGCCGGCAAGAGCACGACGCTGAAGAGCCTGATGGGCGTCGTGACGCCCCGCAGCGGCTCCGTCAGGTTCGAGGGCATCGAAATCGCCGGACGCAAGAGCCACAAGATCGCGCAGGCCGGCATGCAGCTCGTTCACGAGGAGCGCCGCATCTTCGGCAGCCTGAGTGTCGAGGAAAACATTGTCATTGCCGGCATCACGGCCAGGGACCGCTGGCCGCTCGAACGCATCTACGAAATGTTTCCGCGACTGAAGGAGCGGCGCAACAACCGCGGCACCGAGCTTTCCGGTGGCGAACAGCAGATGCTGGCGATCGCGCGGGCGCTGGTTCGCGACCCCAAGATCATCCTGCTGGATGAACCCTTCGAGGGGCTCGCGCCCGTCATCGTCCACGATCTCGTGAAAGCCTGCCGCGACCTCGCCGCTGCCGGCCAGACCATCGTGCTGGTGGAGCAGAATCTCGCGGCCACGCTGGCGCTGGCACAGCGGATCTACATCATCAACAACGGTCATGTCGTCCACGAGGGACCGTCCCGGGAACTCAAGGCGCAGCCGGAACTGCTGCAGCGCTACCTCGGCGTCTAGCTCGGAAGCTCGCGGTCAGCCACCGAGCGCGGCGACCATCCGCCTGGCGTGATCTGCGAGGATTGCGGGATCTTCCTTGCGCGTCTGCGGCGGCAGCAATTCAATTCCGGCTTTCACCGGCATGACATGCATGTGCAGGTGGAACACCACCTGGCCGCTGGCAGCCTCGCTGAATTGCTGGATGATGATTCCTTCCGCGTCGAACGCCATCATCGCCGCGACCGCGATGCGCCGGGCCATCCGGGCGACTTCGGCAAGGTCATCATCGGCAATATCAAGGATGCCGCGCGCCGGCGCCTTGGGAATGACCAGCGTATGGCCGGGCGAGCGCGGCATGATATCGAGAAACGCAAGGGCGCGTTCGCTCTCGTCGACCTTGAAGCACGGAATCTCGCCGCGCAGGATTTTGGCGAAGACGTTCTGATCGTCATAGGCCGTCATGGTCTTTACCGAGCCTCTCTAAACGAGATCGATCAAACGCGACAAGGTCCGTTGACGCAAGCATGCGGGCCGGCCTATCCACGATGGCAGGCGAGACAGGCACATCTGGTGACGGAATCAGGACCAAGCATCGAGAGCGCGCGGCGGAAGCTGGCAGCGCAATTGAAGTCGGCCGGTGACGATGAGGCCGAGATCGACGCACGCATTCTTCTGGGGGCCACGCTTGATCTCGACCTCACCGGCATGATCGCGCAGGCGAACCGCCTGCTGACCTCGACCGAGGCCGCGCGGTTGACCCAATTTGCGGGGCGGCGGATCGCTGGCGAGCCGGTTGCCCGCATCATCGGCGAGAAGGAGTTTTGGGGCCTGCCGCTGCAACTGTCGTCCGCGACGCTGGTGCCGCGGCCCGATACCGAGACGGTGGTCGAACTGGCGCTGGACCTGCTGCGCGCCGGCGGTGACCTCGATCGTCCGTTGCGGGTAGCCGATCTCGGCACCGGCTCCGGCGCAATCCTGCTGGCGCTGTTGTCGGAGCTGCCGGCGGCACAGGGTTTCGGCACCGACATTTCAGAAGACGCCTTGAAGACTGCCGCAGCAAACGCGGCGCGCGCGGGACTGTCGAATCGCGCGACATTCGTGGCGTGCGACTATGCCAGCGGACTGGCCGGCCCATTCGATCTGATCGTCTCCAATCCGCCTTACATTTGCTCGGCCGATATCGCCGGCCTGGCGCGAGAGGTCAGGAATCACGATCCGCTGGTCGCGCTCGACGGCGGCGCGGATGGCCTGGATGCCTATCGGGCGCTGATCCCGCAGGCCGCAGGCCTTCTGGCATCGGGCGGCGCCCTGGTCGTGGAGGCCGGTGCCGGCCAAAGCAGCCAGATCCAGGCCCTGATGGCGGCGGCAGGGTTAACGTCCGGTACCGCCCCAAGGGCCGATCTGGGGGGCATTCCGAGGGCCGTCGCGGGCCACAAAATCGCCTGATAAAGTCCCCCGGGAACGCAAAAAAACCCCTTGGAATATTCCCCGGGAGCGACTACGTTCCGGCCACAACATCGGTCCAGGGCGGCCGGCCCCGTAATGCGATACGGTGAGGTCGGCATTCTCGAAATGAGAGCCCTCCGGGTGAAAGGTTCCAAAACGCAGGTCGAATCGAGCGCAATGACGGAAGTGTGCTGCTCTCGACTGTAAAGCGAACGAAAGCCTGATATTGCGCTTGAAGACTTACGCAACAGCCGGTCACGCGAAGCCGTCACGCAAGACGATTAGGCTGGTTTTGGCAGGCTGAACGATTTGATCCGGTGCGCGGATAAACGTGGCCGGTTGGGGAACGCGTCTTTGCTGAACGCGATGGTTGGCAAAATCGGTGACATGAATCTGAACGGCATCGTGATTCGGTGCGCTTTCGCGCGCGCCGTGCCGGCTCAGGCTATCAAGGCAACTGCATAATTTCAGGGCTGGAATAAAAGGCGAGACATGAGAAACGGTCAGAACAACAAGCGGATGCGTAATCGGAATAACAATAATAACAACAACCAAAACCGGCGCGGTCAAAACCCGATGACCCGGGTGTTCGAATCGAACGGACCCGATATCAAGATCCGCGGCACCGCCTCGCACGTCGCCGAAAAATACGTCCAGCTGGCACGCGATGCGCGCTCCTCCGGCGACCCCGTTGCGGCCGAGAATTACTACCAGCACGCCGAACACTATTTCCGCCTGATCGCCGCCGCGCAGGAGCAGTTCCGGCAGAACCAGCCGCAGCCGCGCGCCGACACCGAGATGCAGCCGACGGAAGATGTCGAAGACGAAGGCGAGAGCTTCTCGCATTTCGGCCAGGAGCCGGGCTTCGTGCCGCAGCAGCCGCAGCCCTATATGCGCGACAACAGCCAGCGCGAGCGCGGCGATAACCAGCCCTATCAGCGCGACCAGCAGCAGCCGCGCGAACATCGTGGCGAGCGGGACCGCGGCGACCGCGAGCGCGAGCGCGAGCACCGTCCGCAGCCGCAATATCAGCCGCAGCCCCAACCGCAGCCGGTGATTGCCGACGCCGGCGGCGTCGATCGCCTGCCCTCCTTCATCACCGGCCCGCAGCCGCAGGTGAACGGCGGACCCGGCGGCTATGAAGAGGGCGGCCGTGGCGAGCGTTTCCCGCGCCGTCGCCGCCGGCCGCATGGCCCGCGTCCCGACATGGCCGCGCCGGCCGCCCCGAGCGAAGATTTCAATCCGGGGAATGAGTAGGCGATTCGCTCAATGCCGCAGGGTGGGCAAATCGAAGCGTGCCCACCGACATCCTTACAACGATCACGAATGAGATGGTGGGCACGGCGCTACGCGCCTTTGCCCACCCTTGATTCCGAAAGCTTGTCGCGCGTCGCCGTCGAGGACGGCACCAGCACCGGCTCCAGTGACGGAATCAGCCGCGTGCGCTCGCGGCCTGCCGGGATCGCGCGATAGACCTGCTTGGTCGCTTCCACGATGTGGACGCCGGCGAACGGCAGCGACAGCGCGGCGCCGACGCGCTCCCACGCCATCGCCGAACGCAAGAACCAGCTATTGCCGACCGGCGGCAGAAACAGCGCTTCGCCCCACGACGCCGGCGTGAACCAGGTCTGCCGCAGCAGCTGCGTGATCTGCGCGCGCGAATAGGGCCGGCCATGGCCGAACGGCGTATTGTCGGTGCGCGTCCACACACCGCGCCGGTTCGGAATCACCGCGATCAGCCGCCCGGACGGCGACAGCACGCGCCACACCTCGCGCAGCAGCCGCTCCGGATCGTCGGACATCTCAAGCGAATGCACCAGCAGGATCCGGTCCACCGCCGCATCCGGCAGCGGCATCGAGAACTCATCGATCAGGGTGGCCAGCGCGGGCCGGCCCGTCGGCCATTTCAGGACGCCCTGCGCCGCCGGCATGAAGGCGATGCAGCGTTCGGCATCTTCGCGAAACAGACCGAGATAGGGCGTCGGATAGCCGAGCCCGAGCACACGCTGCCCCGCGGCATCGGGCCAGCACGCCTTTAGGCCGCGATTGATCAAAAGCCGCGCCACGATGCCGAGGCGCTGCGAATAGAAGTCGCGGAGGTCGATGACGTCGATGGTCATGGGCACAATCGTATCACACCGTGTTTCATTGCGGCGCACCGAAAATGGCATTGCCGCGCAAGCGTTAACGCCATATTTCTTGGGAATTATCAGGGCTTAACGCGTCAAAGCACGGAGTTGTCATGGCCGCGGAAATTCGCACATTCAACTGTCTCAGCGACAATTTCGGCTATTTGATCCACGATCCCGCGACCAAAGCGACCGCATCGATCGATGCGCCGGAAGCCGGCCCGATCATCAAGGCGCTGGAGCGCGAAGGCTGGACGCTGACCGATATCCTGATCACGCACCACCATCACGATCATGTCGGCGGCGTCGCCGAGCTGAAGCAGAAATACGGCTGCCGCGTCGTTGCCCCGCATGACAAGTCGACCAGGATCGCCAATGTCGATCTGCGCGCCGCCAACGGCGACGTCATCAAGGTCGGCAGCCTGCTGGCGCGGGTGCTGGAAACGCCGGGCCACACGCTCGATCACATCTCCTACGTGTTCGATAACGAAAAGGCGGTATTTGCCGCCGACACGCTGTTCTCGATCGGCTGCGGCCGCGTGTTCGAAGGCACCTATCCCATGATGTGGGATTCCCTGTTGAAGCTGCGCGCGCTGCCTGACGACTTCAAACTCTATTGCGGCCATGAATATACCGCCTCCAACGTCAGATTCGCGCTGACGGTCGAGAGCGACAACCCGACGCTGAAGGCCCGCGCCGAGGAAGTGACGCGGCTGCGCGCCGAGAACAAGCCGACCATCCCGGTGCTGCTCGGCGAGGAGAAGAAAGCCAACGTGTTCCTGCGCGCCGACGAGCCGTCGGTCGCGGCGGCGCTGCACATGAAGGGCGCAGGCGCCGACAAGGTGTTCGGCGAACTGCGCGAACGCAAGAACAAATCCTGATGGTTCTTTCGGCAGAAGCAGCCGACATCATCGCGCGGCTTGATCTCAAGCCGCATCCCGAAGGCGGCTATTATCGCGAGACGTTTCGCGACGAAGCTGCGGACGCGGACGGTCGCTCGCGATCGACCGCGATCTATTTCCTGCTGGCGCGCGGCGAGCGCTCGCATTGGCATCGCATCGACGCCGTCGAAGTCTGGCACTATTACGCGGGCGCAACGTTGACGCTGCAAATCGCTGACGATACCGGGCAGCGCAGCGTGACGCTCGGCGCCGATCTCGCAGGCGGCGAAACGCCGCAGGCGATCGTTCCGCCGTACGCCTGGCAGGCGGCGGAGAGCAGTGGCGACTGGACGCTGGTCGGCTGCACCGTGGCGCCGGCATTCGAGTTCGCGAAATTCGAGCTGGCGCCGAAGAGCTGGGAGCCTCCACGCTGAAGATGTCGTAGGGTGGGTTAGCCGAAGGCGTAACCCGCCATCTATCGTAGGCATCGGTGGGTTACGGCTTCGCCTAACCCACCCTACTTCCTCATCACCATATCCTTCGCTGCGATCAATCCGCCGCCGGCAATCAGGATCGCGGCGATCGCGATCGTCGCGGTCGGTTGCGCATATCCCGCCAGAATCAGGAAAGCGGTCGAGAGCAGCGGCGTCGCATAGGACGCGGCGCCGAGCACGCGGATATCGCCGCGCTTCATGCCGATGTCCCAGACGAAGAACGCTGCTCCCACGGGACCGACGCCGAGCGCGACGATGGCAAGCCACTGCCCTGTTGTCTCCGGCCACACCGTGGTCTCGACCATGCTGTGAACGAGCGCGGCGAGCAGCGCGGTGGCGAGGCAGAAGCCGGCCACCGCATCGGTCGGCACCGCCTTGAGCTTGCGCGACATCACCGAATAGGCCGCCCAGACAAAGGCGGCGACGAATGCCGCGGCGAGCCCGGGAATCTGTCCGGGCGCGAAGCTCGCGCCGTTGCCGGCGAACAGCAGCACGGTGCCCGCAAGTCCCAGCAGCGCGCCGATGATGTGATGCGGCGCCAGCCGCTCACCCGGCAAGAGCGAGGAGAACAGCACGATCAACAGCGGCCACAGATAGTTCAACAGCCCGGCTTCCGCCGGCGGTGCAAAGCGCAGCGCGAGAAAATACAGCGCATGATAGCCGAACAGGCCGCCGACGCCGACCACCCAGGCGACCAGCGGCTGCTTTAACGCTGCAAAGGCGGACGGACGAAACAGGAAACTTGCAAACGCGACCAGCGCCCCGATCGCAAACGTCATGGCGGCAAGCTGAAACGCCGGTATCTTGCCGGTCGCGACCGTCAACACGGACAGTAGCGACCACATCAGGATCGCGGTCAGTCCTGTCAGCGTGGCGGTGCGGGGATTCATGAGAGCGTCATTGCGAGCGAAGCGAAGCAATCCATCTTTTTGCTTACATAGCGGAAATGGATTGCTTCGTCGCTAACGTTCCCTTGCGCAAACGCTCCGCGTGTGTCGCAGGCAATGACGAAAATCGATCAGACCATGTACTGGCCGCCGTTGATCGTCATCGTCGAACCGGTGATGCCGCCCGCTTCGTCGGCGGCGAGGAACACCACGGCGCGGGCGATTTCCTCGGGCTCGCCGAGGCGATTGACCGGGATCAGCGGCAGGATGCTCTTTTCCAGCACCTCCTTCGGCACCGCCTGCACCATCTCGGTGTTGATGTAGCCGGGGCAGATCGCATTCACGGTGACGCCGCCCTTGGCATTCTCGAGCGCCAGCGCCTTGGTGAAGCCGATATCGCCGGCCTTGGCGGCGGAATAGTTGACCTGGCCGAACTGTCCCTTCTGGCCGTTGATCGACGAGATATTGATGATGCGGCCGAACTTGCGGGCGCGCATGCCCTCGATCACCGGGCGCGTCATGTTGAACAGCGAGCCGAGATTGGTGTTGATGACCGCATTCCATTGCTCGAGCGTCATCTTGTGGAAGGCGCCGTCCTTGGTGATGCCGGCATTGTTGACGAGCACGTCGATCGGCCCGACATCGGCTTCGACCTTCTTGATCCCCGCGCCGCAGGCGTCGAACGACGAGACGTCCCACTTGTAGACGGGTATGCCGGTCTCCGACTTGAACTTCTCGGCAGCGGCGTCGTTGCCGGCATAGCTTGCCGCAACCTTGTAACCCGCAGCCTTCAGCGCCTTGCTGATCGCAGCGCCGATGCCTCGCGTACCGCCCGTAACCAATGCAACACGTGCCATGTCGTAGTCCTCCTTGGTAATCTCTTAGTACGCCGGAATTGTCCCGGTCTTTTGACGAGTCTCAATTCTCTTTTGAAAGTCTCTCGAAACTCCTGCACAAGATGAAAATGCCCGGCGCGAGACCGGGCATTTTATCCTTACCAATTCGAGCCGCGGTTGCGAGATGATCTTTTCATCATTCAACCATCCACTCTGCCTTTAGTTCAGTCGCGTGCAACGCACATCGCGATGCCCATGCCGCCGCCGATGCACAGCGTGGCGAGGCCCTTCTTGGCGTCGCGCTTCTGCATCTCGTGCAGCAGCGTCACCAGCACGCGGGCGCCCGACGCACCGACCGGGTGGCCGATCGCGATCGCGCCGCCATTGACGTTGACCTTGCCGGTATCCCAGCCGAGATCCTTGTTGACCGCGCAGGCCTGCGCCGCGAACGCCTCGTTGGCCTCGATCAGATCGAGATCGCCGATGTTCCATCCGGCCTTCTTCAGCGCGGCGCGGGACGCCGGGATCGGGCCCGAGCCCATGATCTTCGGATCGACGCCGGCCTGGGCCCAGGACACGATGCGGGCCAGCGGCTTCTTGCCTTCCTTGGCCGCCTGCTTGGCGGTCATCAGCACCACGGCGGCGGCGCCGTCATTGATGCCCGACGCGCTGCCGGCGGTCACGGTGCCGTCCTTCTCGAAGGCGGGCTTCAGCTTCGCCATCCCGTCGATGGTCGCGCCGTGGCGCGGATATTCGTCGGTGTCGACGATGATGTCGCCCTTGCGGGTCTTGATGGTGACGGGGACGATCTCGTCCTTGAACTTGCCGGCTTTCTGCGCGGCCTCCGCCTTCTGCTGCGACTTGACCGCGAACTCGTCCTGTTGCGCGCGGGTGATCTGCCACTGCCGCGCGACGTTCTCGGCGGTGTTGCCCATGTGGTAGCCGTTGAAGGCGTCCCACAGGCCGTCCTTGATCATGGTGTCGACCAGTTCGAGGCCGCCCATCTTGACGCCGCCGCGCAGATATTGGGCGTGCGGGGCCATGCTCATGGATTCCTGGCCGCCGGCGACCACGATTTCGGAATCGCCGTTGAGCAGCGCCTGGTAGCCGAGCGCGACGGTCCGCAGGCCGCTGCCGCAGAGCTGGTTGACGCCCCAGGCCGGGCTTTCCACCGGGATGCCGGCGGCGATCGAGGCCTGGCGGGCCGGGTTCTGGCCCTGCGCGGCGGTCAGGATCTGACCCATGATGACTTCGGAGACGCGGCCCGGCTCGATGCCGGCCCGCTCCAGCGCGGCCTTGATGGCGATGGCGCCGAGGTCATGCGCCGGGGTGGTGGCGAATGCGCCGTTGAAGCTGCCGACCGGGGTGCGGGCGGCGCTGACGATGACGACATCGTCTGACATGGACATCTCCTTTTGGGTTTCTTGGCTTTGAGGTTGCTTCGACGGCGGGCGGGCCGGTTGGCGAGCCTGTCTCTCACCATATCCTGTTAACCCCATTGACCCATGTCAATCGGCCAGAGGCTAAATTCCTGCCGCGGCGCATCCAAAATGATCCCGGTGCGGGTTTCGGTAGCAGCGTCCATGCCTTGGAATTAACCGTGCCGCACAAAACGGTAGCCGAGCCGCATTGAAAATGCTTACTTTGCTGCGTTTGCGTTGCTCGTCTGCCCGTCGGCGAAGCCGCCGGGTTCCCTGCTCTCGGTGTCGATGTGTGAGCTTATGGCAAAGTCAGAACAACCTACGACAATCAAGAAGTACGCCAACCGGCGGCTCTATAATACCGGCACCAGCACCTATGTGACGCTCGAGGATCTCGCAGCGATGGTGAAGGAAGGCGAGGACTTTCTCGTCTATGACGCCAAGACCGGCGACGACATTACCCGCCAGGTACTGGCGCAGATTATTTTCGAGCAGGAAAACAAGGCCGGACAGAATCTGTTGCCGACGACGTTCCTGCGCCAGTTGATCCGCTTCTACGGCGACAGCATGCAGATGGTGGTGCCGAAATATCTGGAGCAGTCGATCGACACGCTGACGCGCGAGCAGGAAAAATTCCGCAAGCAGCTCGTCAACACGTTCAGCGGCACGCCGTTCGCGCCGCTCGAAGAACATGTCCGCCGCAACATGGAACTGTTTCAGCAGACGTTCTCGATGTTCAAGCCGTTCGTGCCGCCGCGCGCCGGAGCGGAATCGTCCGAACCCGAGAAGGCGCCGGAGCAGGCGGCCAATGAAGGCAATATCGACGATCTTCGCCGCCAGATGAAGGACATGCAGGATCGCCTCGAGCGCATGTCGAAGGAGCCGAAGAAGGAAGAGTAGCTGTTGTCGTCCCCGCGCACGCGCTAGCTGATGCACACTTCTTGGCTGCGGCGGAATGACTCGCCCCTTGGTTAGAGC
>OEIU01000685.1_pt1 | contig 28749 bp, 30 predicted proteins | sample 1539221 | NCBI WGS metagenome assembly OEIU01 (sample SAMN03792071, study PRJEB22550) | activated sludge metagenome | feature: wastewater treatment plant; material: activated sludge; isolation source: Wastewater treatment plant of a petroleum refinery complex | place: Argentina: Zarate | collected...
GGGGGACGTTCGAATGAACGCCGACCCCAGCCGGGCGGGCCGGCGGGGGCCGGACTCGCTCCATCCCCGGGCGCCACGGGCCAGAAGGGACCGCGGCGCCTACTCCTTCAGGCAGCCGGCCTCGGTGTAGGTGACGTTCGCGTCCCACATGATCCACTCCCGGATGCCCTCGGCCTCGGCGCCCTTCACCTGGGCGCAGACCTCCTTCGGGCCGTAGTGGACCCGCAGGGAGAAGTCCTGGAGCCACGGGACGACCCTCGCTCCGGTGCCCTTCACCAGCTCGTTGAAGTGCTTGAGGGACTCCTCGATGATCATCTTCGGCTCGCTCTCGGGCTCCGAGACGCCGTAGACGCCGGGTCCCCAGTGGCTCGGGTAGATCAGCGGCGCCACGTAGTCGACGTTCCGCGCGATGCGGGGCACGTCCTGGGCCACCTCCTCCGGCCGGAAGGCCGCGATGCCGAACAGGCTCGCCCCCAGGAAGGCCCCCGTCGGCTCCAGGGCGTCCCGCGACTCGCCCAGGAAGCTCACGATGCTCGCCTGCGCGCCGCCCTTCAGCCCGGGGAAGACCATCGTCTCGATCGGGCCGTCCGGCCGGCGGACGTAGTCGTAGAGGATGTCGTCCACCCCGGCCTCGGCGCCCTCGCGCGCGATGTCGATGTTGTACTTCCGCACCACCGGGTCGGCGAAGTTCGTGAAGCCGCCGTAGCCCGCGTACGCCTCGCCCGTGGGGGTCTGGATCACCTGCTGCCGGTCGTCGTGGTCCCACGCCCACTTCGCCAGCACCGGGTCGCGGAACGCCACGATGCGCCCGATCACCCGGCCGCCGAGGGCGTGGATCTGGTCGACCGCCTCATGGATCTCGTAGCTCGGCTGCACGGCGCCGATCTCGTTGGCCAGCGGCACCTTGCTGTCGTAGCCCACGATGCCCGACTCGTCCTTCAGGTCGAGCTCGATCGTGTTGATCAGCCCCTTGCGCAGCATCTCCAGCACCGGCTCGCGCAGGTAGTCGGTCTCCCACGAGATCGCGGTCATGTGGACCGCGCGGGTCGGGACGAGCGGCGTCCGCGTGACCACCGGGATGCTCGTGCGGATGCCCCGGGAGTTCCCCGCCCGGTCCACCGCGCGCACCGACACCAGCCCCGCCGGCGGGCTGGGGAAGGTGACCGACCACGTCCCGTCCGACGCCACCGCCACCGGCGCATCGTCCACCGTCACCGTCGACGGCTCGTTGACCCGGCCCGAGAGCGTCACCGGCGCGCCGCGCACCGCCGGGCGCGTGGGGCCCGTGATCTCGACCGTCGGCCGGGTGCGGTCGACCGTGAACGTCCACGAGCGCCGCACGTCCCAGGGCACGAACGGCTGGTCGATCGTGAACTTCAGGGTGTGCGTGCCCTCCTCCAGGTCGCGCGGCCGGAACGTCAGGTCCCCGTCGCCCACGTACGCCTGGTCCAGGACGTCGCCGCCGTCGTACTCCAGCGTCGCCGTGTCCATGAGGCTCGGCAGGTCGGACTGGATGCGGAACAGCAGGTCGTCCGTGGCCCGCGCGCCGAGGTACGCGTCCTGGGGCGGACCGGTGGTGGCGATCTGGGGGCCGGCGTCGCGCAGCGCGTAGCCGCTCAGGAAGCCGAACGCGAGCGCGCCGCCGCCGATGAGCACCCGCCGCAGCCATGGGCGACGCGGACGTTCCGGCGGCCCCGCCTCCGCGGCGGGGGCCTCGTCCGTGCGGATGGGCGGGAGGTCCTCATCGACGGCCGGCGCGCGCCGGCGCTCCGGTGGGCGTCGGGTGGCCATATCGGCGGGACGTTACCCGGTCCCGGACGGGGGTCACAACGCGACCGGCCGCCGCGCGCCGCCGCCGCGGCGTCTCCGCGGGCGCCTCCGCGGCGCCTACGCGGCGTGCACCCGGTCCCGTCCGGCCCGCTTCGCGCTGTACAGCGCCCGGTCGGCCAGGCGCTGCAGCTCCTCGGCGTCGCCCGCGGACGACATGTCGCACACCCCCGCCGAGCAACTGACCCCGTCGACCCCGTCGAGCCGGATCCGGGCGAGCTCCTCACGGGCCCGCTCGACCGCCCGGACCGCCCCCGCCGCGTCGATCTGGGGGAGGATCCACGCGAACTCCTCGCCGCCGATCCGCGCCACCATCTCGCCGGCGCGGCACGTGCCGAGGAGCCTCCGGCCCACCTCCGCCAGCACCGCGTCGCCCATCTGGTGCCCCAGGGTGTCGTTGATCGTCTTGAAGTCGTCGAGATCCATGATGGCCAGGGCCAGCATGTGGTCGTGGCGGCGCGCCCGCTCGACCTCGCCGGTCAGCCGCGCCGTGAACGCGCGCCGGTTCGCCAGCCCCGTCAGCGGGTCGGTCGCGACCAGGCGGTCGAGCTCGGCACGGGTCTCGGCGTTCGACACCGCGATCGTCGCGAGCTCGGCGAACGCGGCCAGGCGGCGCTCGTCGGCCGCGTTGAACGCGGACGGGCGCGCGGAACCCGCGGCCAGGGCGCCCCACAGGTGTCCACGCGTCCACAGCGGCGCCGCGATGCCGCTGCGCAGGCCCGCGTCCAGGACCTCCGAGATCGAGTCGTCGGGCGCGACCAGCCCGTAGTCGTCCACCCGCTCCGCCTCGCCGGAGCGGGCCGTGCGCCCCGTGGCCGACCCGCCGCTCAGCATCACCACGTCCGGCACCGCGGCGCCGGGCGCGGCCGGGGGGTGGGCCGCGATCGGCGTGGCCTCGGTGCTGGACCGGAAGCGGTAGACGGCGCTGCCGTCCGCGTCGAGCAGGATCGCCGCCTCCTGGGCCACCACCCGGCCGATCTCCTCCAGGTCGGCCTCGCGGGCGACCACCGTCGCCACCCGCCGCAGCGCCGCCTGCTCGGCCTCCCGGTTCACCCGCTCGGTGACGTCGGTGAACGACACGACGACGTGCCCTCGGTCGGCGCCCGGCTCCGGCAGCACCCGACCCGTCAGCCATCGGGGGCCGTCGTCGGACGGGACGCTGAAGTCGATGGCCAGCCGGTCGCCGCTGGCGAACGCGTCGGCCACCGCACGCTCCAGGCGCGACGCGGCGTCGGGCGGCAGCCCCAGCTCGGAGACGCCGCGGCCGATCAGCGCCGCGGGGTCGCGGTCGGTCGCCCGCGCGAGCGCGGTGTTCACGAACACGATCCTCCGGTCCGCATCGATCAGGGCGATGGGGTCGGGGGAGTCCTCCACCAGCGCCCGGAACGCCGCGTTGCCGGCGCTGAGCCGCAACTCGGCGTGCTTGCGGGCCGTGATGTCCGTCGCCAGCAGCTCCACCCGCGCCGGACCCCCGGACGCGCCGCGCCGGGGCACCAGCCGCAGGTGCAGCCACCGCAGCCCCTCGACGGTGGGCATCTCCAGCTCGATCTGGCGCTCCTCGCCGGTCGTCACCGCCTCGCGGAGGGCGGTCTCCAGCGGCACGACCACCTCGGGCGGCAGCCCGGCCTCGCGGGCGGTGCGGCCGAGCAGCGCCTCGGCGGGCAGCCCGACCATCGCGAGGGCGGCGTCGCTGGCCGCCAGATGGCGCATCTCGCCGTCGAGCTCCATGACGATGGGCTCGTCGCGCCCACCCGCCGCTGTGCCGGTCGATGTCACCACGCCCTCCGGAGCACGGGATCCCCGGACCGCTCATGCCACAGGGGGGTGCCCCCGCGCAAGCGCCCGGGAGCGGCGGATCGGCGGTTCTGGCGGTTCCCGGGCAGTGACCGCGGCGCCTAGAACGTCTCGTCGTCCGGGGAGCGGCCCCGATCGGGGTGGTCGAGGCTGTCCATCTGGAAGCCCCGCCAGAGCGCTCCCGAACCGCCGCCGCCGAGGCCGCCGAGGGTCCGCCACCCCAGGGTCAGCACCACGTCGCCGAGCGCCACGGGGGCACGCACCACCACCGAGTAGAGCGCCCACCAGAAGGGGGAGAAGCCCTCCGGGCGCACCTTCCCCGCCCGGCGGGCCGGCTCGAGCACCACGTAGGTGCTGCCCGGCTGCCCCTGCACGTCGACCGTCGGGTGGATCTGCTTGGAGAAATGGCGCTCCAGGATCTCGCCGCGGCCGTAGGCGCGCCCGAAGCGGAAGCTCATGAGCACGCCGAAGATCAGGAGCACCAGCGACCACATGTGCCAGACGAGCGTGACGCCGCCCCACGTGGCCACCCACAGCAGGAAGAGGAAGGCCACCAGCCCGACGCACCACGCACCCCACCGCCACAGCGGATCCTTCAGCTCAGGACCGAACGGCAGCGGCCCTCCGCGGTTCACGGCTTCGCGGTCGTGATGGTGGAGCTCTCGGTTGCGCTGAAGCTGACCCCTCCGGAGTCACCCGTCACGCAGCCGACGCCGCGCAGGCACATGGAGCCCGCGAACGCACCGCTGGAGAACAGGATGCCGAAGATGACGATGACGCCGATCACGACGAAAAGGGCTTTCATGGTGGTCGCCTTTTCGCCTCCGCGCACCCGAGTCCTTCGCACCGGCGCGTGACGGCGCGCAGGAGATAGGTTCGCCGGGATCACGCCGATCCCACGGAGGCCGCCTGTGACATCGCCGCTGCGCGTCGCGATCGTGGGCTACGGCCTCGCGGGGCGCGTCTTCCACGCGCCGCTCGTCGCGGCGCGGCCCGACATGCGGGTCGCCGCCGTCGTGACCGGCGACGCCGAGCGGGCCGCGGCCGCCGCCGCGGATCACCCCGGCGCCCGGGTGCTGCCCACGGCCGAGGCGCTGTGGGACGAGCCCTGCGCCATCGACCTGGTCGTGGTGGCGGCCGCCAACCGGGCGCACGTCCCGCTGGCCCGCGCCGCCGTCGCCGCGGGCCTGCCCGTGGTCGTCGACAAGCCGCTCGCCCCGGACGCGGCGCAGGCGCGCGCGCTGGCCGACGAGGCGCAGGCCGCGGGCGTGATGCTCACGGTCTTCCAGAACCGGCGCTGGGATGCCGACCTGCTCACGGCGCGGCGCCTGCTGGAGGAGGGGGCCGTGGGCGAGCCGGTGCGGTTCCTGTCGCGCTTCGACCGGTGGCGCCCCGCCGTGAACCGCGACGCGTGGCGGGAGCGTCCCGACCCCGGGGACGCCGGCGGTCTGCTGATGGACCTCGGCAGCCACCTCATCGACCAGGCGATGCTGCTGTTCGGTCCCGCCGTCGAGGTGCACGGCGAGGTCGCCCGCAGGCGTCCCGGCGCGCAGGTGGACGACGACGTCGACGTGTCGATCCTCCACGCGTCGGGCGTGCGCAGCCACCTCGGCGCGACGATGCTCGCCGCCCTGCCCGGGCCCCGGATGCGCCTGACCGGGCAGGCGGGGGAGTGGGAGGTGCGCGGCCTCGACCCCCAGGAGGACGCGTTGCGCGACGGCGCGCGCCCCGGCGACCCCGGCTTCGGCGACGTCCCCGAGGAGGCTTGGGGGGTGATCTCGGACGGGGGCGCACCCCGGCCGGTGCCCAGCGCGCGCGGCGACTGGCCGGCGTTCTACGCCGGGGTGGCCCGGGCGCTGAGGGATGGCGGGCCTCCGCCGGTCGACCCCCGCGATGCTGTCCGCGTCCTCGAGGTGATCGATGCGATCCGCCCGGGAACATGAGGGTAGTGACATCGTGCTGATCGTTGCATAGTCTGGCGCGGTCGGGCGGCGCGACGCCGCCCGCGAATCCGGATCTGGGCCCGAGGGCCCGTCGAAAGGGGCGCACGTTGAGAGTACGGAGCAAGGGGGGCGCCATCGCGGCCATCGCCGCCGCAGGCGTGATCGCGCTCGGGCTGAGCGCATGTGGCGGTGACGACGACGACAGCGGCGCGGCGGACACCGCCGGCGGCGCGAGCAGCGCGGGCGGCAAGATCGCCCTGCTGCTGCCGGAGACGCAGAACGCGCGCTACGAGACCAAGGACCGTCCGCTCTTCGAGGCGAAGGTCAAGGCGCTCTGCCCGAACTGCGAGGTGATCTACTCCAACGCCGACCAGGACGCCGCGAAGCAGCAGCAGCAGGCCGAGGCCGCCATCACCAACGGCGCCAAGGTGCTCGTGCTCGACGCGGTCGACGCCGGCGCGGCGCAGTCGACCGTGGCCCAGGCCGACGCCAAGGGCATCCCGGTCATCGCCTACGACCGCCAGCTGCTCGGCAAGGGCATCGATTACTACAACTCGTACGACAACGCCAAGGTCGGCGAGCTGCAGGCCCAGGCCCTCGTCGACAAGCTGAAGGCCGACGGCAAGACCAGCGGGACGATCGTGATGATCAACGGCGCCCCGACGGACAACAACGCCAAGCTGTTCAAGCAGGGCGCGCACAAGGTGCTCGACGCCAGCGGCTACAAGATCGGCGCCGAGTACGACACGCCCAACTGGACCCCCTCCGAGGCGCAGAAGGAGATGGACCAGGCGATCAGCAAGCTCGGCAAGAACGGCTTCATCGGCGTCTACGCCGCCAACGACGGCACCGCCGGCGGCGCGATCGCGGCCCTCAAGGCGGCCGGGATCGACCCCTCGACCATCCCGGTCACCGGTCAGGACGCCGAGCTGGCCGCGATCCAGCGGATCCTCGCCGGCGAGCAGTTCATGACGGTCTACAAGGCCATCAAGCCGCAGGCCGAGGACGCCGCGACGGCTGCCGTGAACCTGCTGAACGGCCAGCCCCTCGGGCTCGAGACGACACCGGTGAACAACGGCACGGAGGACGTGCCGAGCTCGATCTACGACCCGGTGTCCGTGACGAAGGACAACGTCAAGGACACGATCGTCGCCGACGGGTTCTGGCCCGTGAGCGACATCTGCACCGGCCCGTTCGCGGCGGCCTGCACCGCCGCCGGGATCCAGTAGCAGCACCCGTGGACGGGGCCGGGCGGGGGAGACCCCGCCCGGCCCCGACTGCCCGAAAGGACCGATGTCGATGAGCGACGCTCCCGTTCTGGAGCTGAAGGGCGTGAACAAGCGGTTCGGCGCCGTGCAGGCGCTGACCGACGTGGATTTCCGGGTCGACGCCGGCGAGGTGGTCGCCCTGGTGGGCGACAACGGCGCGGGCAAGTCCACCCTCATCAAGACGATCTCGGGTGTGGGGCTGGCCGACAGCGGCGAGTTCCTGTTCCAGGGCACGCCGGCGCACATCGCCGGCCCGCACGACGCCACCAACCTGGGGATCGCGACCGTGTACCAGGACCTCGCGCTGGCGGACAACCTGGACGTGGCCGGCAACCTCTACCTGGGGCGGGAGAGCTACCTGCCCGGCGGGCTCTTCCGGATGCTCCGGCTGCTGAACGACACGGGCATGGAGCAGAAGTCGGTGGAGCTGATCAAGTCGCTCTCGTCGCGCATCCCGAGCGTGACGACGCCGGTCGCCTCACTCTCCGGCGGGCAACGGCAGATCGTGGCGATCGCGCGGTCGCTGCTGGGCGAGCCGAAGCTGGTGATGCTCGACGAGCCGACCGCCGCGCTCGGCGTGGCGCAGACCCGTCAGGTCCTGGACCTGATCCTGCGCCTCAAGGAGCGCGGGCTCGCCGTCATCGTCATCAGTCACAACCTGGCCGACATCTTCGAGGTCGCCGACCGCATCGTGGTGCTGTTCCTCGGCCGCAACGCCGGGGACTACGTGCGCACGGAGACGACGCGCGAGGAGGTCGTCCGCGCCATCACCAGCGGGCCGGGCATCCCCGCCGGCGTGGGCGGCGGCGCCGACGACGAGCCGGCGGTGACGCTGTGAGCACCGCCGAACCCCCCGCGAGCGCACCGCCGCCGGCGCGCGACCCGCGCCTGCAGGTCGACCCGGACGGCCTCGCGGGCCTCTGGACGCGCTTCACCCGCCGGGTGAGCCAGGGCGAGCTCGGCGCGCTCCCGGTGATCATCGGGCTCGTCGTCATCTGGCTGTACTTCTCCATCTCCGAGGAGAACTTCCTCACCTCGGGGAACATCACCAACCTGTTCCTCCAGATCACCGCGGTGGGCATCATCGCCACCGGCGTGGTGCTGGTGCTGCTGCTCGGCGAGATCGACCTGTCGGTCGGCGTCGTCAGCGGCTTGGCGGCCGCGATCATGGCCGTGCTGAACACCAAGCACGGCTGGACCGGCTGGTCGGCGATCCTGTTCGCCCTGCTGGTGGGCCTCGCCATCGGCCTGTTCCAGGGCGTCTTCATCACGTTCTTCCAGGTGCCGTCGTTCGTCGTGACGCTCGCCGGCCTCCTGGGCTTCCAGGGCGTGCTGCTCTACGTCCTGGGGGACACCGGGACGATCAACCTCACCGACAGCACGATCGTCGACCTGGCCAACACGTTCTACGCGGACTACGTCGGCTGGATCATCGCGGTGGTGCTGCTGGTGCCCTACGTCCTCCTCCGGTTGAACGGCTACCGGCGACGATTGGCGTCCGGGCTCGAGACCACGCCCTTCGCGATCCTGGTGCTGCAGATGGCCGTGGTCGTCATCGGCGTGATCGTGGCGGTGGCGGTGCTCAACCAGGACCGCGGCGTGCCGCTCGCGACGCTCATCTTCGTGGGCCTGGTGATCGTCGTCGACTTCATCCTGCGCCGCACGGCCTTCGGCCGGCACGTCTACGCCGTGGGCGGCAACGCGGAGGCCGCGCGCCGCGCGGGCATCTCGCTCACGCGCGTGAAGCTGATCGTGTTCGGTATGTGCTCCACGATCGCCGCCCTGGGAGGCATCATGGCGGCGTCCCGGCTCTTCGCTGTGAACCAGGCGTCGGGCAGCGGCGACCTGCTGCTCAACTCGATCGCCGCGGCCGTCATCGGCGGCACGAGCCTCTTCGGCGGCCGGGGCACGGCGTGGTCGGCGCTGCTCGGCGCCCTGGTCATCGGATCCATCTCCAACGGGATGGACCTCAAGGGCCTCGACTCGAGCCAGAAGTACATGGTCACCGGCGCGGTGCTGCTCCTCGCCGTGACCCTCGACGCGACCGCCCGGCGCGGGCGGAAGTCCTCGGGACGGGCCTAACCAACCGCGGCCTCCCGGAGCACCCGCACCGCGGAGACGAGGGCCGCGCGCTCGGCCGGCGACAGCCGGTCGAGCGCTCCGGCCACCGCATCGCGGTCGAGACCCGGCACGGCCTCCTCGGCCAGCTTGAGGCCCTTCGGGGTGGGGACCACGAGCATGCGGCGCCGGTCGTCCGGGTCGCGCTCGCGCCACACCAGCTCCAGATCCTCCAGGCGCGCGCACACGTCGGCGACGACGGGGCGCGAGACGCCCAGCGCGCGGCCCAGGTCGGGCAGCCCGCGGGGCTCGTCGGCCAGGGCCCGCAGCACCGCGGCCATCCGCGGCGTCACACCCAGGGCGTCGCCCGCGGCCAGCACCGGGGTGAGGGCGGCGACCGCCAGGGGGAGGCCCTCGGCGACGGCGTCGGCCTGATCCGCGGGGTCGGCGTCGACGACGGCGACCGCCGGCTCCAGGACGGGCTGCCACGGATCGTCGACGGCCACGGGGGCGGGCTCGGGCGCGGCCTCCAGGGCAGGCTCCGGCGCCGCCTCGGGCTCCGGCTCCCACACGGGCGCCGGCGCCTCGACGGGCGCGGGCCCCTCGGCGGCCTCGGGCCGCCAGACCGGCGGCCCGGCCACCTCGTCCGCGGGGGCGGGGTCCGCCCCCCCCAGCACCGGCTCCGGATCGGCGGCCGGGGCCTGCGGCAGCGGCTCGGGGTCGACGACCGCGAGCGGCGCCGGCTCCGGCGCCACGACCGGCTCCGGCTCCGGCTCGGGCTCCGGCTCGGGCGACGCGACCGGCTCCGCCTCGCTCACGCCGGGGACCCAGGCCTCCATCGAGGCCCCCGCGTCGGCGTCGGCCTCGGCGTCGGGGTATGCGGGCGCGTCCTCCGGCACGTCGGCGACGGGCTCGGGCTCCTGCATCGCGTACGGGGTGGTGGCGGGCATCGTCCACTCCCCCGTCACCCCGTCGGCGATGACGTCGTCGCGCGGGTCGAGCGCCTCGGCCTCGGCCACGGCGACGGGCGGGGCGGCGAGGGGGGCCTCCGCGGCGGGGGCTCCACCCGGCCAGGTCCCGGCGATCTCGCCCGGCATCGGCCAGCCGGGCTCCACGATCATCTCGTCGAAGCCCCAGTCGGCGGCGGCGCCGGCGGGCTCGGCCCGCGGCGGGGCCGGGGCGGGGGGGGGCAGGGGCGCCAGCACGGGGGAGAGGGCGCGCGACGCGGCGGTCTCGGCCATCGCGGCGGCGGCGGGCTCCTCCGGGACGGCGTCGGGGTAGCCCTGGATCGAGCCGTCCCGGCGGGTCTTCGCGCGGCCGCGCGTGCGCGCCCTCCGGGGCGCGCGCTCGGTTGGGGGCCGGGGGCCCGCGGCCGCCTGCCGCTTCCGCCTGATGACCAGGAACGCCACCAGCCCGAGTGCGACCGCGGCGAGGAGGAACGTGTTCACGAGGGGAGGCCTCTCCGTCTGCTGACCGTGCCGCCGGTATCGGCCTCGCCGCGGCCCGCTTGAGCCGAGCGGCGGGCGCGGTCACCGCGGGCCGTGAGTCGCGCGTGAGCGCCCCGTGAGGTCCGGCCGCGAGCCTCGGCGCGTCCTGATGCACCGAGACGACGAGGAGGCTGGGCCGTGCTGGACGACCTGTGGCACCCGGGCGCCGAGGGGGCGACCGTGGCTGCCGTCACCGTCTGCCGGGCGTGCGAGGAGCTGATCGGCCGCGTCGGGGACGCCTGGCCCGGCGGCGACGCCGACGACGCCCTGCGCCGGCTGCGGACCCGCATCGACGAGCTGCTGGAGCGACCGGGGCGCGCCGGCGCCGCCGCGGCGGGGGAGCCGCTGCCGGTCATCGAGGTGCGCTGCCTCGGCGCCACCCGCATCGAGGCGGGGGGCGGCCCCGGCGACCCCCCGCGCCGGGCGGGCCTCGTGCTGCAGTACCTCCTGGGCCGCGGCGGGGGGGCCGTGCCCCGCGACGTGCTGCTCGAGACGTTCTGGCCCGGCTCCTCGCCCGCCGCGGCGCGCAACAGCCTGAACGTGGCGGTGACGCTGCTGCGCCGGGCCCTGCGGCCCGCGTTCGGCGACCGGCCGGTGGTGGTGTTCGGCGACGAGGCGTACGCCATCCACCCGGCGATCGAGGTGCGGGTCGACCGCGACCGGTTCGAGCGGCTCGTCCGCGAGGCCGCCGCGGCACGCCGCGGCGGTGACCACGCCGAGGCGGCGCGGCTGCTCGCGACGGCGGTGGCGCTGCACCGCGGGCCACTGTTCGCCGAGGAGCCGTACGAGGAGTGGATCGTGACGATGCGCCGGGGCGTCGAGGCGGCGCGCCTGTCGGCGCTGACGGACCTGGGCGACAGCCTCGCCCTGGCGGGCGACGTCGACGGCAGCGTGGAGGTGCTGCGCGCCGTGATCGACGCGGAGCCGGTGCGCGAGGACGTCCACCGCGCCCTCATGGAGCGCTTCGTCCGCCAGGGCCGGCCGTACCTGGCGCTGCGCCAATTCGAGGAGTGCGCGGAGCACCTGCGGCGGCGCCTCGGCGCCGAGCCCGCGGCCGAGACGTGGGCCCTGCGAGAGCGCATCGCCGGCCGCGCGATCGCGCCCGCCCCCCGTAGGCGCGCGGTAATCGCCGCCTAAGCAGGCGCATCTACCGTCGTTGCACGATTGCGGAACACACCCGTTCCGCTCCTGAATACAAGGAGATCATCCGATGGCCACCATCCAGCTCCCCGTCCCCTCGCCGCTCATCACCGCCGGGGACTTCACCGCCAACGTCCTGGACCCGGGCAGCGGCACCCCGACCAACGTGATCCGCACCGAGGACCCGTGGGCCGTCCACGCCGAGTGGTTCCTCGAGGGTCCGATCGTCCCGATCCTGAACGGCCGCTGGCGGCTCCAGGTCGCCCTCGAGTCGATCGGCAACCAGGGCACCGAGATGGTCGCCCCCGCCGTCCTCGTCGACTACAGCGCCGGCGCGCTGTCGGGCGTGTACCCCAACCAGCGCATGTCGTTCCACGCGCACGTGAACTTCCCGGCCGGCTCGCCCACCCTCGGCGGGGCCCCGGACGTCGTCTACCACTGCTCCGCGATGCTCACCTACCTGACGCCCGCGGGCACCCCCGGGCCGTTCGCGGCCGTCATCGACCTGGGCCTCGTCCAGATCTTCGACAGCCCCAAGCCCTAAAGGTGCGGACAATCCCGCCGGCCAAGCAGCACCTCTCTACACGGGCGCTGCGACCGCGCTTCGCGCGGTAGGGCCGGCGGGAATTTGCGAATCCCGCCGGCCTTGCAGCACCTCTCTACGCGGGCGCTGCGACCGCGCTTCGCGCGGTAGGGCCGGCGGGACTTCGCCTCAGCCGTCCGAGCCCTCGGGGATTGCGAGCCAGGGTCCCGCATGGGCGCCCAGCTCGAGCTCATCGGGGGTCCAGTCGTGTCCGGACCCCGGCAGGAACCGCGCGAGGTCGGCGGCGGCGCCGGCCTCGCCGGCGCGCTCGAGCAGCGCGACCATCCGCCGGGTCCGCTCCTCCTCGTCGCCGGTCAGCGGCTTGCCGGCCCACAGGACCACGCTCTCGCCCATCTCGCGCTCCTCGCTCGGGTGGAAGCAATAGCCTAGAGCGATGGCGGTATCCGGACCAGGCGTGGAGCCGGCGGCGCTGCTCGCCGCCGCCCGCGGCGCGGGGTGCGGGTGCAAGCTGCCCCCCGACCTGCTGGGGCGGGCGCTGGCGGCGCTGCCGCCGCTGCCGCCCGACCCGGACGTGCTGGTGGGGCACACGGGGATGGACGACGCGGCGGTCCACCGCCTCTCCGCGGACGTGGCGGTGGGCGCGTCGGTCGATTTCTTCACCCCGGTGGTGGAGGACCCCGGGCTGTTCGGCGAGATCGCCGCGACCAATGCGCTGAGCGACCTGTACGCGATGGGCGCGACGCCGCTCATGGCGCTGGCGGTGGTGATGTGGCCGCGCGATGGCGATGCCGACGCCCTCGGGGCGGTGATGGCCGGCGGCGCGCGGGTCGCCGCGGCGCACGGCTGCCCGGTGCTCGGGGGGCACTCGATCGACGATCCCGAGCCGAAGTACGGGCTGTCGGTGCTCGGCACCGCCCACCCGGACCGGCTCATGACCAACGGCGCCGGGCGCCCCGGCGACCGGCTGGTGCTGACGAAGCCCCTCGGCGTGGGCGTCGCGGTCGCGGCGGCACGGGCCGGCGACGACGTGTCGTTCCCCGCGGCGGTCGCGTCGATGCTGCGGTCCAACCGGGAGGCCGCGGCCGCCGCCCGCTCCTGCGGGGTGCGCTGCGCGACCGACGTGACCGGCTTCGGGCTGCTCGGCCACCTCCGGGAGGTGGCGGCGGCGAGCGGGCTCGCCGCGTGGGTCGACCCGGAGCGGCTGCCGCTGCTCCCGGGTGCGCGCGGCCTGGCGGAGGCGGGGCACCACACCGGTGGCGGCGACCGCAACCGCGCGGCGCTGGCGGGGGCGGTCGACTGGGACGCCGGCGTCCCGGAGCCGTCGCGGGTGCTGCTCACCGATCCCCAGACCAGCGGCGGGCTGCTGCTCGCGGTGCCGGAGCGGGGGCGGGACGGGCTGGTGGCGGCGCTCACCGCCGCGGGCGCGGGCGCCAACGAGGTGGGCGTGCTGCACGCGGGGACGCCGGGCCGGATCGCGGTGGGTGGACCCCGCCCCGCCTGAACCGCGGCGGACGCTGCCCGCGGTCGACGCGGTGCTGCGCGCGCCGGACGTGGCGGACCTGGTGGCGGCGCACCCCCGCGGACTCGTCGTCGACCGGGTCCGCGGCGCGCTGGCGCGGCGGCGCGCGGAGGGGGAGGGCGCCGACGGGCTGGCGGAGGAGGTCGCGGCGGGGCTGCGCCCGTCGCTGCGGCGGGTGATCAACGCGACCGGGGTGGCCCTCAGCACCAACCTGGGGCGCGCGCCGCTCGCCGAGGAGGCCGTGGCCGCCGCGGTCGCCGCCGCCGGGTACGCGACGCTCGAGTGGGATGCCGCGACGGGTGGGCGGGGCGACCGCGACGTGCACCTGCGCGACCACCTCAGGGCGCTCACCGGCGCGGAGGACGCGCTGGCCGTGAACACCAACGCGGGGGCGGTGCTGCTGACGCTGGTGGCGGTGTGCGCCCCGGGGGAGGCGCTGGTGTCGCGCGGCCAGCTGGTGGAGATCGGCGGGGGCTTCCGGGTGCCGGAGATCCTGGCGGCGTCCGGCTGCCGGCTGGTGGAGGTGGGGACCACCAACCGCACCCGCCTGGCCGACTACGCGGCGGCGGCCGGCCCGGACACGCGCGCGATCCTGCGCGTCCACCCGTCGAACTTCCGCCAGGTCGGCTTCACCGAGGAGACCCCCCTGGGGGCACTGGTGGGGCTGGCGCGCGAGCGGGGCCTGCGGGCGATCGACGATCTGGGCAGCGGCGCGCTGGTCCCGGATGCGATGCACGGCGACGAGCCCGACGCCCGGGGCAGCGTCGCCGCCGGCGTCGACGTGGCGTGCTTCAGCGCCGACAAGCTGCTGGGGGGGCCGCAGGCCGGCATCCTCGTGGGGCGGGCCGACGCGATCGCCGCCGCGCGCCGCCACCCCCTGTACCGGGCGCTGCGCCTCGACAAGCTCCGCATCGCCGCCCTGGAGGCGACGCTCGCCCTGCATCGCGACGCCGCCGCCGCCCGCCGCCGCATCCCCGCCCTGGCGATGCTCGCCGACGACGGCGCCGCCAGGATGGCGCGCGCCCGGGCGCTGGCCGGCGCGATCGGCGGCGGCGCCGAGGCGGTGGCGACCGTCGGCCGCGTCGGCGGTGGGGCCCTCCCCCTGGCGGAGCTCCCGAGCGCCGCCGTCACGTTCGATCGGACCGACCCGCGGAGCTCATTCGTCGCATCCCGGCTTCGCGCCCTGGATCCCCCCGTGGCGACGCGGGTCCATCAGGGGCGGGTGCTGATCGACGTGCTCGCGTTGTCGGACCGGGACCTGGCGGAGCTGCCGGAACTGGTGCGCCGGGCGCGCGAGGCCCGCTGACATGTGGGTGCAGCGGACGTTCGCGCTGCGGCCCCGGGAGCGGGGCATCCACCTGGTCACGCGGGAGGTGGTGGAGGCGATGCCCGAGCTCGCCGGGATGCGGGTGGGCGTGGCGCACCTGTTCATCCGCCACACGTCCGCGTCGCTCGCGCTCAACGAGAACGCCAGCCCGGACGTCCGGGCCGACCTCGACGAGTGGCTCGCCCGCGCGGTGCCCGACGACACCCGCTGGTTCCGCCACACGCTGGAGGGGCCGGACGACATGCCCGCCCACGTGAAGGCGGTGCTGGTGGGCCCGTCCCTGACGATGCCCGTCTCCCGGGGCCGCCTGGACCTGGGCACGTGGCAGGGCGTGTACCTGCTCGAGCACCGCGAGCGCGGCGGGCCGCGCTCGGTGACGGCCACCCTGCACGGCCAGGAGTAGCGGGGCACCCGGCCGGGTACCCCGATCAGCGTGTCCGGCGCGCTCACCACACGCCCCCTGGGCCGTACCGGCCCCGAGATCACGGCCGTCGGGTTCGGCGCGTGGGCGATCGGCGGGGGCGACTGGGCCTACGGCTGGGGCCCGCAGGACGACGCCGACTCCATCGCCGCCATCCGCCGCGCGGTCGAGCACGGGGTCAACTGGATCGACACCGCCGCCGTGTACGGCCTCGGCCACTCCGAGGAGGTCGTGGCCCGGGCGCTGAACGGCGTGTCGGAGCGGCCCTACGTCTTCACGAAGTGCGGAATGGTGTGGCAGGACCAGCCCGACGGGGTCCCGCGTCCGAATCTGCGCCCCGAGGAGATCCGCCGCGAGTGCGACGACTCGCTGCGCCGGCTCGGCGTGGAGCGCATCGACCTGCTCCAGTTCCACTGGCCCGACGGGCGCACCGGCACCCCGGTGGAGGAGTCGTGGGGCGTCATGGCCGACCTGGTGGACCAGGGCAAGGTGCGCTGGGCGGGCGTGTCCAACTTCACGGTCGACCTGCTGGAGCGGTGCGAGCCGATCCGCCACGTCGACAGCCTCCAGCCGCCGTTCAACGCGATCCAGCGCGAGGCGGGCGGCGACCTGCTGGCCTGGTGCCGCGACCACGGCACCGGGTTCATCGCCTACAGCCCCATGATGTCCGGGCTGCTGACCGACCGCTTCGGCCGGGACCGGGTGGAGCGGATGGCCGACGACGACTGGCGCCGCGGCGCGCCCGGCGTGTTCGGCGAGCCGGCCCTCACCCGCAACCTGGGCCTGCGCGACGCGCTCCGGCCCGTCGCCGCCCGGCACGACACCAGCGTCGCCGCCGTCGCGGTGGCGTGGACGCTGGCGTGGCCGGGCGTGAGCGGCGCGATCGTCGGCGGGAGGTCCCCCGCCCAGGTGGACGGGTGGATCGACGGCGGCCGCCTGGAGCTGACGCCCGGAGACCTGGACGAGGTGGCCGCGGCGATCGACGCGACGGGCGCCGGCGAAGGCCCGGTGCGTCCCGGCCCGGAGGTCCCGGCCCGTGGATAGCGGCGCCGGCGTAACCGAGACCGAGGTGACCACCGTCCCGCCGGCCGGGGCCGCGCCCGCGGTGGTGCGCGTGGCCGGCGAGCTGGACATGGCGGTCGTCCCGCGGATCCGGACGGCGTTCGCCACCGTGGAGGCCGACGACCCAGGGGCGATCGCGATGGACCTGGCGGGGGGGACCCACCTCGACTCCACCGGACTGCGGGTGCTGCTGGAGGGCGCCCGGCGCGCGACGGGCGCGGGCCGGCGCTTCATCGTCGTGGCGCCCCCGGAGGGCCCGGTCGGCCGGATCCTGCGGCTGACGCTCCTGCTGGAGCACCTGGAGGTCGTCTCCGACCTGGGGGCCGTCACCGGCTGACCCGACGGGTGGGTCGGGCGAGGCGCTCGCGCGACGCTCGGGGTGGATGAACGGCGCGCGCGCCCCGCCCATCCGTGGGTACCCCCTCCCGGCGATTTCGATGCATTCCGGGGCGCGTCTGGGATGATCAGCCGATGGACGACCCGGTCCCCATCCGCCGCCGCGACCCCGCCTGGCGCTGGTATGCGCTGGCGGTGGCCATCCTGGTGCTGGTGCTGGTGCTGGAGCTGACCGGGGTGTTCGACCTGCTGGCGCCCTGAGCCGGCCGGCGCCTCAGGCGGTGAGCGCCGCCCGGCAGCGGCCGCAGAGCGCGTTGAACGGCGCCGGCTCGCCGCAGACGTCGCACGGCCCCGACGGCCCCCGGGCGTCGCTGGACTCCAGCGCCCCCCGGTCGATCTCGGCCATCACCTCGGCGAGGGGCACGCCGCAGGCCGCGGCGACCTCGGCGGGGCGGGCGGGGCCGTTGGCGACGAGGTAGTCGCGCATCCGGTCGCGCGCGGACGCGGGCGGCGATGGACGGGGCATCCCTCACCATCGGCGGGCGGGGGCCGCGGGTCGACCCGACGCGCGTAGGCTCACCCCGTGGCCGACGTCTCCCGCCTGCTCGTGGTGCACGACGATGATCTGGGGATGCGCTTCGGGGGGGATCATCCCACCGACCGGCGCCGTCACCGCCTGGCGGTCGCGCTGTGCCGTGAGGCCGGGATCCTCGACGCGCCCGGGGTCGTCCTGGAGCCGGCGCCGGGGCCGCTGTCGGATGCCTCGCTGGAGCGGGTGTTCGCCCCCGCGTTCGTGCGGGCCGTGCACCGCTACAGCGACCAGCCGCTGCTCGCGGCGGCGCCGGAGGCGGCGCAGTGGGGGATCGGCGGCGACAACAACGCCTACCCGGGGATGCACGACGACTCCGCGCGCGCGTGCGCCGCGTGCGACGCCGCCGCGGCGGCGGTGGGGGAGGGACGCGCGCGGGCGGCGCTGGTGCCGGCCGGCGGCGCCCACCACGGGCTGGCGAACCGGGCGTGGGGGTTCGGCATCTACAACGAGACGGCGATCGCGATCCGGGCGCTCCGGGACGCCGGGGCCGCGCGCGTCGCCTACATCGACCTGGACGTCCACCACGGCAACGGGACCCAGTGGATCCACTACGACGATCCCTCCGTCCTGACCGTCTCCGTGCACGAGAGCGGGCGGCACCTGTTCCCCGGGTCGGGGTTCGCCGCGGAGACGGGCGGTGCGGAGGCCCCGGGGTCGGCGGCCAACGTCGCCCTGCCGCCGTTCGCGGGCGACGACGCCTACCGCGCCGCGATGGACCGGGTGGTGCTGCCGGTGGTGCGGGCATGGCGGCCCGACGCGATCGTCGCCCAGTGCGGGGTCGACCACCACCACGCCGATCCCCTCAGCCACACCCTCACCACGATGCCGCTCCTCCCGGAGCTGTGGGACCGCCTCGTCGGCCTCGCCGACGACGTGTGCGCCGGCCGCCTGGTCGCCCTCGGCGGGGGCGGCTACGAGCCGTGCACGGCGCCCCCTCGGGCGTGGGCGCTGCTGGCCGCGCGGATGGCGGGGGTGGAGGTGGCCGACCCGGTGCCGGCGTCGTGGCGGCGGATCGCCCTCGACGCCGGCTGCCCCGACCCGGCCCACGGCTGGACCGAGGACGGCGGCCCCGCCGCCGACCCGGCCCGCGACGCCCGGGCCGCCGCTGAGTCGGACGCGGCGATCGCCCAGACCGTCGCCGCCCTCTCGCGCTTCTTCCCCCTGGGCTGATCAGGCGGCGGCTGGGACGGCCGGGGCTGCGGGTCCCGCCCGGGCGAGCCACCGAGCGTCGCTGAACCAGCGGTACATCGTCGTGCGGGATGGGGGTCGGGCCTCGCCGCGGGAGGCGCGGGTCCGGAGCCGCTCGATCACCTGGCGGACGGGAGCCCCCCGCGCCCACTGATCCTCGGCATCCCGGCGAAGCTCAGGCCACGAATACGACCCCGGCCGAGACCGCGGCGCCGGCCCGCGGCTCTGCCGAAGCAGCCGCTCGCGATGAGTCGTCAACGCCCGCTCCCGCCGGGACGTGAGGCACCCCGCCGCCTCCCACACGTATCTGACGGACACCCAGAAATCCCGGCCGGCACGGGATCGCTGAAACGTGTCCGAGCGGTGCGCGGCACACAGCCACACCGAAACCCCACCGGGAAGGACGAGCCGCGCACGCTCACCCTCCCCCCGCCCCATGCAGATCGCACACGGCGGCTGGGACCCCAACCGCTCACCCTTGTAGAAGCTCTTCGCCACAACCCCAGAGTGCCGCCACCGACCCACCCGGATCACCACCGGACCGCCACGCCTGCGCATCGTCCGCGTGCCGGGTCAGGTCACAAACGGGACTCTCAGAAAGTCCCAAGTGGGACGCGGGGACGAAACGTCCGGGCCGTGCCGGGCGCGGTTGGTGTGGATCCTTGGGGGATGGCTCCGCTCAGATCCCCCTCACGGAGGGGGTTCGACGGTCATGCGGACGTCCAGGCCCAGGAAGCGGCCGACGTCGGCCGCCTCGGCTCGGAGGTCCCGGACCGATCCGCGCGGGAGGTGTCCGCGGAACGGGCGCAGCACCACGTCGCCGCCGTCGCGGCGCCAGGTGCCCACGGCGCGGCCGCCCGCGATGACCGCCGGGAGGATCCACGTGCCCGCGGTGAGCGCGCCCTCGTCCGCGGCGCGGACGAGGGGGGTGCGGTCGCGGTGGCCGAGGAGCACGCCGTCGAAGGCGGGGAGCAGCCGCGGCGGCGGGGGGCCCTCGGCCGGCGGCGGAGGCGGCGGGGGAGGCGGCCCCGCCAGCGCCCACGCGCGCCGCGCATCCCCCGCGGCCATGCCGCTCCAGTAGCGGAGGTCGCCGGCGTCCGCGGGGCCGTGGGCCGCGCGGAAGCGCCGGGCCAGCTCGGCCAGGGCCGCGTCGCGCTCGCGCGGCGGCCCCGGGGCGACCCAGTCGTCGAGCAGGACGTAGGTCGGCTCGTCGGGCGAGCGGTCGGGGCCCCGGCAGGTGAGCCCGGCGGCCGACACCAGCAGCACCGCATGCGCGGGCGCCTGGCCGGACGGGTCGATCGCGACGCCCCGCGCGCCCAGGGCCGCGACCAGTTCCGCCCGCGAGAGTGGCCCGCCGGCGAGCGCCCGCGGCGTCTCGGCCAGGATGCGCTCGCAGACGCGGGGGGTGAGCCCCAGCTCCGCGCGCCGCCGCGCGTACCGCCGGAGCACCCCCGGCCCCAGCAGGCCGACGATCCACCGGACGTCCTCCGCGGCGAGCATGTGGAGCGTGCCGCGCATCGCCCAGGTCCGCACCACGGACCGCTCCTCGTCGCAGGCACGGGCGACGTCGCCCACCACCAGCCCCTCGCTGCGCGCCCGCACCCCCAGGCGGGACCCGCGCGTGTCCTGCGCCTGGATCGCCAGCGCCGTGCGGACCGCGCCGTGCGCGTCCCGGGCCCGCGCCTCGCCGAGGCCCTGGGCGCGCAGCCGCGCGGATCCGTCCAGGGCTATCCGCCGAAGTCGAGCTGATCGACCGTGCACGACCGCGGGTCGCGGTCGTCGCGCCAGCGCAACCACCGCGCGCCGTGGCGGATGCGTCCGTCGCTCGCGTGGTCGTAGCTGACCTCGGCCACCAGCTCGGGCCGCATCTCGCGCCACTCCAGGTCGCGGTCGCCGTCCCAGCGGCTCGCCTCGCCGCTGCCGCGCCCGCCGGTCTCGTAGGGGGCGAGCTCGTCGCGGAGGGTGAGCTTGCGCGCCCGTGGGAAGCCGGCGCAGTGGCCCACCGGCCGCAGGCCGTCGCCGTCGTAGAGGCCCAGGATGAGCGATCCCACCGTGCCCTCCGCCTTCCCGGGCCGCCAGCCCATGACCACGCAGTCGAGCGTCCGGACCCGCTTGATCTTCACCATGCCCAGCCGCTTGCCGGGCGTGTACGGCGCGTCCACCCGCTTCGCGATCACGCCCTCGGCGGTGCGCAGCCACTCCCGCGCGCGCCCGGGGTCGGCGGTGGTCTCGACCGGGTCGATCCCGTCCATCGCCTCGAGGCGAGCCCGCCGCTCCGACCAGGGCAGCCCCATGAGGTCCTCGCCGTCGCGCTCCAGCAGGTCGAACGCGGCGAACACGGCGGGGAACTCCCGCGCCAGCATCGCGATGCGCGACGCCGCCGGGTGGATCCGCTGCTGCAGCAGGCCGAACTCCTCACCGCCGTCGGCCCCGGCGATCAGGATCTCGCCGTCCAGGACGTAGCGCCCGGGCGGGAACGTCAGCTCCGGGAAGTAGCGGTCGAGGGGCTTGCCGGCGCGCGACCACACCTCCAGCGCGTCGCCCTCCCTCCGCACGATCGCGCGGAAGCCGTCGAGCTTGCGCTCGTACGCCCACCCCTCGCCCTCCGGCAGCTCCTTCGCCGGCTTGGCGAGCTGGGGCGGGATGGGGGTGCCGGCCGGGCTCCCCCGCCGAGCCTACGCCGCGCGCGCTACCGCTCGACCGGCACGCCCACCATCGAGCCGTACTCCGTCCACGAGCCGTCGTAGTTGCGCACCCGCTCGTAGCCCAGCAGCTCGTGCAGCACGAACCAGGTGTGGCTGGAGCGCTCGCCGATGCGGCAGTACGAGATCACGTCGGTGTCGGCCGTCACGCCCTTGCCGCCGTAGATGGCCCGCAGCTCGTCGTCGCTCTTGAACGACCCGTCCTCGTTGGCGGCGGTGGCCCACGGCACGTTCGCCGCGCCGGGGATGTGGCCGGCGACCTGCGACTGCTCCTGCGGGAGGTGCGGCGGGGCCAGGATCTCGCCCGAGAACTCGGCGGGGCTGCGCACGTCGCCCATGGTCCGCCCCTCGCGCCCGATGTGGTCGAGCACGTCGTCGCGGAACGCCCGCAGGTCGTGGCGCACCGGCCCCAGCGGGCCGGGGTCGGCGGGCGCCCGGGCCGGGACCTCCGTCACCAGCTCGCGGTCCTCGAGCTCCCACTTCTTGCGGCCGCCGTCCATCAGCACGACCCGGTCGAACCCGAGGTAGCGCAGCAGCCAGAACGCGTAGGTCGCGAACCAGTTGTTGTTGCCGCCGTACAGCACCACGGTGGTGTCCGGTCCCACGCCGGACCGGCGCAACAGCGCGGCCATGCCGTCCTGGTCCAGGAAGTCCCGGCGGGGGGCCGCGTGCAGCTCGTCGCGCCAGTGCCAGGCGATCGCGCCGCGGATGTGCCCGCCCTCGTAGGCGGCCGTGTCCTCGTCGACCTCCACCAGCACGAACGCCGGGTCGCCGGCGTGCTCCGCGACCCAGTCGGTGGAGACGAGAACCTCGTCACGTCGGCTCATCGGGGCTCCGTTTCCATCGTGTCCGTCCTCTCGATCATGCCAGGGACCGATGTACCGGGTACGCGGCGCCGGACCGGTGTTAGCATCGCCACCGATGCGCTCCCGGATGCGGTTCATCATCGCGATCGCCCTCGCCGTGGGGCTTGGCGGCTACCTCGCCTACGCGAGCCTGGGCGGCGCGCTCGAGACCTACGCCGGCCCGTCCGAGCTGACGGCCGCGAAGACGTACCGCCTGAACGGCACGGTCGGCCCGGGGGCCCCCAAGGACGCCGCGGGGCTCGCCCAGTCGAGCGAGGGCCTGCGCTTCACCGTGGTGGACAAGGAGGACCCCGGCAAGACGGTCCCCGTCGTGTACCGCGGATCAGTGCCGGACCAGTTCAAGGTCGGGCGCGAGGTCGTGCTGACGGGGCAGCTTGAGAACGGGACGTTCGTCGCGCGCAACGACTCGCTGGTGACGCTGTGCCCGTCCAAGTTCTCCGACCAGCCGGGCGACACGAGCCCCACCTGATCGTGACGGGCCGCCGGACCTGCGCGGTGCGCCCGTGAGCCTGCTGGGACGCGCGGCCCTCCTGCTGGCGCTCGCCGCCGCCGTGTACGTCGTCTGGAGCGCGCTCAGGTCGCGCCGGCCCGGCGGCCGCCCCTACCTCCAGAGCGCCGAGCGCGGCGTCCACGCGGTCTTCGCGTTCACCACCCTCGCGATCATCACGATGTGGGTGGCGCTGCTCACCGACGACTTCTCGCTGCGGAACGTCGCCGAGTACAGCTCGACCACGCTGTCGCCGGCCTACAAGGCCACGGCCCTGTGGGGCAGCCAGGCCGGCTCGCTGCTGCTGTGGGCGTGGATCCTCAGCGCGTTCTCGTCGCTGGTGGTCTACGTGAACCGCCACCGCAACCGCGAGCTCATGCCCATCGTGATGGCCGTGATGATGGGCATCGGGATCTTCTTCCTGGGCCTGCTGTCGTTCGTGACCAGCCCGTTCGAGACGCTCGCCCAGGCGCCGGCGGAGGGGCGCGGCCTCAACCCGCTGCTCCAGAACTTCTACATGCAGATCCACCCGCCCATGCTGTACCTGGGCTACGTGGGGCTGTCGGTGCCGTTCGCCTTCGCGATCGCCGCGCTCGTGACCCGCCGCCTCGACACGGTCTGGATCACCAGCATCCGCCGCTGGACGATCCTGTCGTGGCTGTTCCTCGGCATCGGGATCCTGCTCGGCGCCAAGTGGGCGTACGAGACGCTCGGATGGGGCGGGTACTGGGCGTGGGACCCGGTGGAGAACGCCGCCTTCATGCCATGGCTCGTCGCCACGGCGTTCCTCCATTCGGTGATGGTGCAGGAGCGCCGCGGCATGCTGAAGGTCTGGAACATGGTGCTCGTCATCCTGACCTTCAGCCTGTGCCTGTTCGGCACGTTCCTGACCCGGTCCGGGATCATCGCCTCGGTCCACGCCTTCGGCGAGTCGACGCTCGGGCCGTTCTTCCTGGCCTTCATCGCGCTCATCCTCGTGGGGTCGGTCGCGCTGCTGGTCTCGCGCCTGCCGCTGCTGCGCTCCCAGCACTCGCTGGAGAGCTACCTGTCGCGCGAGGCGATCTTCCTGTTCAACAACCTGCTGCTGGTGGGCCTGGCGTTCGCCGTCTTCTGGGGGACGATGTTCCCGATCCTCTCCGAGGCGGCGCGCGGCGAGCGGATCACGGTGGGGCAGGGCTACTACAACCAGGTCGCGATGCCCATCGGGATCGCGCTGCTCATCCTGACCGGCGTCGGCCCGCTCATCCCGTGGCGCAAGGCCTCGCCGGCCCAGCTGCGGCGCCGATTCGTGGGGCCCCTGCTCGCCGTGGCGGTCGCTGCGGTGCCGCTGCTGGCCCTCACGGACCTGTCGGGCAGCCCGGCGGCGGCGGCGACCGTGCTGGCGGGCGTGTTCGTGACGGCGTGCGTCCTCGGCGAGTTCTGGCGCGGCATGAAGGTGCGCCACGCGCTCGGCGGCACGTCCTGGCCCGGCGCCCTCGTGTCGATCGTGGGCCGCAACCGGCGCCGCTACGGCGGGTACATCGTCCACCTGGGGATCGTGCTGCTGTTCATCGGCTTCGCGGGGTCCAAGGGCTTCGCCACCGAGGCCGACATCGCGATCAACACGGGCCAGCGGGCCGAGGTGGCCGGCTACACGCTGGTCAACGAGGGCCCGAGCCGCACGGCCGACGAACACAAGAAGACCGTCAGCGTGACGATCGGCGTGTTCAAGGGCGGCGAGCGGGTCACCACGCTCCACCCCGGCGTCATCACCTACAACGTCGACGAGACCCGGGCGTCGCAGGTCGCGATCGACTCCGGCCCCACCCGGGACCTGTACCTGTTCCTGAGCCAGCTCCAGGACGACGGCCTGGCGCGCATCTCGGTGTTCGTGAACCCCCTCGTCCTGTGGATCTGGATCGCGGGCGGGCTCATGCTCATCGGCGGCCTGATCGCCGCCTGGCCCGGTCCGCCCGCGACGCGCCGCGAGCCGGTCGGCGCCCGGGCGCCCGCGGACGCCGACGCGACCGCCTGAGTCCCCCGCATGATCTGGGGGATCCTGATCGTCGCGGTCGCGGCGCTGGCCGTCGTGGCCCTCGTCGCCTGGCCGCTGGTGCGCGCCGGCGAGGACGCCGCGCCGCCCGACCCTGATGCGGACGCCCGCCGCGACCTGGACGAGCAGCTGGCCGGCTCGCTGGAGGCGATCCGCGAGATCGAGATGGACCACCGCGCCGGCAACCTGTCCGAAGAGGACTTCGCGGAGCTGGACGCGGCGGAGCGGGCCCGGGCCGTGGAGCTGATGCGGCGGGCCGACGCGCTCCGAGAAGGAGGAGAAGTGCCCAAGTCGCCAGAATCCAAAACTGACAACGGTCCTGAGGCGACGACCGAGGGTTGACCTCCATCCGCAGCGCTGCATAGAGTCCCGCGCGTTCCCGACTGACTCCACGGCTGCCGCGTGTGCCCAAGCGACGGCGACCGAGGCTCAGGGCAATGTCCCCTGGGAAAGGAGCCGAAGGATCCGAGCCCGACCGCGCGCCGAACACGGTCCTGGCAGGCGCCCCCGCCGTTACCTGGGGGGTCTGACAGCCCTCGTCACGCTCCTCCTCTGCGCCGTGCCCGCGATGGCACAGGTGGAGGTACCCACCGCCGCGGGCACCAGCTCCGGCACCGCCGCCGCCCCGCCGCCTCCCGGCGCGGCCCCCGCGCCGGCCCTCACGACGCCCGCGCCCGCGGCCGCCACCACCGCACCGAAGGCCGCGCCGGCCGTGCTGCGGATCGGCTCTTCCGGCGCGGCCGTGAAGGACCTCCAGCGCGAGCTCCGGCGCCGCGGCCTCCGGATCTCCGTGGACGGCGCGTACGGCCCGGCCACCAAGCGGGCCGTGAAGCGCATCCAGAAGCGCTTCAAGATGCGGCAGACCGGAATCGCCGACGCGAAGCTGCTGAAGCGGCTGGGGCTCCAGGTGCGCGTCACCGCCGGTGCGACCGCCCCCGTGCAGCCCACCATCGCGCCCGGCCGGTCGCCCTACCTCGACGTGTTCCCGCTCGTCGGCGACTACACGTACTCCGACGACTTCGGGGCCGCCCGTCACCAGGGCCGCCACGAGGGCAACGACATCATGGCCGACCGCAACACGCCGATCGTCGCCGTGGTGAACGGCACGATCGAGCGCCTGACCCGTACCGAGACCGGGCTCGGGGGCATCTATGTCTGGCTCCAGCGGGCCGACGGGACCGAGTACTACTACGCCCACATGAACTCCATCGCGGCCGGCCTCCAGGCCGGGCAGCAGGTGTCGGCCGGCCAGGTGATCGGGGCCGTCGGCAACACCGGTGACGCGCGCTACGGCGCGACCCACCTCCACTTCGAGATCCGCCCGGGGGGATCGCCCACCGATCCCTATCCCCACCTGGTGGCCGTGGACCCGACCGCTCGGTGACGCACGCGGGCCGCGGCCGGCTGGCCGCGGCGCTCGCATTCGTCGTGGGCGCCGCGATCGCGCTCGGCCTCGGGGCCGGGGCGGTCGCCGCCCCCGAGGACGAGAAGGCGGAGGTGGACCGCCGCCTCGAACGGGCCCAGCAGCGCCTGGGCCGCGAGCGCGCGCGGGAGGACGTGCTGGTGAGCGAGGTGCAGGCCTACACGGCCCGCATCCGTTCCCTGGAGGGCCGCCTGGCGCCGCTCCGCAGCCGCGCCGAGCGCCTGGAGGCCGAGCACGCCGCGCTGCGGGAGCGCCTGACGCTGCTGACGCGGCGGCTGGAGGTGGAGAAGGCCCGTCTGGAGACCGCCCGCGCCCAGCTGGCGCGCCGCCAGGAGCTGCTGGGGCGCCGTCTGCGGGAGGTCTACGCCCGCGGGGAGCCCGACCCCATCCTGATCCTCGTGACCAGCGGCAGCCTGGCCGACGCCGTGGCCACCACCGACCTGCTGGAGGGCATCGCCGCCCGCGACGGCGACCTGGCCGCCGGCGTGCGCCGCTACCGGGACGAGACGCGCCGCTCGAAGGACGCGATCGCCGAGGTGCGGGCCGGCGTCGCCGACTCCGAGGCCAGGGCCGAGGTGGCGGCCGCGCAGGCCGAGCAGGCGAAGGCGTCCCTCGAGACGGAGGCGGCCGGGGTCGACCGGCTGCTGGACGGCCGCCGCACCCTGCTCGCATCGGTGCGCGGCGACCGCGAGGACATCGAGGCCGAGGCCCGGGGCCTGGAGCGCCGCTCCGCCGACCTGGCCGCGACGATCCGGGCCGCCCAGGGGCCGTCCGCGGCGGGCGCCCCGGCCGGCGGGGGCGCGCCCTCCTCCCAGGGCTTCATCTGGCCGGCGTCGGGGACCATCACCTCCGGGTTCGGTCCGCGGTGGGGCCGCATGCACGAGGGGATCGACATCGCGGGCGGGTCCGGGTCGCCGATCCGCGCCGCCGCGTCGGGAACCGTGATCGTGGCCGGCTGGTCGGGCGGCTACGGCAACCTCGTCGTCATCGACCACGGCGGCGGCGTCAGCACGGCCTACGGCCACAACTCCAGCCTCGCCGTCTCGGTGGGCCAGCAAGTGTCGCAGGGCCAGACGATCGCCGGGATGGGCACCACCGGACACTCGACCGGCGTCCACTGCCACTTCGAGGTGCGGGTGAACGGCGGCGCCGTCGATCCGATGGGGTACCTCTAGCCTCCGGCGCCTCCGGGGACCGGGCGTTCATTCGATCGTGTCCCGATGTCCGATCGCCTGCGGGGGTCATCGGTGCGCGGCGGCCAGGGCCAGGACGTCGTCGAGCATCGCCGGCGTGAGCCGTCCGGTGAACGTGTTCTGCTGACTGGGGTGGTAGCTCCCCACCAGTCGACGGCCGCCGACCTCCGCATGGGCTCCGTGGCCGAACCGGGGCCACGGCCTCGGCGCCTCGAGCGCCCGCAGGGTCGCGTCCCAGCCCACCGCGCCGAGCGCGAGCAGCACGTCCGCCCGCGGCAGCAGGTCCAGCTCGCGGCGCAGGAACGGCAGACAGCGGGCCCGCTCGTCCGGCGTCGGCCGGTTGTCGGGAGGGGCGCAGCGCACGGCGGCGGCGACCCGGCACCCGGTGAGGCGCAGGCCGTCGTCGGCGGCCACCGACGTCGGCTGGTTCGCCAGTCCGGCCCGGTGCAGGGCGGCGAACAGCACGTCGCCGCTGCGGTCGCCCGTGAAGACGCGGCCGGTGCGGTTGGCGCCGTGGGCGGCGGGCGCGAGGCCCACGATCATGAGCCAGGCATCCGGGTCGCCGAACCCGGGGACCGGCCGGCCCCAGTACTCCTGGTCCATGAAGGCCCGCCGCTTCACGCGGGCGACCTCCTCCCGCCACGCCACCAGGCGGGGGCAGGCGCGGCACCCCGTGATCTCGCGGTCGAGCGCGTCCAGGGCGGTCACGCGCCGAGATGGCTCCGCAGGAAGTCCACCGTCTCGGCGAGCACCGCCGGATCGTGCTGGAGGGTGTTGTGGCCGCCGCCGAGGGCGATCCGCAGCCGCATCGGCTGCGGCGTGACCCCCGCCAGCGCGAACGTGGCGCCCCACGGGACCGCCTCGTCCCCGGTCGCGTGCCAGTAGCCGCGGGCCACGCCGTCGTCGCGGGTCACGGCGGGCGCGAGCGGCATGCCCCGCGGCCAGTCGGCGCCGATCCGATCGGCGAGCCGCTCCGGGCGTGCGGGGCAGATCGCCACCACCGCGCGCACCCTCCGGTCGGCGGCCGCGGCGTGCAGGGCGAGCATCCCGCCCATCGACGACCCCCGGATCCCCAGTGGGGCGTGCCCGGCGCCGGCGAGGGCGTCGAGCGCCGCGGCCACGTCGCCGAGCACGCCGCCGTCGAGGTTCCCGCCCGTCTCGCCGTGGCCGCGCAGGTCGACCGCCGCGGCGGCCATCCCGGCGGCGCGCACCGCTTCGCCGAAGTCCCGATGATTCTCCTTGCGGCTGCCGTATCCGGGGACGATGACGACACCCGGCGCGCCCGGTGGGGCCGGCCAATGGAGCATCGCGGGCGGGGCGCGCATCGCGGAAGGCTCGCACAGGGGATCTGGTACCGTCCGGCCCCTCAATGATGCCGCTCGACCAGGTGTTGCCTCCCTCGGCGACGGTCACCTCCGAGGGCCACCTGTCGATCGGCGGGCGCGCCCCCGTGGGGGCGGCCCCGGGGCGACGGCTGGCGCCCGTGGCCGTCCGGCCGGGGGCGCGGGCCCCGCCGGGCCCGGCCCCCCCCCCCCCCCTC
>OEIU01000686.1_pt1 | contig 28642 bp, 31 predicted proteins | sample 1539221 | NCBI WGS metagenome assembly OEIU01 (sample SAMN03792071, study PRJEB22550) | activated sludge metagenome | feature: wastewater treatment plant; material: activated sludge; isolation source: Wastewater treatment plant of a petroleum refinery complex | place: Argentina: Zarate | collected...
CACCGGTACCTTTTGCGCCTCCTCGCCGTCACGGATGGATAATGCGATTGCCCTGGGGGGGAGGGGCCCCGCCATGCAGGCGCTGTGGCGAGCGAGACGACGAACCGCCTGCGGACCGCCGCCCGTGCGGCCGCTCGGCGTTGGAACAGGCTCCGCCGCGGAGGATGGGATCGCCCGGATTCGTCCGGAGTCGCGTGGAACGTGCCCGCGACGGTGCGGAGCCTGGCGGTCGTCGCGCTCGGCCGCTCACGAAAGAGGGGAGGGCGGAGGGGCTCGGCGCGCCGCCCGGTGGCCCCGGGCCCCGCCCATCGATCCGAGAACCTCGAGCACGCGAGCGCGCAGAGCGGGCAGCACGTCTCGCTCGAACCACGGGTTCCGCCTGATCCACATCTGGTTCCGTGGCGATGGGTGCGGGAGCACGATCCGCCCGGGCAACAGCCCGCGGGCGGCCCGCACGCCCTCGGTCAGGTTCCCGACTTGCCCCGCGAGGCGCGGCGGGGACTGCTCGAAGGCGTAGCGGCCGATGTAGATCGTCAGCTCCACCCGCTCGAGCCTGGGCAGGATCCTTGGGTGCCAGAGGGGCGCGCACTCCGGGCGCGGCGGCTTGTCTCCCCCCTTGGCCCTGCCCGGATAGCACAACCCCATCGGCACGATCGCGAAGAGCGATTCGTCGTAGAACTGGGCGTCGGTCACGCCGAGCCACTCCCGCAGGCGCTCGCCGCTCTTGTCGTTCCAGGGCACGCCCGTTTCGTGCGCGATCCGGCCCGGCGCCTGGCCGATGATGACCACCCGTGAAGACGCCGATGCGACCACCAGCGGGCGCGGCTCGTTGGGCAGATGCGCCACGCACACGCGACAGCGGCGGACCTCCCGCAAGAGCGGGAGCGAGGTTGCGGGTTGGCGCGCCGGCGGCGTCAAGAGTCCCTCATCCTTGAGGCCATGGCCTCCGCCATCCGATGGGCCATGGCGATCAGGGGCGCGCGTGCCTCGGGGCGCACGGTCTCTCCGACGGCCTGCCCCCACAGGTCGAGCCACCTGGCAAAGTGCTCCGAGCGGATCTCCACGATGCGCCTGTGCACATCCAGCGGGCGGCCGTGGTACCGGCCGGTCCGGTCCATGGCGGAACTCCAGAAGTCTCGCATCGTCCCCAGGTGTTTGTTCCAGTCCGACACCCTGCTCTCGAACACGGGACCCAGGAGCGGATCCTCGCGCCCAAGAGCGTAGAAGCGGCCGACCAGCCGAGCGATCTCGGCTTCCCGGTCCGCGAGGATCACATCGATGGGAGCCGGAGGGTCGGGAGGTGGAAGTTGGTGAGAGGATCGGGGAGTCTGGCTCATTGGGCTCCATCCAGAACAGGCCGGGATCGGGCCGGAGAGGCCCGCTTCCCGGGCCCGCCCGTCCGTCGCTCGAGGAATCTCTTCAATGCCAGTGCGCCGTTGTGCTCCTCGTCGCGTGCCGAGTACAGCAGCGTGACCCTGCCCTTGCGGACATGGCGCCGGAGCAGGCCCACGGCCCCGGGGTTGTCGCGCAGTTCCTTCCAATACCGCCGCTCGAACTCCTCCCACTTCGCGGGATCGTGCGAGAACCACCTGCGAAGTTCCGGGCTGGGAGCAATGTCCTTGAGCCACAGGTCCAGCGCCGCACGCGCCTTGGTCAGGCCGCGTGGCCAGAGCCGTTCCACCAGGATCCGCAGGCCGTCGCCTCGGGACGGCTCCTCGTATGTGCGTTTGATCCGGATCATCGGCTCGCCTCCGTTCGTGGAGCGGTGGGTGACGATCGCGGGTCCGGGTGCGCGCTCGCCCCGCACACCGATCGCGCCTCCCGGAGCATCTGATTCGCGTAGCCCCATTCGTTGTCGTACCAGCTCATGACCTTCACCAGGTCCCCGTCGATGACCTTGGTGAGTTCGAGATCGACGATCGATGCCCGCGGGTCGCCGATGATGTCCGTTGACACGAGCGGGTCGTGCGTGACGCCGAGCACGCCCGCGTAGCGCTCGGTTTCCGCCTCTTCGGCGAGGACCCGATTCACCTCCTCGACCGTCGTTCTCCGCGAGGCGACGAGGGTGATGTCCGCGATCGATCCGACGGCCACCGGGGCCCGGATGGCGATGCCGTCGAACAGCCCCGCGTATTGCGGGAGCGCCCGCGTCGTCGCGTGCGCCGCGCCGGTGGTGGCCGGCACGAGGTTCGCGGCCGCGGCCCGGCCGCGCCGGAAGTGCTTGCCCGGCCCGTCAACGATCGACTGGGAGGCGGTGTAGGCGTGCACGGTGGTCATCACCGCTTTGTCGATCCCGATGCGGCGGCCGAGGACCTCGACGACCGGCGTGATGCAGTTGGTCGTGCAGCTGGCGCAGGAGATGATGGCGGGGCGGCGCCCCGGCGTGCTCGCGCCATGGATGATCGTGTCCACATCCTCGTCCTTCGACGGCGCCGACAGGAGGACGAACCGTGCGCCCGCGCGCAGGTGCTTCTCGATATCCCCGCGCCGCGTGAATGCGCCGGTGCACTCGAACACGAGATCGACCCCGAGCTCCCCCCAGGGAAGGCCCGCGGGATCGCGGACGCTCAGCATCCGCAGCCTGCGGCCGGCGACCAGCAGGTCGTGGCCGTCGATCGCCACGGGCTTCGGGTACCGGCCGTACACCGAGTCGAAGCGCAGCAGATACGCGAGGTTGTCTGCGTCGGCCAGGTCGTTGACCGCGACCGGCTCGAGCGACGGGTCCTCGATGGCGAGCTTGAGGACGGCCCGCCCGATGCGTCCCAGACCGTTGATAGCGACTTTGGTGCCCACCGCGAACTCCTTCTTGTCACGCGCCCGCTCCGGGGCGCCGTCCACCGAACATCAGATGCTGGCGAGCTCTCCGAAATACTCGTAGTCCTCGGCGAAACCGCCCTCCCCCTTGCCGACGGACCGAACATCCGCGACGAACTCGATGGCCCGGATCCACTTGACCATCTTGAAGCCGAGCTGGTTCTCGACGCGCAATCGCAGCGGCGCCCCGTGGAGATGGTCGAGCGGCCGGTCGTTCATCTCGTGGGCGAGCAGTGTCTGCGCGTTCAGGGCGTTGTCCATCGAGAGGCTGTCGTAGTACCCGACGCCCTCGACACCCGCGTGGAGCGCCTCGCCCTGGCCGAACGAATGGAACACGACCGCCTTGGCGTTGGGGCTCGGGCGCACCAGCCCGATCAGGTCCGCCATCCGCGTCCCGCCCCAGGCGGCTATCCCCGACCAGCCCTGGATGCAGTGGTGCAGGGTGATCTGGGTGCTCGTGCCCAGCGCTCGCAGGTCGTCGAGCGACAGATCGACCGGGTTCTCCACCAGGCCGAACACCCTCACCCGGTAGTCCTTGAAGTTGTTCGCGGCCAGGCCCTTCCATTCTTCGCAGACGGGCACCTTGCCGTTGGCCCAGAGGAACGGCGAGATGTCCTCGCGGCGGAACTCGGCCCGTGGAGCCGCGTGGTCGAGAAGCAACCGCATCACGGGCGTGACGATCGCCCTGGCGGCGTGCTGCACGAGCCGCGGGCGCCGCCACGCCAGCCAGTTGGCCAGCGCGTTCACCCCCACGAGCACGCCCACTCCCGCGGCGCCGAGGTAGACGCCGCTCATGCCGGCGTCGTCCACGCCCAGGACGATGTGGTTCATGTTCCGAGCGAACCCGGTGATCGCGACCATCGCCACATGGCAGACCACAAACCCAACGAAGGCACACATCACAAGGAAGTGGAGCGACCGGCCGACCTGGCGATTGCCCGGCAGTTTCGGGTACCACCCGAACCGGTTGGTCAGGGCCGGCGACATCGAGGGCCCGCTGAGGATCGCCAGCGGCGCCAGGATGAACACCACCCCGAAGTACGACAGCTGCTGCAGCGGGTTGTAGTGGTAGAAGCCGTTCGGCTCCGGCGGCAGGTGGATCGTGGCGTAGTGGACGAAGTAGGCCCAGGCGTCGGGGACGATGTGCCAGGAGACCGGCACGAGCCGCTTCCACTGGTCGGTCGCGAGCAGCAGGGCCACGAAGACCGCCCCGTTGCCCACCCAGAACAGCACGCCGAGGAAGTGCCAGTGGCGAGCCATGCCGATGGTGTGGCGATACCCGGGCAGGCCGATCCAAGGGGAGAGCGGGCGGGCGTCGTCCTTGGCGGTCCACACGCGGTCCCTGGGCACCTCGATGGGCGTGAAGCGAGCCCATTCCGTGCCGGGGGTGCAGTGAACGTTCCAGTACAGGCGGGGGGGGTCCACTAGGATCTGCAGACCGCCCCGGGCCAGGGGGACCACCAACAGCAGGGTGACGTTGTGGGTGATCTGAAGACCAGGCGGCAACCCCTCAGGCGTACCCGCCGCCGACGAGTACGCCGTCGGGTTGGACGGGAGCGCGGGCAACCCAACGACGGCCCACTGCGCGTAGGCGGCGACGACGAGCACCACCAACGGAGCGGCCAGCACGATCAGCGTGTTGCGTCGAATCCGCATCACCCGGGGCTCCCAGTTCGACGGACGCGCGAGATCACGATGCACCGCGCTTGTCGCCCTGAACCCGCGTGATCGTGTCCAGCGCGATGGCCGAGTGCGCATAGGCCCCGCCGGCCCGCATCTCCGTGGCGACCCAGACGGCTTCCATGATCTCCTGGGGGGTCGCCCCGTGTTGCAGGGCCGCCCTGGTATGGCCGCGGATGCAATACGGGCATTGCGTCACGTGGGCCGCCGCGACGGCGATCAGCTGCTTGGTCTTGGCGGGGAGCGCCCCATCGGCAAAGACGCTCTGGCTGAACGCCTTGAACGCCTCCGCGGGGGCGGGGGCCAGGGCCCTGCGTTGCTCGCCCAGTTCCCTGGTCGAAGGCGGATACATCGGATCGTGCTCGGACATTTCTATGCTCCCTTTCCGGCGTGATCGCCAAAGGCATGACTCGGGCGCGCACCTCCGCCGTGCAGCGAGGCCCGCTTCTGCGAGATGATCGCGAGCATGGCCCTCTGTGCGTCGGCGAACTTCTCGATCCCCTCGCGCATCAGCACGCGCTCCATCGCCTCGGCGCCGACCTTCCTGTCGATGTCGTCGAGGATGCCCGCCGACGGCATCCGGTCGATGAGAGCGGCATAGGTCTTCGATGACGCCTCGATCGCGTGGTTCGTCGCCGGCGGGTTGGTCTGGATATCGCCGCCGGCGAACGCCTCCGCGTACTTGTCCGGCGAGTCGGCGGGGTTCTTCACGCCGGTGCTCGCGAAGACGATCTCCTGACGCAGGCGCGGCCGCTTGTCCCTCCAGAACTCCGCGTTCTCTTGCCAGATCCGCTTGGCGTTGACGATGCCGACCATCCCCTGCGCGCCGGGGCCCAGCTCCGGCACATGGGCGTCGGTGTAGACGTCCACGCGGGAGACGAAGATGCTGTAGACGCTCTTGAAGTCGTGCAGGCCGTTGTCGCGCCGGCGCGCCCCGCGCCAGATCGCGTCGCGGGCGGCACGATACTGGTTCCCGGTGAAGATGAGCGTCACGTTGATCGTGACCCCGGCGGCGGCGAGGGGCTCCATCGCGTCCACGCCGGCGCGCGTGGCCGGCACCTTGATCATGCGGTTGTCGTGCCCGGCGGACCATCGCTTGCCCAGAGCCACGTATCGATCCACCCGCTTGGCGTGGGCGAGGCCGGCGGCGTCGTCCTCGATCAGCGGATCAAGCTCAAAGCTGACATAGCCGTCGTCCCCGCTCGTGCTTTGCCACACCGGTCGGAAGACCTGCTGGGCAGACCCGACCAGCTCGTCGGCCAGCGCCCAGGCGATCTGGTCGTCGCCAAGGCCCTGCCCGATCAACTCTCGCAGCCGATCGTCGAGGTGCCCCCGCGAGAGGATCTGCGAGACGATGGTCGGATTGGAGGTCGCGCCCGTGACTCCCCAGGCGCGTTGCGCCCCGATGTCGTTGGGGTCCACCCCGTCGAGCCAGACCTTTGTTCCCGTCGCGATCAGCGATGCCAATGACATGGGCGACTCCTTTCCTGCCGTGCCCGGTCCGCCGGCGCAAGGCACCCGGCGCTCCCCCCTACCCGATAGCCCCGCGGAGGTCGTGCACGCCGAGGCGCCCGGGCCGCTGGATCAGCGCACGAGCCGCGTCGACCTTCCCGAAGAGATTGCACATCATCGCTCCGCGCACCCGCCCATCCCGGAGGTAGTAGACCACACCGGTCTGGTTCTCTTCCCGCCAGTCGGCGAACGTCTCGTGGCGGGCGTTCGTGTCGCCCACCGCCTCGTACCCGAACTCGAACAGGTCGGAAAAGAAGAACGGAATGTAGGAGAACGGCTCCGGGGCGCCCGCCATGTTCCGCCCGGCGTGCTTGCCCTGGCTCAGGGCGTTGTCCCAGTGCTCGATGCGCCGCGGCCCCAGGACGGCCTCCGGAAAATAGGCGACGTCGCCCGCCGCGTAGATGTCGCGATCGGAGCTCCGAAGGAACCGATCGACGACGACCCCGTCGCCGGTCTCCAGGCCCGCGCTCCGGGCCAAGGCGGTGTTCGGCTCGATGCCGACGCCCACCACGAGCACGTCGGAGACAATCTCACGGCCCGCCTGGGTGCGCGTTCGGTACCGGTCCCCCTCCCGCTCGATAGAGATCGCGCGGTCTCCGGCGAGTATCTCGACGCCCTTGGCCCGGTACCGGTCCGTCACGGCGAGCCCGAGCGATTCGGGAAACACGCGCGACACCAGCCATTGGCCCGGAAAGACCATGGCCACCGACAGGCCGCTGGTGCGAAGGGCGGCCGCCATCTCCGAGCCGATGAACCCCCCGCCGATGACCAGCGCCGACTTGCCCCCGGTCGCGGCGTTTCGCAGCCGCCTGTAGTCGTCCACGGTGCGGAAGTAGCTCAGGCCCTCGAGATCGCCCCCCGGGATTGCCAGCCGCCGCGGCGTGCCGCCGGTGGCCAGCAGGAGCTTCTCGTAGCGGTAGACCCCGCCGCGGCCGTCGCGGAGCACGTGCGCCGCCGGGTCGAGTTCCACGACCCGCGTGCCCAGCCGCAGCTCAACGCCGTGCCGCGCATAGAACGCCGGCTCACGGAGGAAGATCTCTCCGATCCGCTTGTCCCCGGACCACAGCTGTTTGGAGAGCGGCGGGCGGTCGTAGGGCGGATCGGCCTCGTCGCCGATGAGCATGATGGGCCCGTGGGGGTCACGCTCCCGGATCCCGTCCACGGCCGCCGACGCCGCGGGCCCGGCCCCGACAACGATGTAGGAGGACGAATGTTCAGCCACGGCGGGGCTCCTTTCCAGAAGCGGGCGACGTCGCTCCCTGGCTCCCACGGGGCGACGGCTCGGTTGCGTGTGCGTGCATGGCCTCTCCCGTGAACCTCATGCGGGCCTCGACGTGCCATGCATCAGGGCGAGAACCTCGGCCCGGCTGGCCTGGTCGGTCTTGAAGACCCCGCGTATCGCGCTCGTGACCATCGTGCTGCCCTGCTTCTTGATCCCCCGGATGGTCATGCAGGTGTGCGTGGCCTCCACCACGCACACGGCGCCGAGCGGCCGCAACCCCTCCATGAGGGCGTCGGCGATCTGGTCGGTCAGCCGCTCCTGGAGCTGCGGGCGCAGCGCGAACGCGTCCACCAGCCGGGCGATCTTGCTCAGACCGAGCACCCTCCCATCGGGCAGATAGGCCACGTGCGCGTGCCCCGTGAACGGCAGCAGGTGATGCTCGCACATCGAATGAAAGGGGATGTGGCGCAGCAGAACCACCTGGTTGTACCCGTCCTTGAACACCGTCCGCAGATAGACCTGCGGATCGACTCGAAGGCCCGCCATCAGCTCGGCGTAGGACCGTGCTACCCGATCGGGCGTTTTGCGCAGACCCTCCCGGTCCGGGTCTTCGCCGATGGCGATCAGGATCTCTCGAACGGCCCGCTCGATGCGGGGCAAGTCCACGCCGGGCCCCTTGGCGGTCGATGGCCGTGTGTCGTGGGCGTGGGCCAGATCGCCCGAGGGCGAGTCGTGCGTGATACGGGCGGGCGTGGGCAGGGTGGGCGTCATGATGATGTTCCATGTGTTCGGTGCTCGACAACCGCCGGATCGGGTCCGAGCGCGGCACGCCAAGGGGTGATCCCCATGCCGCCGCGCATCCGAGTGCCGCCCGTGGCGGGCCTCGAAGGGTGCATGTCCGTGCACCCGGGCGGGCTAGCCCTTCGCAACGGCGCCAACTTCCTTCTCCGCGCGGAGCCAATCGGAAACCTCGTCTCCCGGCCCGCCCTTGCGGGCCACAAAGATCTCGTACGCGCGACAGGCGACCAGATGCCGCTTGTCCTGGGGGGGCGACGAGGGCTTGGGTTCCGACCGACGCACGGGGGCGCCGTTCTTGGTGGCGGTGTTCGTGATGGTGCTCATGGTGTGCTCCTGTGAGAAGGGTGATCCGAGAGGCGACACGTCGCTGTCGCGATGGCGAGCGAGGTGTTGCCTCGAAGAAGGTCCGAACGAGCCGGGGTCGGCAACGATGGCGCTCGGGAGGACGATCGGGGCGTCGTGCGTGCTCGTCGCTGTCATCAAAGAAACCATGGGAACTCCCCGAACGCGCCGGGTTTCAACTCCTCGGGCGAAGACTCTCGTTCGTTCTGGGCGCGACGCCGCCGCCCTCTTGGCTCACCGACGCGATGTAGCCGGCCTGCCGAACGGCGCGGCTCAACGCCGCCGCGTCGCAGCGGGAATCGTGGACGATCGTGGCCTTCGCGCGGTACAGGGTCACGTCCACGGTCTCCACACCCGCCACCGCCTTGAGCACCGCCGCGACCCGCTCGCGGCACGTGTCTCCCCGCATGCCGGAGATCTGCATCACCGTGCTTCGGAGTCCTGTTTTCATCATGCGGCCGTCCCCGCTGAGCGGTGCTCCGGCGGCGTCGCACCCCCGCGGCGTGCGGGGGCGAACGGCAGCGCCGTGCGCGTGGGTTGCTCCGGCGCGCCGCCGGGGCCGGGGGCGCTGCTTCTGGTTCGCACGCGCCCGGTGTTGTTCCTTGGCGTGCGGTTCGGCGATGCCCGATCCCGGCGGCCGGGCTTGCCAGGCCCTTGCCGGGCGTCCGCCGCGGGCGCTCCCGAAGCGCCCGGCCGATCCACGAGTATCACCCGGGTCTCGCGGGCGTCCGCCCGGGCCTGCCCGACGATGCGCTGGAGGTGGAGCTCGGCCTCCAGCCAGTTCAGTTGATCATTCCCGCCGTACAGCCGCCAGAGCTCCTCGGCGATCGCCGCGACCAGGCGACGGGTGACATCGTGCTCACGCTCGGGTTCCTGGATAGTCCGAATCAAGAGTTTCATGCCCGAGTCCCTCGTGTTGCAAGCCCTCGTTCCGATGCCAAGATCATGACACCCTCGGCCCTGTCCCTCCACGCGGGCATTTCCCCAATCGGACAGCGGCGGACCCATGCCCGCGTCTCCGCAAGGCGACTCTCGCGACTCGCCACGATCGTTCGAGCGTGCCGGCCCGCGCGAGGATCGCGACCAACCACGCGCCGGACCGGTCGCCCCGCGCCGAGGCCGGGCCGAGCCCCGCGGTGTTGTGCGGTGTGCGTATCCACAGCACCCATCATGGGCGGAGCCGGCCGCCGGGTCGGCGCGACAATCTCCCCAATCGCGGCGCGCCCGAGCAGCCCGGAGCCGGCCCCGCCCGGCCGCGGCCGGCGCCGCCGGCGCGCTCACGCGGCGGGGGGTTGAACGCCTTCGCCGCCGATCGCCGCGGCGCTCCCACCGCCGCGCCCGCCCATCACCCGCTCCATCCAGCGGTGGATCACGAACCACGTCGCCAGCCCGATGCACCCCATGCCCAGCAGGAGCAGCGGGTACGCCACCCACCACGCGACGCCCGCCTCGGCGGAGAACGCGGTGAACTCGGACATCCCGCCGATCCCGGTCAACAGGCCCACGGGGAGCATCATCACGCTGATGACCGTGAGGTTCTTGAGGAGCATGTTCATGTTGTTGTTGATGATGTTCCCGCGCGCGTCCATGAGGCCGGAGAGGACCTGCGAGTAGATCGCCGCCTGGCGGGCGCACTGGGTGTTCTCGATCATCACGTCGTCGAGGAGCTCCGTGTCCTCGGCGGTGAAACCCAGCCGCTCCGCCGAAGCCCTGAGGCGGACCAGCGCCCCGCCGTTGGCCTCGATGGCGCTGACGTAGTACACCAGGCTCTCGCCCAGCGAGAACATCCGCAGCAGGTGCTCGTTGCCGATCGACATGTTCAGCCTCGTCTGCACCTCCCGCGCCATCGCCTTGATGGCCCGCAGATGCTCGACGTAGTGGCGCATCATCTCCAGCAGCTCCCGCAGCGCCAGATCGTGGAGCGAGCGGATCGGGCGCGCCCGCTTTCCTCCCCCCCCGAGCGACAACGGCTCTCTCGCCGTGACGAACGCGAGGCGGCCCCGATGCAGCACGATGCCGACCGACGAGACCTCGAACATCCCCGCCGTGCGGTACGAGGCCGGGTCGGGCCGCTTCCAGATGATGAACGCATGATCGCCGTCAACCTCGACGCGGGGGACCTCCTCCGGGTCGAGGGCCGAGTTGAGCGAGTGCTCGTCGATGTCGCACCAGGCCATCAGCTCGGCCCGCTCCGCCGGCGTCGGCGCCGAGTAGACACGGACGGGTCCGTCCTCCCCCCCGCCAATCGACTCCACGATCCGGCCCTGGTCGATGGTGAAATCCTGCCGCATGGGTGGTCCCGATCCTCCGCCCTCCCGCCTCGGCGGGCTTCGCCGGGGCGGCCCGTCGCGGGCTCCCCGGCGGAGGATAGGTTCGACCGCCAACAGCCCCGCGCCGAGGCCGGCGCGGGGCTGTTCCGCTGCGATGGGCGGTTGTGCCATCACGGATCGTCCGGGGGTCCACCCCCGCACGATCCCGCATCAGCGTTGGCCGGAACGAACGGCCGCGGGGGCGTCCTGCCCCGTGCCGCACAGCTCACGCTCCGCCCGGGCCCAATCCGACGCGCTGTCGCCCGGCCCGCCCTTGCGGGCCAGGAAGATCTCGTAGGCCCGCTGGCGGATGAGATCGGGCTTGACCTCCACGCACGCGGACTCTCCGGAACACGCCGGGCTCGACGCCGCTCCGCTGGGCTTGTTGCATGTGATCCTGCTCATGATGCGCTCCTTTGGCAAAGGGTGTGGGTGACTCGCGACGGCCGGGCGCGCCAAACGATGCCCGCCCGGCGCCGCCGCCAGGACGACAACCATCAGGATCGCAGACCGTCCGCGCGTCCTCAATGCGAGCATTTCCCCAATCACCGGCCCGCCATCCACGATTGGGGATGTTTCCGAGTGGGGGCGGCGACAACGCGGCCGAATATTCCTCAGCCCGCCGTGTTGGCTCGGGGGCCGAAACCACACGAGCCATCGCGCCCGGGCGCAACCGGAGCAGACAAGGAGGCCCAATGAACCGGGAAACAAAGCACGGGCGTCATGGCTCATCCGGCACAAGCCCCCACAACAGGAGGGGGTCCCCGGCGACCCGAGCCCCGGGGAGCGTCGCCCGCACCCAGGACGCGACCGATTCCGAGACTCGCGGAAAGCCGCGGACAGGATCCCAGAGCACGACCGCCACGGCCATGGCTCTTGCGAGGTGGGAAAACGAGGGCGGGCGCGTGGTGAGGGACGATCGGCCGCCCCTCGCCCACGCGTAGGACGGCGCCGATCCGCGTACACTCTCCGAAGATGCCATCGGATCGCCCAACACGCGCGCGACGGCCGGCTCTCGTGAAGAGGGCCCCAACGAAGGTCCCCTACCAGGCCGTCCTCGCCGCCGCGCTCGACCCGATCATCACCATCGACAGCGTGGGCGTCATCCAATCCGCCAGCGACTCGGTGCAGAGGGTGTTCGGCCGGACGCCCGCCGAGCTCATCGGGCGGAACGTCAACATCCTCATGCCCGAGCCCCACCACTCGGCCCACGACGAGTACCTGGCCCAGTACCACCAAACCGGACGGACCGAGCATCTCAACCGGGTCCGGAGCTTCGAGTGCGTGCGCAAGGACGGAACGCTCTTCCCCGCGGAGGTGTCCGTCTCGCGTGTGGATGTCCCGGGGGAGGCGGCGCCCCTGTTCGTCGGCATCATCCGGGACCTGAGCGCCCACGCCGGTGGCGGCCCGCCGGGCGAGGCCGGAGGGAAGAGCGCCGTCGGGCCGCACGGCGCGCGAGCGGAGTCGGCCGACAACGGCCGCCTGCACGAGCTCCTCGCCGAGCAGACCGCCGCCCTGCAGTCGGCCCACCTCCGGCTGCGCAGCTCGGACCGCCTGGCCTCGATCGGCGCCCTGGCCGCGGGCCTGGGCCACGACATGAACAACGTGCTCCTGCCCGTGCGCGCGCACCTCGAGGCCGCCCAGGCGATGACCCTGATGCCCGAGATACGCGACCACATCGACGCCGTCCGCAAGAGCGTGGCGTACCTCCAGCAGCTCGCCGACGGCCTGCACTTCCTGGCGCTCGACACCGAGGGCGAGGACGCCGAGCGTTCCGCCACCGACCTGGGCGTCTGGTGGGCGCAGGTCGGGCCCATGCTCACCAAGGCCGTGCCCAGGCACGTGAGGGTCACCGTGTCCCTGCCCGCCGATCTCCCGAAGGTCGGCGTTGCCGCGCACGGGCTGACGCAGGCCGTGCTGAACCTCTTCGTCAACGCCGGGGAAGCGATCCCTCCCCCCACGTCCCCCGGAAAGGGTCGGGCCGGAGTGGTCGGTCTGCGGGCCACGCGCGAGAAGCGCGGCACGCACGTGAGGCTCGAAGTCGCCGACAACGGCAAGGGCATGTCGGCCGAGATCCAGCGGCGCGCCTTCGAGATGTTCTACACGAGCAAGACCCGCGGGATGGGCACGGGGCTGGGCCTCCCGCTCGTGGCGAGGGTGGTGGGGCGCGCCGGCGGCACGGTGGATATCGCGTCCAGGCCCGGCGAAGGCACGACCGTCATGGTCCGGCTTCCCGTCGCGGGAATCGACGGATCCTCGGCCCCGCGTCGCGACGACGCGCGGGCGGTCGTCGCGTTGCAAGACCAGCGCGCCGCGGCCCTGATCCGGCACCTGCTCGACGTGGCCGGCGTCCGGGTCACGCCGGGCGACGATCCGGGCGGCGCGGACGTCTGGGTCCTGGAGCCGACCGGGGCGGCCCTCGACCGCGCCCGGAGGTGGCGCACGCGCCACCCGCACGGACGGCTGGTCCTGTTCGGCAAGGCGCATCCCGGTTCGGCGCGAGGATGGAAGTCGCTCGACCCGATTACCATCGAGGGCCGCGATGATCTGGACGCCATCGGCGCGGCGCTCGCCCGCGCGGTCGTCGGTCTGTAGATGAGGAGCCGGCCCACCATGTCCAAGCGCACCGCCAACTCGACCCGCCCCCGCCGTGCAACCCCGGCGACGCCCGCCGGCGCCCGCGCCGAGGGGCCGGCCCGGCTCGGCGCGCCCCCGGCCGCCGCCGCGCCCGCCCCCGCCGGGCCCGACCATGGCGACGCCGGGATCCGCGTGCTGTGCGTGGACGACCACGCCGTGCTGGTGGAGGGGCTCAGGGCGAAGTTCGCCGTGGAGGACCGGATCCGCATCGTCGGGAGCCTGGCCAGCGCGGAGCGCCTGCTGGAGGAGACCGCCCGGCTCCGGCCCGACATCGTCCTGCTGGACATCGAGATGCCCGGCCCGGACGTGTTCGAGGTGGCCGACCGCCTCCGTCGCGCGCACCCGGGGCTGCGCTTCGTCTTCCTCAGCGCCCACATCCGCGACGGCTACCTGGCCGCCGCGTACAAGTGCGGCGCCTGGGGGTACTTCGCCAAGGGGGACGAGCTCGACGACATCGTCGCGGGCCTCGGGGAGGTCGCCCGCAGCAGCGCGGGCACGTTCGTCATGGGCCCCAAGGTCCGGGCCCACTGCCGGCCGGCGACGATGACCGCCCCCGGCCGTCGCCGGCAGGGTCCGGGCGCCTCCCCCGCCGGGAGGGATGCTCCGGGCGGGCCCGCGACGCCGCTGGCCTCGCTCTCGTCGCGCGAGATCGAGGTCCTCCGCCTCATCGGCAAGGGCCTCTCGCGCGTGCAGATCGCCGACGATCTCAACCGCAGCCCCAAGACCATCGACCGCCACCAGGACCGCATGCTCAAGAAGCTGGGCGTCTCCAGCCGGGCCGACCTGATCCGCCTGGCGATCCGCGAGGGGTTCGCGGAGGCGTGAGGCTCCGCCCCGGGCGGGCACGCTCGCGCGGGTGCCCGCAACCGGGCATTATTCCGATCGATTGGCGGCGTCGGCATCCAGATGCACGGTCAGGAGCATCCGGCTCACCTCCCGCGCCAGCACGTCGTGCTCGACCCCGGGGGCCAGCGCCAGCAGATGGCCGGCGTGGAGGTCGTGCGCCCGGTCTTCGGCCGTCACCTGGATGTGGCCCTCGAGCACCTGGATGACCACAACGCCCCCGGCGCGATGGGCCGGGAGGCGCGTGAGATGGCCGAAGAGAAACAGGGCCACCGTCGTGGCGCCGTGCTTGTAGAGCGTCTCCTGGCGGTGCCCGGCCTGCCCCGCCTCGGCCTCCCGCCCGAGCCTGGTCGCCACCTCGTGCAGGTTGTAGTGGTGCTGCGGCGCGGCGAACCGCTCCGCGGGGTGCTGGCGCAACCGCTCCGATTCGGGGACCCCGCTCGACGGCCCGGTGTTCGGCTCTTCCATCAGTGGACCTTGCCTCTCTTGGTTGTCCGACGGACGGCGGCCGCCCGCTCGGTCCCGGGATAGGTCACCATCGGCGCCCCGCCGTGCTTCGGTGCCTTGGTCACGACCGCGAACCCGGTCAGCTCGTGGCGCGTCGCCGCCGCGGCGCTCATCACGTGCCTCACCGGGATGCCGCGGGCCACCTCCGCATCCGCGATCATACGGCGGTGGCAGCGCCACCACACCGCCTCCGAGCACATCACGCACACGCGCCGCTTCCTGCGCCGCTCGTTGAGCGCCCGCAGCCCTTTCTCGAAATCCTCCGTCTGCATGTAGTCCGCGTAGGCGCGGAAGCGGGCGTTCTTCCAGCCGGCGTTCATCGGGCTCTTCCCGGGCCGCCGGAGCCCGCCCAGCGCGGGGAGGTGGACGTACGCGATCCCCGACCTCGGCAGGGCCGCTTCCATGCGCCCCTTGTCGAACCACGGGAAGGCGCGCGACCGCGGCACCGTCCGCACGTCCACCAGCTCCTCGATCTTCCAGGTTTTCAGCAGCGCCACAAACTCCGCCCACCCGCGCGTGGAATGGCCGATCGTGAACAGGATGCGCTGGCCCATCCCCGGATCGTACCGCGGGCCCTCGCCCCCGCCGCCGCCGCGCGCCCGGCCGCAAGGCGTGGGCCACGGAGCCGCCGGCACGATCGCCGCGCGCGAAGATCACCGCCGAGGGACTCCCGGCCCCATCGGCGCGGCCGCCGCGACCGCCGCCGCCTCATTCCGGGCGGCGCGGAGAGCATTCCCATCGGCCGGGAATGCACTCCGGTTGAGCGAACTCACATTCCGGCTGGCACGGAATCCATTCCGCGTGGGCCGGAGTGCATTCCGGGGGAGCGGGAGTGTGCTCCGGGCCATCCGGAGCGGATTCCGGGCGGTCCGGAACGGGGCGGCGCGCGTGCCGGGAGGCCCGGGCCGCGGGCCACGGTTCCAAGGATGGAGCTCGGAAACGGCCGACCCGGCGTTCCCGGGCAGGCGCACCGATTGGGGAAGTTCCCGCGTGGATGCGGATGAGCCGGAGCGGGACCATGCTCCCATACGCGTCCTCTGGTTCAACGCCCACCGGACGCAGAAAGGGGATTCGCCTTCCATGAACGCCCTCCGCACCGTCGTCGTCGGCCTTGACTTCACGCCCGCCTCGCGCGGAGCGTTGCGCCAGGCCTCGCGGATCGCCGCCCGCAACGACGCGGCGCTCCACGTCGTGCACGCCATCGAACCCTCGATCGTGGACGAGATGCTCGCCCTCGTCGGCCTCGGCCGCGACCAGTCGTGGGCCGCGATCCGCGCCCGGGCCCGGGAGCTGGCCCAGCGTCTGGCCGAGGGCGACGACGCCGGGAGACCGGGCAGCGGGGGGGTCGCCGTCGGCGCCCACATCGACGTCGAGGTCGGCTCGCCGATGGAGGTCCTCTGCCGCGCGGTCCGGACCCACGCGGCGGACCTGCTCGTCCTGGGGGTGCGCAGCCCCACCAGCGCCGGGCGCGGCGCCGGGCCGGTCGCCAAGGCCTGCCTGAGGCACGCGCCCACCAGGGTGCTCCTGGCCCGCGAGGACCAGACCGGGCCGTACACCTCCGTCGTGGCCTGCACCGACTTCTCGGAGACCTCGTTCCGCGCCGTCGAGACGGCGGTGCGCATCGCGAGGTTCGACAAGGCGGCGCTGCGCATCGTGCACGTCGCCATGCCGCCGGGGCCGGGCATCGACTACACCGGCGACCCGCTGGGCCTCTGGCCCGGCCAGCCGGTCGAGCTCGTCGAGTCCTGGAACGCCTATCGCGCCTCGCTGGGGCCGCGCCTGGAGAAGTTCGTCGAGCCACTGGCCGCCGAGTTGTCCGGCGTCAACGCCAGGCTCGAGATCTTCGAGCACGGCCACTACGGGCGCGGCATCGCCGCGTACGCCGAGGACCACCGGGCCGATCTGCTGGTGCTTGGCGCCCAGGGGCGGAGCAACCTCCGCTACGCCCTTCTGGGCAGCACCGCCGAGCGTGCCCTGTCCGAACTCTCCTGCTCGGCGCTGGTGGTCAAGCCGGCCGGGATCGCGACGGACCCGAGCGAGGCCGTCGTCGCCGAGGTCGATCCGGTCCGATCGCTGCTGTGACCCGTGTACGAGAATCTCTGAAACCAACGCTCGGTGAACATCCGCGGCGTACGGAGGCACTTGAAATGAACACCCAGGCCCTGAATCACATCTACGTCCCGCTCCGGCTCTGCTACGGGCTCGTCCCGCTCATCGCGGGCGCCGACAAGTTCACGAACCTCCTGACCGACTGGTCCCAGTACCTCCCGGGGTTCATGACCAGGCTGATCCCGGTGAATCCCCACACCTTCATGATGGGCGTGGGCGTGATCGAGATCGTCGCGGGGCTGGCCGTGCTGACGGTGCTCCCGCGCCTCGGGGCGTACGTCGTGGCCCTGTGGCTGGTGCTGATCGCGGGCGCCGTGGTCCTGTCGGGCTTCTACGACATCGCCGTGCGCGACCTGGCCATGGCCCTGGGCGCCTACACCCTGGGCAGCGTCGCCGCGCTCCGGGGCGAGGCGATCATCCCGGGCAAGGGCCGCTCGTCCGGGGCGGTGCCCGCCCCGGGCGGTTGAGCGCGTCGGATCGGCGCGACCGCCCGGTCCCGACACGGAAGTCCGATGCAGAACCCGCCGCCCGGAGCCCTCGACGTGGATCGTGCCACCGCAATCAGGATCGTGGCCAACCGGTTGCGAACGCGGGGTTCGGCGCACCATCGCGCGGGCGCGGCCTCCGTGCGTCAACGCGCCCGCGATCTCCTCATCGAGATCCTCCCCTATCGCCATGGGTTCACACCATCCGAGCTCGACGACCTGGCATCGGCGTGCGTAGCGCTCGCGGCCCCGGCGGCGGGCGCGTGAGCCCGCACGGCGCCCGCGGGCGATACTCTAGAGGCACCACGGAGCACCCATGGCGATTCCTTCGACAAGTCATCCGGCGCACGGCGGCCCCGGGATCGAACCCCGCTGGACGCGCAGCGACAAGGACGGCGTGGGGACCGCGTACTCGGCCCTGAGCCGGGTCTGGTTCACCGTCTCCAAGGGCATCCTCAACGAGGTGTACTACCCGACGATCGACCGGCCGCAGATCCGGGACCTGCAGTACCTGGTCACCGACGGGGCGACGTTCTTCCTCGACGAGCGCCACCTGGACAACACGCTCGAGTGCATCGAGCCCGGCGCCCTGGGCTTTCGCATCGTCAACGCCGATCCCCAGGGACGCTTCCGCATTGTCAAGGAGGTGATCGCCGACCCCCACCAGGCCTGCGTCCTCGTGCACACGCGCCTGGAGGCGGACACGGCCATGCTCGCCAGGCTGCGGCTCTTCGCCCTGCTGGCGCCGCACCTGGAGGTCGGCGGCCGCGCCAACAACGGCAACGTCGTGGACGCCGGGTGGGGCAGGGTGCTCACGGCCCACAAGGGCGGCACCTGGCTGGCGCTGGCGGCATCGATCCCGTTCGCACGCTGCTCCTGCGGCTACGTGGGAGCGACCGACGGCTGGCGGGACCTGGCCCACGACTTCCGGATGGACTGGGAGTTCGATTGCGCGCCCGACGGGAATATCGCGCTCACCGGCGAGCTCGACCTCCGGCGGAGCCCGGAGTTCGTGCTGGCCCTTGCCTTCGGCGACACGCTCCATCACGCCCTGGTCACCACGGCCCAGGCGCTGGGAAAGTCGTTCGTCCAGCACCGGGCCCGCTTCGTCGAGCAGTGGCAGCACGCGTGCGCCCATGTGCGTCCCGGGAGCGAGCGGGCGGCGTCGGACGGCGGCCGCCTCTTCCGGGCCAGCCACAGCATCCTGCTCGCCCACGAGGACAAGACCTACGACGGGGCCCTGATCGCCTCGCTGAGCATCCCCTGGGGAGAATCCAGGAGCGGCGATGAGGTCGGCGGCTACCACCTCGTCTGGACCCGGGACATGTGCCACAGCGCCACGGGCCTGTTGGCGGCGGGGAGCGCCGAAGCCCCGCTCCGCGCCCTCATCTATCTGGCCTGCACCCAGAACGAGGACGGGGGCTATTCCCAGAACTTCTGGATCAACGGCGAGCCCCACTGGGGCGGAGTCCAGCTGGACCAAACCGCCTTCCCCCTTCTCCTTGCGCGGCAGCTGCACCACGCCGGGGCGCTCCAGGACTTCGATCCCGCTCCGATGATCCTGCGAGCCGCCGGCTACCTCATCGAGAGGGGGCCGGTCACCCCGCAGGAGCGGTGGGAGGAGAACAGCGGCCTCTCGCCCTCGACCCTGGCGGCGCACATCGCCGGCCTGGTCTGCGCCGCGGCCTTCGTTCGTGAGCGGGGCGACGACGCCACCGCGCGATACCTCGAGGACTACGCCGACTTCCTCGAATCGCACATCGAACCGTGGACCGTGACCACGGAGGGGTCGCTCGTCCCCGATATCCGCCGGCACTTCATCCGCATGCACCCGGCCGCCGCCGACGACCCGCGGCCCGATGAGGACGCCAACCACGGCCTCCTCCACCTGGCAAACCAACCGCCCGGGGCACGAAGCGCGTTCCCCGCCAAGGACGTGGTCGATGCCGGGTTCCTCGAGCTGGTCCGATACGGCGTGCGTGCTCCGGGCGATCCGCTCATCGAGGACTCCCTGCGCGTCGTGGACGCGGTGCTCGGGGTGGACACGCCCCGCGGCCCCGGCTGGCGGCGGTACAACCACGACGGCTACGGACAGCGCGAGGACGGCGGGCCGTACCGCGGCTGGGGGTACGGGCACGCCTGGCCGCTGCTCACCGGCGAGCGCGGGCACTACGAGCTGGCGGCCGGGCGCGATGTCGGCGTCCACATCCGGGCGATGGAGCGTTTCGCCAGTTCAACCCGCCTGCTGCCCGAGCAGGTGTGGGCCTTGCCCGACCTGCCCGCGGCGCACATGTTCCGCGGCCGCCCGACCGGCGGGGCCATGCCGCTGTGCTGGGCCCACGCCGAGTACATCAAGCTGGTGCGCTCCGCCACCGACGGCCGCGTGTTCGACCTGATCCCCGAGGTCGCCGACCGCTACCGCGGCCGCGTGCCGAGGGCGCCGCTGGAGGTCTGGAAGTTCAACCGCCAGGTGCGCTCGGTCCCCGCCGGCGGGGTCCTGCGGGTCCAGGCTGGCGCGCCGTTCCGGCTGCGCTGGACTTGCGACGAGTGGGAGCACACCAGCGACACCCCGGGCACACCGATCGCCACGGGCCATGCGTACGTGGACATCAAGGCGCCGCGCGGGAGGGCGCCGATCCGCTTCACCTTCTTCTGGACGGAGGCCGACCGCTGGGAAGGGCGCGACTTCGAGGTGGGGGTGGGATGAAGAATGCCCCCGGCCATCCCCGGGGCGGATAGCCCCGCGCCCACCAGGCTATTCGCGGACAACGAGGCGCGTGCCCACGCGATTGGCCTCGTCCACCGCCCCGCGCTCGAAGTCCGTCGCGTTGTCGATCGTGGTCGAGGCGATCGCCGTGCACGCCTCCCGCGTGAAGAACCCCTGGTGGGCCGTGATGAGCACGTTGGGAAACGTGAGCAGGCGAGCGAACACATCGTCCTGGATCACCTCGGCGGAAAGGTCCTTGAAGAACAGGTCCCCCTCCTCCTCGTACACGTCCAGTCCAACCGACCCGACGCCCGCGTGCCGGCCGCGCTTGAGCGACGCGATCAGCGCCCGCGTGTCGATCACCGCGCCGCGGCTGGTGTTGATGAGCATGACCCCGGGCTTCATCGCCGCGAGCGCACCCGCGTCGATCAGGTGCCTGGTCTTCGGCGTGAGCGGGCAGTGCAGAGTGATGATGTCGCTCCGCCGGAGGAGCTCGGAAAGCGGGACGTACTCCACGCCCATCGCCGCGCACGCCGGATTGACCTCCGGGTCGGTCGCCAGCACGCGACACCCGAAGCCGCCGAGGATCCGGCACACCACCTCGCCGATCTTGCCCGTGCCGACCACGCCCGCCGTCTTGGCGTGCAGATCGAACCCCATCAGCCCGTCGAGGGCGAAGTTCTGCTCGCGCACGCGGTTGAAGGCCCTGTGGAACTTGCGATTGAGCGTCAGCATCAGCCCCACGGCGTGCTCGGCGACGGAGTGGGGCGAGTACGCGGGCACGCGCAGCACGGTCAACCCGAGGCGGTCCGCCTCGTCGATATCCACGTGGTTGAAGCCGGCCGAGCGGAGGGCCAGCAGCCGCGTGCCGCCCGCGTGCAGGGCCCGCAGCACGGGGGCCGAGCCGTCGTCGCCCACGAAGAGCGACACGCCGGAACACCCGCCGGCGAGGCCCGCCGTCGCGATCGACAGCCGCGCGTCCAAGCAGACCAGCTCGTGCCGCAACGCCCCGCTCGCGGAGGTGTTGGCCGAATCAAGGAACGGCCGCTCGTACGGCCTGGTGGAGTAGACGGCCAATCGCATGATGACGCTCCCTCCGATGCAGGATGCTCAGAACGCGGTCCGCCGCTGCCCACCGTGCGAGGGCTCCGCGACGGCCAGCGGATGCTCGAACCCCTCGGGCTTCACGGCCAGCACCGAGCACGCCGATTCGCGCAGGACCTTCTCCGCCGTGCTCCCCATGACCACGTCGCGCAGATTCGTCCGCCCGCGCGTGCCCAGCACGATCAGGTCGGCGCCGTTCTTCCCGGCATACTCGACGATCCCCGAGCGATGGCCCCGCCATTCCAGCAGCGCAAACGTGGGGGCGAGGTACTCGATCTCGCGCCCGAGCCCTCCGGCAAACTCCCGCAGCCGGCGCTCCAGCCCGTCCCGGTATTGCTTCTGGAACCGCGGATCCGCCGCCTCCGGCGTCGGGGCCCGGTAGTGCAGCTGGTGCCACGGCGCCTCGTACACGTGCAGCACGTGCAGCGCGGCCCCGTCCTGCGTCGCCACCCGGGCCGCCTGGGACAGCGCCGACCGCGAGGTCGGCGAGAAGTCCACGCACGCGACAATGGTCTTGAACGGCTCGCCCTGCGTCTCCCGCACCAGCAGCACCCGGCTCATGGCGTGCCGGGCGCACGAGAGCGCGACCTGCCCGACCCCGGCGCCCTCCTCCCGCGCACCGCACGCCCCGACGACCAGCAGATCGGCCCTCGCCTCCCGCGCGGCCGCAAGGATCCCCCGGACCCGATGGTCGATGCGAACATCCATCGAGACGCCCGCCGCCCCCTCGATCGCGGAGGCAAACACGCCCCACGCCCGCGTGGCGTCGGCGATCAGGCCCTCGCGCGCGTTCGGCTGGAACGCCGCAAGGGCTTCCCCCAGCTCCTCCGCGACCAGGGTGTCGATGACATGCACGGCGTGCACGGCCGCGCGGTTCCACGTGGCGATGCGGATCGCCTGCCGCAGCGCGCCGGCCGAGCCGGGGGAAAACTCGACTCCCACAACGACCGACTCGAGTGACTGCATGGCCGCTCCCGGTTGGATCATCGTGCGCGAAAGTGCAATGCCAGGAGATGGTAGGGGCAAATGGGTCGGTCCACACGGACAACAATCCCCCGTGCCCTGGCCCCGAACCATCCTCCACGTAGACATGGACGCGTTCTACGCCGCCATCGAGCAGCGCGACAACCCCGACCTGCGCGCCAAGCCCATCCTCGTCGGCGGACGCGGCAAGCGCGGCGTGGTCACCACCGCCAGCTACGAGGCCCGCCCCTTCGGCTGTCGCAGCGCGATGCCCACGGCCCAGGCCCTCCGCCTCTGCCCCCACGCGATCGTCGTGCCCATCCGCATGCACGTCTACGCCCAGGTCTCGCGCCAGGTCCGCGCCATCCTCGAGCGATTCAGCCCCGACATCGAGCCCGTGAGCATCGACGAGGCCTTCGTAGATCTGACCAACGTGCCCACATGGTCAACACGGGGCGAGGCCGCCGCCGGCGAGATCATGCGGCAGGTGAAGGCCGAGACGCGCGTCACCTGCTCCGTCGGCCTCGCCCCCAACAAGTTCCTCGCCAAGGTCGCCAGCGACATGCACAAGCCCGACGGCCTCGGCGTCATCCCCCCCGAGCACGCCGCGCCCGTCCTCGCCCCCATGCCCGTGAGCGTGATCTGGGGCGTCGGCAGAGTCGCCGACGCCAAGCTCCACTCGATCGGCATCGAGACAGTCGGTGACCTCCTCGCCTTCGACGAGCGCGAACTCACGCGCCGCTTCGGCGACGCCGCGCCCCACTGGCGCCGCCTCGCCCTCGGCCTCGACGAGCGCGAGGTCCACACCGAGCACGCCAGCAGGTCCATCGGCAAGGAGCGCACGTTCTCCGACGACATCTCCTGCCCGGCGCAACTCCGCGCCATCCTCATGGACGAGACCGAGCAGGCCGCCCGCCTCCTGCGCGCCGACGGCCTCCTCTGCCGGCGCATCGCGCTCAAGCTCCGCTCCCCCGACTTCCGCACGGTCTCGCGCTCGAGCGTCCTCCCCGCGCCCACGAACCAGACGCCCGAACTCTGGTCCGTCGCCGAGCGCCTCCTCAGCGAGTTCCTCGCCGAGTCCCCCGGCCCCCCCATACCCCTCCGCCTCATCGGCGTCCGCCTCGAAGACCTCGGCGAGCCCGCGCAGCAGGGCCTCTTCGACGATCAGCTCCGCGAGTCCCGCACGCGAAGAGTCGACGCCGTCTCCGACGCCATCGCGGCGAAGTTCGGGCGCGCCGCCATCGCCCGCGCCGGCTCCCTCAAAGCCCGGGCCGCCCGACCCACGGGCAACGCCGGTCGCCACAGTCGCGATGGACACCGGCCCTAGCGACGAGCCCGCTTATCATGGACCGTGACCGGCCGCTCCCACCCCGCCCAGACGCCTCCCCTCAGGCGCCACGCCGCGCTCCAGCCCCTTTCGCGCGAGCACATGTCCGGCCTGATCCACGCCCGCACCCTCCGGCAGTCGGCCGAGCGCGACGTCGAGGCCAGGAGCGCGGCCGTCGCCGACTTCGTGCGCATCTGGGAGGCGGAGATCGAGCATCATTTCGACGATGAGGAGCGATTGCTGCTGCCGCTCACCAGCGACGCCCACCTTCGCGCCCGACTGCTCGACGAGCATCGCGCTCTCCGCGAACTCGCGGGGCGCTGCCGGTCGGAACCCGCGGAGATCGCGGCCGACCCGGCGGCCCTGCGTCGCCTCGGCACGCTCCTGCACGACCATATCCGCTGGGAGGAGCGCGTGTTCTTCGAGGCGGTCCAGCGCGAACATCCCGACGCGCTCGCGTCCCTGCTCGGGGCGGCCGGAGAGATCGAGCGCGATCGCCCCGGCGCGCGTGCCCGCTACCGACTCGACCAGGCCGCGACCGACCATCCCAAGGAGCCCCCCGCATGAGCCCCGACCGCATCCGTGAGGCGCCGACCGATCGCTTCGACGCTCCGGCGTTGACGTTCGACATGAAGGCCCAGGCCGCGGCACTCCGCGCCGAGCCGACTCCGGCCCGGCATGGGCACCGGCAGAAGACCCTCTACAAGCACGGCGGGCGCTCGATCGCCCTGTTCGTGATGGACCCCGGCGCCGCGCTCGCAGAGCACGCCGCCGCGGGCACGGTGAGCATCCAGGCCGTCGAAGGCGAGTTGATGGTGAGCGTGGGCGGCGCGGATCAGCGCCTCGATCCCGGCCACCTGCTCGTCATGGCGCCCGGAACCCGCCACGCCGTTCGCGCCGCGGGTCCCTCGGTGTTCCTGTTGCAGGTCTCCCTGGGAGCCTGAGGCCCACGAGCGCGCGAACTCGGGGGCCTCACGGCGTTCCCACTTTCGTCGGGTCCGAGGGCGCCATCGGTTCGGCCCTTCACCGATCAACGGCGATCACGCTCCGCGGGCGACCACGCGCTCCGCCCCATTGAGCCGGAGCTCCGGTCGCGATGCGCCCCCCCCCGCCACGGACGCCGCGCCCTCGGCCGCGGCGATCGTGCATAGCCCCACGATGCTCGCCCCCTCCGCCATCGCCATCGACGGGGCCGTGATGTCCCCCTGCACCCGCGCCGTCGCGTTGAGCAGTACCCGCTTGGTCCCCGTGATGTTCCCCTCCACCAGCCCGTCGATCACGACGGTCGCCCCCTCCAGCACGGCGCGGCACGTGGCCCCCTCGCCGACATGGATCTGTCCGCGAGAGGTGATGCGCCCCTCGAACGTGCCGAGGATGTGGGCGTCGGTGTCAAACTCCATCTCGCCCTTGATGTGGGTGTCGGGTCCGATGACGGTGGCGGTGTGTGGTGTGGCCATGGATAAGCGTGCCTTGTACAAAGCGGTATGTTGAGGTGCCGGTGGGGCCCGCGCCCCGCCCGGTCTCCCGCCCGCGGAGGTGGGAGGGGACAAGTCTACGTCGCTCGATCGCCCGCGGTGTTTGCAATGGCGATTCGAGCGCTCTTCTCGACGAGGGGGCGGGCCCGGTGTGGGGGAATCGTCGGTCCATGGACCGTCGCGTTGACGCACCGGTGTGCAGCGCGCGGATTCTGCCGGCATCTCTCCGTGACGCCGGCCGATCGATACCGACAGTCGGGAGTTTCCCGCGATCGTCACTCGCGCCGAGCGATGATCGGCCCGCATCGCACGTCGCAGGCCCGTCGGTACCTGTCGGTTCCTCTCGCCATCACTCGCGCCCGCCGCATTCTCTCGCACACCCGTCCAGTCTGAGATTTGCGCCCGCTCGATCGCGATCGTGATAAAAATGGAAGCATGCCAAATCCAAACAAACGCTTGACAAACAGATATCCGTTCAATACCCTAACAAAATGCTCGCCCGCACCTGTGTCCCTCTCCCCTCGGAAAAACTCGCTTTGTCCGCTCTTCCCGCGGCCATCGACGCCCTCCGCCACGCCTGCTCCCTCGCCACCCCCGCCCCCCGCGCCCGCATCATCTCTACCGGCCTGACCGACCTCGACAACGCCCTCCCCGGGCGCGGCCTCACCTGCGCCGGCATCCACGAATGGTTCGGCCTCTCCGACCCGGACCAGGTATCCCAACACCGGGTACCCCGACACCCCGTGTCGGACTCGGCCCGGGTACCCCGACACTCCGTGGCGGGTTCCGACGGGTCACCCCAACACTCCATGACGGACTCCGACCGGGTACCCCGACACTCCGTGGCGGGCTCTTCCTGGTCCCCCCCCCTCACCATCCTCTCCCTCCTCGCCACGCGCGCCCTCGCCGCGCTCGACGACTCCACTCACACGCCTGCCTCCTGCCTCATCTGGATCGGCCGCGCCGTCTGGCCCTACGCCCCCACGCTCCCGCGCCCCGCCCTCGACCGCTCCCTCTTCATCCACGCCCCGCGTCCCGCCGATCGCCTCTGGGCCGCCGACCTGGCCCTCCGTAGCCGCGTCGCCGCGGCCGTGGTCCTCGACGCCTCCACCTTCGACCTTCCCTCCACGCGCCGGCTCCAACTCGCCGCCGAGAGCGCGAGCGCATCAAAGGAAGTGGGGGGGTTGTGTCTTCTGGCTCGTCCGCCGTGGGAGCGTTCCACGCTCTCGGCCGCCACCACGCGCTGGAACATCTGCCGCGCTGTGTCCCCTCATCACGCTCGACGCTGGAGCGTCGAACTTCTGCGCTGCAAAGGAGTGCGGCCAACCGACCACGTCCACGCCCAGACGCGGGCGTGGACCCTGGAGCACTCCCATGCGTCGCGTGCTCTCGCTCTGGTTTCCGACACTCTCGACGGACCTCGTCCATCGCAGGTTGAAGCCGCCTGACCCCAACAGAAGCCCGGGCGCAAGCCCGGGCACGGCGCTCCAACACGCCCCCAAAACCCCCGTGCATGGGCTCGCGCCCACGCCTCCGCATGTCATCCTCACCCGCGCCGTCGCCGCGCGCGATCTCGTCGCCCGCTGCTGCGCCCGCGCCGTCATCGCCGGCGTCCGCGAGGGCATGGACCTCGCCCACGCCCGCTCGCTTCTCCCCGATAGCGCCACCCTCCACCTCGAACCCCACCGCCCGGATCGCGATGCCCAGGCCCTCCACGCCCTCGCCTGCTGGGCCGTCCGCTTCACGCCCCTCGCCGCGCCCGACCCGCCCGACGGCCTCCTCCTCGACATCTCCGGCACCGAGCGCATCTACGCCACCGAGCACCGCCTGCTCCGCGCCATCGCCACCGGCGCCCGCCGACGAGGCCTCCACATCCGCATCGCCGCCGCCTCCACCTTCGCCGTCGCCCAGGCCGTCGCCCGCCACGCCCCTTCCGACGAGCGCCTCTTCCGCGTGCCGCGCGGCCGCGAGCGCGAGGCGATCACCAATCTCCCCATCGCCGCTCTCGCCCTCGACCCCGCGACCTCCATCGCGCTGGGCGAAGTCGGCATCACCCGCATCGGCCAGGTCCTCGACCTCCCGCGCGCCGCTCTCGCCTCCCGCTTCGGCCTCCCCCTCATCGACCGCCTCGACAAAGCGCTCGGCCGCTCACCGGAGCGCATCGATCCCGTCCGCCCTGCCCCGCCCCTCAAAGCCTCCATGCTCTTCGACGGCCCCACCGACCGCTGGGAATCCATCGAAGCCGCGGCCCAAAGAGTCCTCCACGACCTCACCACCCAACTCGCCACCCAAGAGCGCGGCGTCCGCCGCCTCGACATCCAACTCCTCCGCCCCCCCTCCCCCGCTCCGGCGGGGGAGGTGTCGGAGCGCAGCGACGACGGAGGGGGTGTACCCGTCCGCTCACTCAGCACTCCTTCCCCCCTCGGCACTCGGCACTCGGCACTCGGCACTCCTCCCCCCCTGCTTCTCAGTCGCCCCAGTAGAAACACACGCCACCTCTGGACCCTCCTCCGCACCCGCCTCGAACGCATCGACCTGCAATCCGGCGTCGAGGGCATCATCCTCACCGCCACCCGCACCGCCCGCCTCCGCCACCAGCAGACCACCAGCCAGGCTCTCGGCGCACCCGGCGCATCCGAAGACGACACCACAGACTCCGCCTGGGGCGAACTGGTTGACACGCTCATCTCCCGCCTCGGCCCCGAGAACATCCGCCGCATCGAGCCCCTCGAATCCCACATCCCAGAGCGAGCCGTCCGAGAGCGCTCCGTTCTCGAAGCCTCTTCCGTTTCCTCTTCTTCCTGCTCCTGCTCTTGCTCCTGCTCCTGCTCTTCTTCTCCCTCGTCCTCTCTCCGTCCTTCCCTCCTCCTCCCCCGCCCCGAACCCGCCCGCGCCATCGCCCTCACCCCCGACGGCCCCCTCCTCTCCCTGTACTGGCGCGGCCACCACCTCCGCATCCTCTCCTGCATCGGCCCCGAACGCATCGGCCCCGAGTGGTGGCGCCATCGCGCCGGACGAGAACCCCCGGACCGCGACTACTTCGCCGCCCAGACCGACTCCGGCCGCTGGCTCTGGGTCTGCCGTCAATCCGCCACCGGCCGCTGGTTCGTGCAAGGAGAGTGGTGCTGACATGCCCGAGAACGAGTTCCCCAAACTCAAGCCGCACCCATTTCGAAATGCCACCGGCCTTCCGGACGGTGTGCCATCCCTTTCCGGTCCTGCTCTTGCTCCTGCTCCTGCTCCTGCTCCTGATCCTGCTCTTTCTTCGCCGGCCTGTTTTCCCTACGCCGAACTCTGCACCACCTCCAACTACACCTTCCTCACCGGCGCAAGCCACCCCGAAGAGTTCATCCAGCACGCCGCCACCCTCGGCTATCGCGCCATCGCCATCACCGACACCAACACCCTCGCCGGCGTCGTCCGCGCTCATGCCGCGGCCAAGGACATTGCAAGCAGTAGGGGGGGTGGGAGGGCCACACGCTTCATCCTCGGCTCCCGCCTCACCTTCCAGGACGCCCCCGGCCTGTCACTCTGCCTCTACCCCACCGACATGCCCGCCTACCGCCGCCTCTGCCGCCTTCTCACCACGGGCAAACGCCGCGCCCCCAAGGGCCAGTGCCACCTCACCCTCGCCGACCTCGCCGCCCACAACGAAGGCCTCCTCGCCATCGCGGTTTTTATGTCCAATCCTAATCATAATCGTAATCCTAATCCCAATCTCCCCTCCTTTCTCTCCCACCTCAAATCACTCTTCGATCACGACCGCCTCTCCCTCGCCCTCCCCCTCCCCTACGCCCCCGACGACGCC
>OEIU01000687.1_pt1 | contig 28622 bp, 27 predicted proteins | sample 1539221 | NCBI WGS metagenome assembly OEIU01 (sample SAMN03792071, study PRJEB22550) | activated sludge metagenome | feature: wastewater treatment plant; material: activated sludge; isolation source: Wastewater treatment plant of a petroleum refinery complex | place: Argentina: Zarate | collected...
CATCGAGACGACCCGCCATGCCCGCCATCATCACGCCCGGCATTATGATCGGCATCACCGCCGGTCCTATCGGCACGGAAGGCGCTATCACGCGGCGCCGCGGCGCGCCTACGCTCCCTCCCAAGCGGGCAATGCCCGCAACCCGGAGCGGCCCGTCTACCAGCAGAACCAAGGGCAGACCACGGGTGGCCCGCGCTACTGATCCTCAGGCATGCGTAGCGCGGAGCGCTTGGTCGAGGTCGCGATAGAGATCTTCGGCGCTCTCGATCCCGGTCGAGAGGCGCAGCAGGTCTGGGGGGCAGGGCGTGTCCGGTCCCTCGATCGAGGCCCGGTGCTCGATGAGGCTTTCGACTCCTCCGAGCGAGGTGGCGCGCTTCCACAGCCCGACGCGGGCGGCGGTGCCGATCGCCGCCGCCTCGCCGCCCCGGACCTGGACCGAGAGCATGAAGCCGAAGCCGTTCTCCATCTGGCGCGCGGCGACGGCGTGGCCCGGATGCTGGGGCAGGCCCGGATAGAGCACGCGCACGACGTCGGGATGGCGCGAGAGACGCTCGGCGAGGTCTTGCGCGGCTCGGGCCTGGGCGGGCGCGCGCACGTAGAGCGTCTTCAGGCCGCGCTGGAGCAGATAGGCTTCGAAGGGCCCGATGATCCCGCCCTGGCCCGAGCGGATGGTGAGGAGGCGTTGCCAGAACTCGTCCACTTTCGCGCCCGCGAGGACGCCCCCGATCACGTCCGAATGGCCGTTCAGGATCTTGGTGGCCGAATGCATCACGATGTCGGCCCCGAGCGCGAGGGGCCGCGTATGGTAGGGGGAGGCGCAGGTCGAATCGACCGCGAGGCGGGCGCCCGCGCGATGGGCGATTCCGGCCGCCGCGGCGATGTCCGTGATCGTCCAGAGGGGGTTCGAGGGCGTCTCCAGCCAGACGAGCTTCGTGCGGCCCGGCCTGACGGCGGCTTCGAGCCGGTCGAGCCGGTCCGTCTCGACGAAATCGACCTCGAGCCCGCGCCGCTTTCCCTCCGTCAGGAGCCATTTGCGGAGCGCCCAGTACATCACCGCCGGGGCGACCAGATGGTCGCCGGGATCGAGCGCCAGGAAGCAGGCTGTCGCGGCCGCCGTCCCCGAGGCGAAGAGCAGCGCGCCGGCCGGCGCCTCCTCCAAGGCCGCGATGACCGCCTCGGTGTCGCGCACGGTCGCATTGTCGGGGCGGCCGTAGACGTAGCCGGAGGAATAGGCGTTGTCCGGGTCACGCAGATAGGTGGTGGCGAGATGGAGGGGTGGCACGACCGCCTTCGTGACCGGGTCCGTGCGCCCCAGCGCCTGGGCGGCGAGGGTCGCCTTGGAAAGGCCCGCCGTGGAACTCTCGCTCATGTCCCGATCCGTCAGAAGGAAATTTCGAGGGCGCGCCGGACCGCCGCGCGCAACTCGGCGAGCGAGAAGGGCTTCGTCAGCACGTCGGTCACGACCGCTTCGAGGTCCTTGGCGCGCTCGCGCTGCTCGGCATAGCCGGTCATCAGCACGATGGTGAGGCCGGGATGGTCGCGCTTGGCGGCGAGCGCGAGGGCGATCCCGTCCATGATCGGCATGCGGATATCGGTGAGCATCAGCTCGAAGGCGCCGCCGGCCTCGCTCAGCCGGTCGAGCGCATCCGCGCCGTCGATGGCCGTCGTCACGCCGTGTCCGTCGAGTTCGAGGCCGCGCTTGAGGAAACCCCGCACGGGCTCCTCGTCGTCGACCAGCAGGATACGCGCCATCAGGAATTGCGATCGAAGAGGTCGGGTTCCGAATCGCCGTGCGCCACCACGCCGACGAAGGGAAGCTGCCGGTAATTATGCGCCACATCCATCCCGTATCCTACCACGAACAGGTCCGGGCAGGGAAAGCCGACGAAATCGGCCTGGATCGAGACGGCGCGCTTGTTGGCCTTCTCCAGCAGGACGACGACGAAGACGCGCCGCGCGCCGCGCGCCATGAGAAGATCCTTGGCGAAGGACAGGGTGCGGCCCGATTCGAGGATGTCGTCGACGAGCAGCACGTCGCGGCCGGCGACGCTGCTCTCGATGTCGCGCAGGATCGCGACCGAGCCGCGCGAGACCGTCCCGGTGCCGTAGCTCGACAGATGGATGAACTCCACCTGCGGGCTGGCATGCTGGCGGTGCAGCGCCCGGAGGAGATCCGCCGCGAACATGAAGGAGCCCTTGAGCACGGCGACGACGAGCAGGTCGGGGGCGGTGGCGGCGACGATGGCCTTGGCGAGTTCCTCGTTGCGGCGCGCGATCGCGGCCTCGTCGAAGAGGGTGCGGACGTGGAGGGATCGATCCATGGCGCGAAACTGGCAGAAGCGTCGCGTAACGCAACCCTGCCCGGCGCCTGTCCAAAGCTCCCTCAGCGGCTGGCCGAGCGGATCGCCTTGTCCTCGCGGAACGTGACCTCGACCTTCCGGGCCGCGGTCGGCGGCGCTGTCAGCCGGAGACGGAAGGGCGCCGTCTCGCCAGCCTTCAGCTTGCCCTCGGCCGCCTGGGCGGACCATTTGTAGAGCGTCTCGCCGCCCTCGCCCGTGAGGGCGATCTGGAGCCAGGGGACGCTGCGGGCGAGGCGGCCGTCATTGACGATCTCGCCCGTGACTTCGAGGATCGGCGTCGTGTTCTCCAGCGTCAGGGTGGAGCGCACCTGCGCGAAGCTGAGCCCGACGAGGTTCACCGGCAGGCCGATGCCGCGATAGAGCGAGGCGGTGCCCGGCATCGCCGCGACGACGCTCTCGCGGAAGGCGAGGAGCGCCGGCGGCCCGGCGCAGATCGCCGCGAGCGCGGCGGCGCGCGCGAGCGTTCCGGGCCAGCGCCGCCGCGCCGTCCCGTGCGGGCGGCTTTCCGGCCTGCGCCGGGGAGGGGGCGTCCCGATCTTCGGCGCGGAGGGCGGCGGGGCCGGGCGGGTCTCGATCTCGATGGCGCCGGCTTCCGCCCCGCTTTCGGGGCCCGGAGGCCGGTCGAGGGAGGATTCCTCCCCGGGCGAGGCGATGAACCAGCTTTCCCGGCAGGATGCGCAGCGTACCTTACGGCCGGCCGCGCCGATTCGCCCGGCCGGGAGGTCGTAGGTGCTCGAGCAGGACGGACAGGTGATCAGCATGAGGCATTCGGCTCCCGGCGCCCATCGGAAGCCTTGGCGAGTTATGGTTAAGTCGCCGTGAATGATGTTCACTCAACCCCGCCGGTGGTCGAGCTGGAGGGGGTCGGGTTCCAGTACGGCGAAGGCGCTCCGATCCTCTCCGAGGTCTCGGTGTCGCTCGATCCGGGATCCTTTCATTTCCTGTCCGGTCCCTCGGGAGCGGGCAAGACCACGCTGATCCGCCTCGTTCTCCTCGCGGTGAAGCCGACGCGCGGCCGGCTGAGGCTCTTCGGCGAGGAGACCGATTCGCTCGGGGGCGGCGCGCTGACGCGGCTGCGCCGCCGCATGGGGGTCGTGTTCCAGGATTTCCGGCTTCTCGACCACCTGACCACCTACCAGAACGTGGCGCTGCCGCTGGTCGTGCAGGGCTACGAGGAGGCGAGCTTCCGCGGCGAGGTCGTCGAATTGCTGCAATGGGTGGGGCTCGGCGATCGCGTCGGCGTCTATCCGCCGACGCTTTCGGGAGGGGAGAAGCAGCGGGCGGCGATCGCGCGCGCGCTCATCGCGCGTCCCGAGCTGATCCTGGCCGACGAGCCGACGGGCAATGTCGATCCGCCCCTCGCGCGGCGCCTGCTGCATCTCTTCGTCGAGCTGAACCGCCTCGGCACCTCGGTCGTGCTCGCGACGCACGACGTCGCGCTGATGGACCAGGTCGATGCGGGCCGCCTCATCCTCCTCGACGGCCGTCTCTACCGCGATCCATGAGCCCGGTTCTTCCCCCCCGTCCCCCGCCCGACGCCCTGGCGCCGCTCGGCGCGCGCTTTCCGATCGTGCCGCGCGGCGCCGGCGGCGGGGCGCTGGTCGCGGTGATCGCCGCGCTCGCCTTCCTCGCCGCGCTCGCGGCGGGCACGGCCGCGCTCGTCGCGACCGGCTCGGCGCAATGGCGGGCGGCGCTCCTCGGCGAGGCGACCGTCCAGATCCGCCCGATCGGCGGACGAGACATGGAGGCCGATGTCGAGCGGGCCACGGCTCTCGCCCGGGCGACGCCGGGGATCCTGTCCGCCGAGCCCCTGTCCCGGGCCGATGCCGAGCGCCTGCTGGAGCCCTGGCTCGGCGCCGGCCTCGACCTTTCCGAACTGCCGGTGCCGCGCCTCGTGATCCTCAAGCTGGATCCCGAGGCGCGGCCGGATTTGCCCCGCCTCGCCTTGCGCCTGAAGATCGACGTGCCGGGTGCTTCCCTCGACGATCACGCCGCTTGGCTCGCGCGGCTGTCGCAGGTGACGGCCAGCATCGTCATCCTCGCGCTTTTCGCCGTCGCGCTCGTGCTCGCGGCCTCGGCCGGCGCGATCGCCTTCGCGACGCGTGGCGCCCTTGCCGGCCATCGCGATGTGATCGAAGTGCTGCATTTCGTCGGGGCCGAGCCCGGCTTCGTCGCACGCCTTTATGCGTGGCGTTATGCGCGGATCGGGCTGGCCGGGGGCCTCGTCGGCTCTCTCGCGGCGGCGCTGCTCCTCGCCCTCGCCGTCCGCTTCTCCCTCGGCTCGGCGGGGGAGGGGGCGCTCGGCGAGGCCGATGCGCTGGCCGGCGCCCTGTCGATGGGGCCCGCGACCTATGCGGCCATCGCCGTGATCGCGCTGGCGGATGGGGCCGTCGCGGGCTTCGTGACGGCGCTCACGGTGAAACGCTTTCTCAAGACGGCAGGCTGACCTTGGCGCCCCGTGCCTTTCCGGCGCCTGATTCGCGTGTAAGCTGACGCTCATGAATTCGGGCCACGAGCTACAATGCTCGCCGGCCGGCCAGGAGGGGTCCTCGTCCGGCCGGCGCCGGCGCGTCGGCGTGGTCCTCGCGACGGCCGCCGCCGCGGCCTGCATGCTCTTTCTTTTCGGTTTCGGCGCCTTCCTCCTGTCGCTCGACCGCAAGGAGAGGGATCCCGCGGTCGTCGCGGACGCGATCGTGGCGCTGACGGGCGGGCAGGGGCGCGTCGAGGATGCGCTCGAATTGCTGGCCAAGGGCTACGGACAGCGCCTTCTGATCACCGGCGTCAATGAGCGGACGAGCCTCGAGGCCATCAAGCGGCTGAGCCCGACCTTGCGTGATCTCGTCGAATGCTGCGTCGATCTCGACTACCGGGCCCGCAACACGGTGGGCAATGCGGCGGAGATCAGCCGCTGGGCCCAGGCGAGGGGCTTCCGGTCCCTGATCGTGGTGACCTCGAACTACCACCTGCCGCGCACGCTCGCCGAACTCGACGAGGCCCTCCCGAGCGTCGTCAAGATTCCCTATGCCGTGATCGCAAGCAGGTCCGGCGAGGATTGGGAGACGCGGCTCGCGCGGGGCCGCGTGATTCTGTCCGAATATGTGAAGTTCCTCGCAGTCTCGGTGCGGACGCGGCTCGCGGGCTGGTTCGTGTCAGGCTGGGAATCGGCGAGGATGCGCCGCGACGGGGCGGCGGTGGCGGAGCGGCGGCGCGCAGGCTAAACCGCTTTCGCCTCCCTCCAGCCTCGCATCGTCAATGGTCGCCTTCCGCTCGCATCTCTTCAACGCGCTCTTCTATCTGAATCTGGTTCTCTGGCTGATCCCGGCCATCGTGACCTTCGTCCTGCCGCGCAAGGCCATCATCCGCTATGCCCAGGCATGGGGGCGGTTCAGCCTGTGGCTGCTGCGCCTGGTGGTCGGCACCCGGGTCGAGCTGCGCGGGCTCGACCGCATTCCGCCCGGCGGCCTTCTGATCGCCTCCAAGCACCAGTCGTTCCTGGAAACCTTCACGCTCGTCTTCCTGGTCGACGATCCGGTCTTCATCCTCAAGCGCGAGCTGCAATGGATTCCCATCTTCGGCTGGCTGACGGTGAAGGCGGGGATGATTCCCGTCCGCCGCGGCGGCGCGACCGCCTTCGCCGACATGAACCGCCGGGCCCGCGAGGAGGCTCGCCACGGGCGGCAGTTCATCATCTTCCCGGAAGGGACGCGCCGGGCGCCGGGCGCCCCCCCCGACTACAAGAAGGGCGTGGCCCATCTCTACCGCAATCTCGGCCTTCCCTGCCTGCCGGTCGGGCTGAATTCGGGCGTCTTCTGGCCGCGGCGGCAATATATCCGCCGCCCCGGCACGGTCGTGATCGAGTTCGGCGAGGTCATTCCCGCCGGGCTCGGCCGCGAGGAGTTCCTGGAGGCCATGACGGGCCAGATCGAGTCGATCTCCGACCGCCTCCTGGCCGAGGCGGGAGGGCTTCCGGCGAGCGCGCGGAATCTCGGCGGCGACGGGATCTGAGCAAGGCGACCGGGCGAAGCTCCCTCCCTGTCATCCCCGGCAAGGATCGCCCTGGGAATCTATCTGAGCGCACCGTTGACAAGGCGGGGGTGGATCGCCATGTTGAGAACAAATGGCGAACAGACGTACTTTATCGTGGTCGAATGCGATGCGCGAGGCAAGAGGCGAGCGGATGGCTCGCGGCTCTGTGCGCGAGGAAAGGCTGCGCTCCACCACGGGGTTGCGGCACGCCTCGCCGATGACGAGCTGGCGCGGGATATCGGGCCGGCGCTACGTGGTGGGCGTGCAGCCGCGGATCGATCCCGGCCTCGTCGATATGGACGAGGCCGTCCTGATCGCGGTGCGACGCATGGGGGACGGCACCGCGAGCGTGGTCGACGTCGCCGCGCCGGGCCCCGGGGCGACCCGGCGCTCGCGCCTGCGCTGGCTCGCCCTGATGCGCACGCGCGGCGCCACCGAGATGCATGTCCATCTCCTCGCCGAAGGCGAGGCCGAGCGCGAGGCGGTCCGCCGCGATCTCGTCGAGGGGAGGGGCGCCGGGCCGTGAAGGCGATGCGGATGGTCTCACTCAGCTCAGCTTCGTGGCAATCCCGGCGAGGACCGGGTCGCTGACGCCCAGTTCGATGAGCTGGGCATGGGTCGAGCGGACGTAGTCGGGATTGGCGCCCGAGATGCCGACGCCCTGGTGGACGAGCCGCAGCAACTCCTCCGCGGGCAGGCGGCCGGCATATTGGGGATGGGCCCGGTCGGCCACGTAGGTCACGGCCCGGACGTCGCGTCCGTCGTCGAGCCGCACGCGCAGATGGCGCTCGAGATAGACCGAGGTCGCCTGCTCGCGCTCGCGCAGATAGGCCATGGTGGCCTCGGCCCTGTCCGGTTCGACCCGGAAGGCGAGGCCCCGGCAGCGCCCGCCCCGGTCGAGCCCCAGCACCAGCCCCGGCGCCTCGGGCGTGCCCCGGTGGACATGCGAGAAGATGCAGAGCGAGCGATGATAGCCGTGGAGATTCGCCCGGTGGCTTTCGACGAAGTCGAATCCGGGCCGCCACATCAAAGACCCGTAGCCGAACACCCAAAGATCGCCGTACTCTGCGGCCATCGCACGCCTCATCGTCATGATGTCCGGCCGTCCCGGCGGCTGCGCCGCTAGCAGCCCCGGACGCCGGACTCAACACAAACGCGACAGGATATTTCGTGTCGGCAGACGCTTCCCCCCCACCTCGCCGCGCCAGCCGGCTCGGCCTCTATCTTCCCGTGGGGCTGCTTGCGCTCCTCGTGATCGGCTGGAGCGGCGCCTGGTTCGTCATCCGCGGCAGGGTGGCGTCCGGGCTCGACGAATGGATCGCGCAGGAGGCGGGCGCCGGCCGCCGCTGGACCTGCGCGGACCGGACGATTGGCGGCTATCCGTTCCGAATCGAGATCCGCTGCTCGGACTTCACGGTCGACAAGCCGGACGGGAGGACGTCGCTGGGCCGGCTGCTGGTGGTGTCGCAGGTCTATCGCCCGCGCCACGTCATCGCGGAGGCGTCGGGTCCCCTGCGGGTCACGGGCGGAGACCTGGAGGCGGAAGGAAGCTGGAAGCTTCTCCAGGCGAGCGTCATCATGGCTCCGGGCGGGTTCGACCTCGCATCGCTCGTCGCCGAGGAGCCCGTCGTGAAGATTCGCGACCCCTGGGGAATCACCGTCGACCTGTCGTCGCGCCATTTCGAGGGCCATGTCCGGCCGCAGCCCGGGGACCGCACGGCCGTCGATGTCGCGACAAGCTCGGAGGGCGCGGTGATCCCGGGCCTGGGCGAATTGATCGGCGGCTCGGAGCGGGCCGACATCATCCTGGAGATGTCGGTCACGAAGGCCCACGAGCTTCCGACGCAGCCGCTCCTCAGGAAGCTGGAAGGCTGGCGCGAAGCGGGCGGGAGCGTCGCCCTGACGAAGCTCTCGGTGAAGAAGGGCACGGCCCGCCTCGAAGGGACCGGCACCTTCGCGATCGATGCGGGGCACCGGCCCGAAGGCCAGCTCGACCTGCGGGCCGAGGGGCTCGGCGGGTTCCTCGGGCAGTTCGCGGCCGGGACCGGCGGGCTGCTCGGCGCCATTCTCGGGGGAGGGCGGGCGGAGCCCGCCGCCTCCGAGGGCGCGCTCAGGCGGCTGCCTCCGCTCCGGATGCAGGACGGCCGGGTGCTGGTCGGTCCGGTGCCGGTTCCTGGCCTTCGGCTTCCGCCTCTCTACTGACCGGCGGGCGGCTCGCGAGGAGCCGCTCGACCACCCGCGCCAGGAGTTGCATGCCGCCGTCGCCCCGTGCCGACAGGATCGATTCGGGGTGGAACTGGACGGCCGCGACCGGCAGGCTCGCATGCTCGATGGCCATGACGACGCCGTCGTCGCTGCGGCCGACCACCCGGATTGCCTCGGGAACGGTGGCGTTGCGAGCGTGGAGCGAGTGGTAGCGGCCGACGAGCAGGCGGTCGGGCAGCCCATCGAAGAAGCGGCCGCCGGCGAGCGAGATCTCCGACGCCTTCCCGTGCATCGGGATGGCGAGCTGGTCCAATTCGCCCCCGAAATGCTCGACGAGCCCCTGGAGCCCGAGGCAGACGCCGAAGATCGGCAGGTCCCGCGCGCGCGCTGCGGCGATGACCTTGGACAGGTCGAAATCGCGCGGGCAGCCCGGCCCCGGCGAGAGCACGACGAGATCGGGTGACACGCGGTCGAAGGCCGCGAGCGCCTCCGTGTGCCGGTAGGTCCGCACCTCCGCTCCGGTCTGGCGCAGGTAATCGGCGAGGTTGTGGACGAAGCTGTCCTCGAAATCGACCAGCAGCACGCGCCGGCCTTCGGCCACGCGGCGCGTCTCGGCGGCCATGTGGCCCGGCCGCGCATTCGCCCGCCCGGTGATGCTGGAGAGAAGGGCGGACGCCTTGAGGGCGCATTCCTGGTTCTCGGCCTCCGGGTCGCTGTCGAAAAGCAGCGTCGCGCCCGCCCGCACCTCCGCCGCCCCGTCCTTGAGCCGGGCCGTGCGGATGGTGATGCCGGTATCGAGATTGCCGTCGAAGGTCAGGCGTCCGATCGCCCCCGCATACCAGCGGCGCGAGGATTTCTCGTGGCGTTCGATGAAATCCATCGCCCACATCTTCGGCGCGCCGGTCACGGTCACGGCCCAGGCATGGGTGAGGAAGGCGTCGAGCGCGTCCATCTCCGGCCGCAGCAGGCCCTCGACATGGTCGACCGTGTGGAAGAGGCGCGAATAGGTCTCGATCTGCCGCCGCGCCAGCACCCGCACCGAGCCCGGCTCGCAGATGCGCGCCTTGTCGTTGCGGTCGACATCGGTGCACATGGTCAGCTCCGCCTCGTCCTTGGCCGAGGCGAGGAGCGTCCTGATCTGGTCGGCATCCTCGAAGGCGTCGCGTCCGCGCGCGATGGTGCCGGAGATCGGGCAGGTCTCGACGCGCGAGCCGCGCACGCGCACGAACATTTCCGGCGAGGCGCCGACTAGGAACTCGCCGTCGCCGAGATTGATGAGGCAGCCATAGGGGGCGGGATTCGCCGCCGTCAGGCGCTCGAACACCGCCGAGGGCTGGTCGGGGCAGGGGGCGCGGAAGACCTGGCCCGGCACGACCTCGAAGAGATCGCCGCGCTTGAAGGCTTCCTTGGCGAGCCTCACCGTCTGCGCATATTCGCCCGGCGCGTGGTCGCAGCCCGATTCGACGCCCCCGCGCACCGTATAGGGCGCCTCGGGCGTCTCGCGCGGCAGGCCGGCCGTCGAGGCGCCGCCATGGGCGAAGTCGTAGGAGCGCCGCTCGGCCGCGCGGCGGGCATGGTCGACGAGGAGAAGCTCGTCGGGCAGGTAGAGCACCAGCTCGCGCGCATCGGCCGGCCGCGCGATCCGGCGCGTCACCGGCTCGAACTGGAAGGCGAGATCGTAGGCGAAGGCGCCGTAGAGGCCCAGATGCTCGTCCTCGCGCGCGCCGAAGAGATCGCGCAAGGCCCGCACGACGGAGAAGATCGAGGGCTGGCGGCTGCGCTCCTCCTCGCTGAATCCTCCCGGAGAGGGACGCACGCTGCCGCGCGCCAGCCTCGCATCGCTTTCGAGGCCGAGGATGTCCGGGGCTTGGCCCAGCGCCTGAGCGATCGCGGGCAGGAGGACTTCGCCGCGTCCGTTCAGCGCCTCGATCGTGAAGTCGCGCCCGATGGCGGTGAAGACGACGGCGGGGTCCGAGAAGCCCATGTCCCAGCGGGTATAGCGGCCGGGCGCCTCCATGCCGGAGGAGAAGAGCACACCGCGGCGCGTATCGAGGCGGGGGATCAGCTCGTCGCAGGCATGGCCATAGGGCAGGGCGGTCTGCGTCACCGTGACCGTGATGCCGCCCGCGGTTTCATAAAGGTGGGTCTGGGGAGAAGGAAGAGGAGCCATGGAAGCCTCGTGAACGTGCTGCGCTCAGGAGGCGGGCCAGGGGATTCGCGCATGACCTCGACCGCCTCCGCGAGGGGCAGCCGGGTTGCAATGGTCCGGCGCGCCCCTAGACGGGGCGCCACCACCTCGATGCGAATGTGATCTCGCTGCGCATGGCCGACAGATGGCAGGCGGGAGGCGCGGCGTCAATCGGGGCTAGGCTTCCGCCTTTCCGCCGCCGGGCTGCTCCGCGTGCCGGCGGCCGAAATCGGGCTCGGCCGCGTCCTGGCCCTGGTCGATGATGCCGCGGCGGATGGCGCGGGTGCGGGTGAAGAGCCGGAACAGCGTCTCCCCGTCGCCCCAGCGAATGGCGCGGGCGAGGATCGCGACGTCCTCGTTGAGGCGGCCGAGCATCTCCAGCACCGCCTCCCTGTTGTGCAGGAAGATGTCGCGCCACATCGTCGGGTCGGAGGCTGCGATGCGCGTGAAGTCCCGGAAGCCGCCGGCCGAGAACTTGATGACTTCCGACTCCGTCACCGTCTCGAGATCGGCCGCGGTGCCGACGATGTTGTAGGCGATCAGATGCGGCACGTGGCTCGTGATGGCGAGGACGCGGTCGTGATGCTCTGCCGTCATGACCTCCACATCGGCGCCCATCGCATGCCAGAAGCGATCGACGAGGCCGGTCGCCGCCGCGTCGGTCCCCTCGGGCGGCGTCAGGATGCACCAGCGGCGCTGGAACAGGGTCGCGAAGCCCGCGTCGGGCCCGGAATATTCGGTCCCCGCGACGGGATGGGCGGGCACGAGATGCACCCCGGCCGGCAGGTGCGGGCTGATCTGGGCGATGATCGAGCCCTTCACCGAGCCGACATCGGAGACGATCGCGCCCGGCTTCAGATGCGGTGCCATGGCGGCGGCCACCTCGGCGAAGGCGCCGACCGGGATGCACAGGACCACGAGATCGCAGCCGGCGATCCCGGCGATGTCGGTCGTCTGCTCGTCCCCGAGGCCGAGCGCGCGGCAGCGCCCGACCACCGCGGGATCGCGGTCGATGGCGACGACGTGGCCGGCGATGCGCCGCGCCCGGCAGGCATGGATGATGGAGGAGCCGATCAGCCCGATTCCGACCACGGCGAGACGCCGCACGATCGGCGCCTCCAGGGGAGGCCCGAGAGGGCCGCTGGCCTCGTTATCCTGGATCACCGTGAACTCCGTTGGCCGGCCCCGGAATGACGAGGCCGGCCTCAGCCTTCCATGAACTCGCGCAAAGCCGCGATGACGAGCAGGTTGGCCTCGGCCGGGCCGACCGTCATGCGCAGGCAGCGGGGCAACTCGTAGGCTTTCACCGCGCGCAGGACGAGGCCGCGCTTCGTGAGGAAGGAATCCGCATCCTGCGCCGTCTTTCCGGGCGTGTCCGGGAAATGGATCAGGAGGAAATTGCCGACGCTCGGCGTGACCTTCAGCCCCGCGGCCTCGATCTCGCGCGTGAGCCTCGGCAGCCACTCGTCGTTATGGGCGAGGGCGGCGGCGAGATGGGCGTCGTCGGCGATGGCCGCCGTGCCCGCCGCGATGGCCGGCGCGCTCACGTTGAAGGGGCCGCGGATGCGGTTCAGGGCGTCGACCACATGGGCCGGCCCCACCATCCAGCCGAGCCGCAGCCCGGCGAGCCCGTAGATCTTCGAGAAGGTGCGGGTCATCACGACGTTCGGCGACGTCAGGGCCAGCTCCAGCCCCGCGGCGTAGTCGTTGGCCCGCACATATTCCGCATAGGCCGCGTCGAGGACGAGCAGGACATGCGGCGGCAGGGCGGCATGCAGCCGCTTCACCTCGTCGAAGGGAAGATAGGTGCCCGTCGGGTTGTTGGGATTGGCCAGGAAGACGATCTTCGTCCGCGGCGAAACCTTGGCGAGGATCTTGTCGACATCGGCCGTGAGGTCCGTCTCGTCGGCGACGACGGGCGTGCCCCCGTTCGCCATGATGCCGATCTTGTAGACCAGGAAGCCGTGGCGGCTGTAGAGCCCCTCGTCGCCGGGGCCGAGATAGGCATGGGTGATCAGCGCCAGCAGCTCGTCCGAGCCCGTGCCGCAGACGATGCGGGCCGGGTCGATCCCGTAGCGCTTGCCGATCGCCGCGCGCAGCCGCGTCGCCCCGCCGTCCGGGTAGATTTCGAGCGAGGCGGCTCCCGCCTCGTAGGCTTCGATCGCCTTCGGGCTCGGGCCGAGCGGCGTCTCGTTGGAGGAGAGCTTGTAGACCTTCTCGACCCCCTCCACATGGTCGCGGCCGGGAACATAGGCGGCGATGTCGAGGATGCCGGGGCGCGGCGTCGGGATGGCTGGGGAGGCTGAGGTCGGCATGGCGTGTCGCGGAAGGAAGGCGCGCCTCCTACCCCAAAGCGCGGCCCGTGACGAGACGTCGGCCCGACTTTGCTTGACCGCCCCGGACGCGCATGCGAGCGCCCCCCGCCGGGGAGAAAGCGATTCTCCCGCGCCGGGAGGGCCGAGGTGAGCATCGCAGTGCCGAGGGGGACGGCAGGCCCCCGGGCTCTCGGGATCGCCGTCGCGGCGCTGACCGTCACGCAGGTCGCCGGATGGGGCACGAGCTTCCATGTGGCCGCGGTCCTGTCGGACCGCCTCTCCCAGGGGTTCGGTTTCCCGCCCTCCGTCATCTTCGGTGCCGTCACCGCGATGCTCGTCGTGGCGGCCATCGCTTCGCCCCTGGCCGGGCGGCTGATGGACCGGGACGGCGCCCGGCGCTGGATGACGACCGGCTCGCTCCTCGGGGCGGGAGGGCTCCTGGCGCTCGGCTCCGCGCATGGCGCCCTTCTGTTCGGCCTCGCCTGGATCCTGTTCGGCCTCGCCATGCCGCTCGCGCTGACGCAGGGCGCCTCGATCGCCCTGGTGCAGATCGCCCCCGACCGGGCGCGGCGGGCGCTGGGGCTGCTCTACGTGCTGATCGGCTTCTCGCCGGCGATCTCCTGGCCGATCCTGATCGCGCTCGACGCCTGGCTGGGATGGCGCGGGACGCTGCTCGTCCTGGCGGGCTTCCAGGCTTTCGTCACGGCAGGGCTGCACTTCTTCTGCCTGCCGAAGGGGCGCGTGCTGGCCGATCACCCCGTCTCGCAGGGCGGCAACGCGCAGGCGCGGCCCGAGGCGCCCGCCGTTCCGGTCCGAGGGGCCTTCGCGCTGGCTGCGACCTGCTTCTCCGCCGCGGGAGTGCTCAGCTTCGGGCTTCCGCTGCACATGATCGGCATCCTGCAAGCCTATGGCCACAGCGCCACGACGGCCGTCGCCATCGGTTCGCTGATCGGCCCGGGGCAGGTCCTGGCGAGGGCCTTCGACATCCTCGGCGGCTCGCGCTTTCCGATCCTCAATGTCGGGGTCGCGTCAGCCCTCCTGATGCCGCTCGCCCTGATCGTACTTCTCCTTACCGGCGCCTCGCCGAAAGGCGCGATGGTCTTCGTCTTCGCCTACGGAGTTTCGGCCGGGCTGATGTCGGTCGTCCGGGCGGTCGCGCCGATCCGGCTGTTCGGGGCGGCGGCCTATGCCGTCATCACCGGCAAGCTCGGCGTGCCGCAGAACATGGCCTTCGCGGCGGCGCCCCTCGGCTTCTCGCTGCTGAAGGACCGCTGGGGAGCGCCCGCCGTGGCGCTGGCCGCGCTGGCCATTTCCCTTGTCGCCCTCACGAGCATCGCCATCCTGGCCGCCCGTGCGCGCCGGAGCGAGCCGCGCTGACGCTCAGGCCGGCTCCGTGGAGGGGTGGCTGCCGACGACGACGAGAGACCCGGCGCCGAGCTGCCGCCGCAACTCCTCGGCATCCGTCTCGCGAGGCGCGGCGAGGAGCACCTCATCCCCGCGCCGGGCGAGGATGCGGCAGAGGGGCGGATCGCCTTCGCCCGAAAGGCCGCTCGCCGAATAAAGCAGCGTCGAGCCGAGTCCCTCGCCGGAGACCGATTTGGCCAGGACCAGGACGGGATAGGGTGTGGGATGGCCCGGCCGCGCGACGAAGGGCAGATGCGCGATCGCCTTCGGCGCCTCCGCCGGCTCGAGAAGGCGCCACCAGGCGGCGGCGGCCGGGCCGCCGGCCACCGCGACGAGGCCGAGATCTCCCCGCGAGGCCGCGACCGCCGCGATCACCGCCTGCGGGTCCGCCTCGCCGATGAGCGGCACGGTGAAGCCGAAATGGAAGCGGGCGCTGTCGCGCATCGCCGCCGCGTCGCCCGACAGGTCGGCATGGACGGAAAAGGGCGCCTGGAGATGGGTGAAGGTCGAGATGATGATGCGCCAGATGCCCTCGACCGCATCGAAGGGAAGGCCGCCGGCATGGCGCCGCGCCATGGCGCGCATCATCGACGCCTCGCGCTCCGGCCGGAAGGCCGAGCCGGTCGAGGCCGTCCCCCCCTTGACGGCGATGAGCCGATCGATGATCCCGCCACGCGCCATGAGCAGGCCGTGCATTTCGCCGTCGATGCGGTCGATCTCCCGGCGCAGCTCGGCCAAGGCCGCTTCCTGATCCTGCCCCGCCATCGACACCGCTCCCTGCGCCATGCTCAAAAAGCGCGATGCCGGGGCCTTTAGGAGGATGAGGCAGCGATGCCAACCCGGAGGATCTTCCCGGCGCGATCGTTACATCGAACGATTTGTTGACTTTTCCGAACGAATGGCAGCATGATTTTCCCGACATGACCGAGACAGCCCTGCGCGCGGTCAGCCCGCCGACCCACCTCTCCGAGGCCAACGAGCCGACCAGCCCCGTGCAGCGTTTCGGGGCGGACGAGCCGCTCCTGCTGGATGCGGGCGTGGCCCTGGCCCCCTGGCAGATCGCCTACCAGACCTACGGGACCCTGAACGCCGAGCGCTCGAACGCGGTCCTCGTCTGCCATGCGCTGACCGGGGACCAGCATGTGGCCAACCGCAACCCCGTCACCGGCAAGCCGGGCTGGTGGGAGACGCTGGTCGGGCCGGGGCTGCCCCTCGACACGTCGCGCTTCTTCGTGATCTGCGCCAACGTGATCGGCGGCTGCATGGGCACGACGGGTCCCGCCTCGATCCATGCCGAGGGCGGACGGGTCTGGGCTCTCGATTTTCCCCTCGTCACCATCCGCGACATGGTGCGCTCCCAGGCCATGCTGCTCGACCGGCTGGGGATCGCGAGCCTCTTCTGCGTGGTCGGCGGCTCGATGGGCGGCATGCAGGTCCTGCAATGGGCCGCGAGCTATCCCGAGCGCGTCTTCTCGGCCCTGCCGATCGCGACGGGGCCGCGCCATTCGGCCCAGAACATCGCCTTCCACGAGGTCGGCCGGCAGGCCGTCATGGCCGATCCCGACTGGCGCCGCGGGCGCTATCTCGACGAGGGCGTGAGGCCCAGGAAGGGGCTCGCCGTCGCGCGGATGGGCGCGCATATCACCTATCTCTCCGAGACGACCCTGCACCGCAAGTTCGGCCGCGCCCTCCAGAACCGGGACGCGCCGACCTTCACCTTCGACGCCGATTTCCAGATCGAGAGCTATCTGCGCCACCAGGGCTCGAGCTTCGTCGAGCGGTTCGATCCCAATTCCTATCTCTATGTGACGCGGGCGATGGATTACTTCGATCTCGCGGCGGAGCACGGCGGCACGCTCGCCAACGCCTTCCGGGGTTCGCCGACGCGCTTCCTCGTGATGTCCTTCACCTCCGACTGGCTCTTCCCGACGCGGGAATCGCGGGCCATCGTGCATGCGCTCAATGCAGGGGGGGCGCAGGTCGGCTTCGTCGAGATCGAGAGCGACAAGGGGCACGACGCCTTCCTGCTCGACGAGCCGGAAATGTTCGCGGCGGCGCGCGGTTTCCTCGATGCGGCCGCCATCGCACGGGGGATCCGATGACGTCGGCGGCACCGGGAATGCAGAGGATCGCGGCGGCCCCGGCCCGCTCCGGGCCGGCCCCGCTGCTCCTGCCGGGGAGCCGCAAGGACCATCTCCTCGTGGCCGGAATGGTCGAGCCGGGCTCGCGGGTCCTCGATGTCGGCTGCGGGGACGGCACGCTGCTCGCGCTCCTGCGGGATCATCGCGGCGTCGACGGGCGCGGCATCGAATTGTCGCGCGAGGGCGTGAGCCAGTCCCTCGCGCGCGGCCTCGCGGTGATCCAGGGCGATGCCGATACCGACCTCGCCGATTATCCCGACGATGTTTTCGACTATGTGATCCTGTCCCAGACGATCCAGGCCACGCGCCAGCCGCGCCTCGTGCTCGAGCACATGCTGCGCATCGGGCGCCGCGCCATCGTCTCCTTCCCGAATTTCGGCCATTGGCGCGTGCGCTGGGAACTCGCCGGGCGCGGCAGGATGCCGATCACGGACAACCTGCCGCAAAGCTGGTACGACACGCCCAACATCCATTTCTGCACGATGCGCGACTTCGTCGGGCTGTGCCGGGAGCTGGGGGCGACCATCGAGCAGGCCCATGCCCTCGATGCCGGCGGCCACCCGGTGCGCTTCAGCTTGCCCTGGTGGGTCTGGAACCTGTTCGGCCAGCAGGGCGTCTTCCTGCTGCGCCGGAAATCGGGCTGATCGGGGCGGTCCGGCCGGGCCGCCGCGAGGAGAGGCCCCTCAGTGGGTCAGGCGGAGGGAGCCGATCGACTTGGAGATGGTGTCGAAGGCTGAGACGAGCGCGGTGCCGTCGGTGGCCAGGAAGTAGTAGTTGTTTCCCGTGGCGCAGTTTTTCAGCAGGGCTTGTCCCTGCGCGTCGATCGGGTCGCTCTTGGTGCTGAAGCCGACCGTGTAGATGACGACGCCCTTCGCCTTGGCGTTGGTGCAGGAGGTCGAGACCAGCTCGTCGATGGCGGCGCGCCCGTCGCTGTCGGTTTTCAGGTTCGTGCGGCCCGGGATGAAGCGCGAATTGGCGCTCGTCGGATCCGTCCCGTCCGCCTTCTTGAAGTAGCCATAGGCGGAATAATACGAGCCCAGGGCCATGCTGTTGTCCGAGGTCCAGGTATTGGCGCCGTCGGTCATGAGCACGATGATCTTCTTGTAGACGGGCAGCCCCCCCTGCGGAATGGTCTGGGCGTAGGAGACCGGCGGGCTCGCCTGGCTGGAGAACACGCTGGGCCGCGAAATCGTCCGCCAGCCCCACACTAAACCTTCGTGGATGTCGGTATTGCCGCTCGGCTGCAGCAGGTTGATCTCCGAAAGGAGCGTCGACTGGCTGGTCCCGAGGATCGAGAGGGGCCGGGAGGTGCACATCCAGTTGGGTCCGCCTGCCGACGTCTGGGTGTTCTTCGCCGCCTGGTATTTGCAGGCTTGGGTCATCCTCTTGGACAGGGTGGGATCGTCGCTCCGGCAGGTCGCGCTGCTGCCGGTCGCATATCCGTCATCGAGATAGGTATTGTTGCTGTAGTATTTCGTCTTGCTGACGTCCGTCAGCTCGTCGATCGCGAATGACGGCACGATCAGGCTGGCCGGCACGGAGGAGGAGACCGCGCCGTCATTGACGTTGTACGGATAGGGCGGAGATTCGACGCAGCCGGCCCAGCCCCAGCTCGAGTTTTTCGTCTTCAATTGATCGTAGATCGTGAACCTGCTGGCGAAATTCGTCGTCGGGTTCGTGGTGTTGCTGACGGGGCTCGTGATGTACTGCCAATGGAGGGGAGACAGGCCCTTGCTGTCCATCCAGGCGGCGGTCCTGTAGGAGGTCGGAACGGCGACGGTCGCGGCGAAGGGCACGAGCGACATGCGCACGTGGCCCGGCATCGCGCCGGTGCTGAACATGTAGTTCACGAAGTTGGTGGCGGCGGTCTTGGCCGAGGTGATTTTCCCGGAATTCTGCATCGATCCGGTGGTGTCGAGCACGAGCGCGATCTCGAAATAGGTCTCCGAGGCCGAGCAGGTGGCCGTGGCCGAGATCGGGATGCTCGGCACGTTCGCGAGCTGCATGAACGTCGTCGGGGAGGCGGCCTTCGCCGAAAGCGTGATGGCGCGCGGGATGGATTGAGACTGGAGATCGATGATCGTCACCGGCGCATCGGAGAAGCGCTCGTTCAGCGAGATCTGGGCGCGCGTGCGCAGGTCGGCCACCGTGAGATTGGCCGAGGTCTGGCATAGTTCGAGCGTCGCTGCGTCGACGCTCTTCTGCAGGTTGCTCAGCATGGTGTTCGCGCCGGTATAGTCGATGGCGGTCCCGGCGATCAGCGCGAGCGGGAGCAGGGACAGCCCGAACAGGGTGGCGATGTTTCCCTTCCGGTCCCTCAGGAAGGAGGCGATGGTCCGCGGCATGGTGCGTGGCTCGGAATGTCCGGCGATGTGGCCGATTTCTCCCGAGCATTGCGTCGCAGATGTGCAGAAACGGTTTCTGCACCCGGCGGGAGCACGGAGGCCGGGCGGTTTCTGCCGGCTTGCCGACCGCCGCGTTGAGGCGCTCGGGTCGTTTCGGGCGCCCTGTTTCGCCGGCGGTTAAGGTTGATCCTTCGCGGCTCGGAGCGGCTCAGGACGCGCCGCCCGACATCGGGTGCAGGTCCCGCACCATGCCTTTCAGGCGCTCGTCGAGGACGTGGGTGTAGATCTGGGTGGTGGCGATGTCGGCATGGCCCAGCAGTTCCTGCACGATGCGCAGGTCGGCGCCGTTCTGGAGGAGATGGCTGGCGAAGGCGTGGCGGAGCACGTGCGGGCTGACGAGGTCGCTCCGCAGCCCGGCCGCGGCCGCGGCCGCCTTCAGATCGCGCGCGAAAGCCTGCCGCGTCAGGTGCCCGCTCTCGGAATCCGCCGGGAAGAGCCACGGGCCGGCTGCCCCGTCCAGCTCCTCGAGCCAGCGGCCGGCGGCCGAAAGAGCCGCCTCGTTGAGGGGCACGAGACGGTCCTTGCTCCCCTTGCCGCGCACCATGATGAAGCGCTCCCGCGCCCGCGCGGCGCTGCGCGGGAGCGCGATCAATTCGGATACGCGAAGCCCCGTCGCGTAGAGAAGCTCGATCAGGCAGTGCATGCGGAGCGCCCGGCGCCGGAGCGCCGGGGGCGCCCCGGCATCCTCGGCGCTCTCCCGGGCGACCCGCAGCAGCCGGTCCACCTCCTCCACGGAGAGGACCTTGGGCAAGCCGCGCTGCCGCTTGGGGCCGGAGGTCGCCGCGGTCGGGTCCGTGCCCGCATGGCCCTCCGCATAGAGGAACTTGTGGAACTGGCGCACGGCGGAGAGCCGGCGCGCGGCCGAGGCGGGCTTCAGCCCCCGCTCGTCGAGGCTCGCGAGGAAACCCCGGATCGCGGCCGGCCCGGCCTCCGCCGCCCGCAGGCCCGCCTCGGCGAGATAGGCGAGATAGTCGGCGAGGTCGCGGGAATAGGCGTCCAGCGTGTTGCGCGCCGCGCCGCGCTCGGCCGCCAGCATGTCGAGGAAGAGATCGGCGAGGCGCAGGTCGGTGGCCATGCTGCTCACGATTCGGGTCCTTTCGCGGATGCCCCGACATGATAGAGACGGGCCATGGAGAAAGTCCTGCCGGACGTCTCGGCTCCGCCAGGCGTTCCAGAAATCCCGGCCCGCTTCCGCCAGGGCCTCGTCGCGCGGCTGCGCGATCGCTCGATCGTGCTCGTCGGGCTGATGGGAGCCGGCAAGACGACGATCGGCCGGCGGCTGGCCGCGCGGCTCGGCCTGCCCTTCCGCGACGCGGACCAGGAGATCGAGGCCGCCGCCGCCATGTCGATCCCCGACATCTTCAAGATCTATGGGGAGGCGGCCTTCCGGGACCTGGAAAAGCGCGTGCTCGCCCGGCTCCTTCAGGAGAACGGTCAGATCGTGCTCGCCACGGGCGGGGGCGCCTTCATGAATGCCGACATCCGCGATCACGTCCGCTCCCGCGGGGTGTCGATCTGGCTGCGGGCGGATTTGCCGACGCTGATGAAGCGCGTGCGCCGGCGCAGCAACCGGCCGCTCCTGCGGACGGACGATCCCGAGGGCACCATGCGCCGCCTCATGGACGAGCGCTATCCGGTCTATGCGCTCGCCGACGTCACCGTCGATTCGCTCGATGCCTCTCACGACAAGGTCACCCAGGACGTGATGGACCATCTCACCTCCCATCTCCTCGTCGAGCGTCCTCCTGCGGAGCGCGCGCCGGCCCGGGCGAACCCCGCCTCGCAGGTCGTCCACGTGCCGCTCGGTGACCGCGCCTACGACATCCTGGTTGGACGCGGCGTGCTGGAGACCGCCGCCCCGCGTCTGGGCGCGCTCGGGGCCCGTGCCGCGGCCGTCGTGTCGGACGAGCATGTCGCGAAGCTCCACGGAGAGGCGCTCGACGCCGTCCTCGCGGCGGCGGGATTGCGTGTCGCGCATGTGACGGTGCCGGCGGGAGAGGGGTCGAAGAGCTTCGCCCAGCTCGAGCGCGTCTCCAATGCGCTGCTGGAGGCGAAGATCGAGCGCGGCGATCTCGTCGTCGCCCTCGGGGGCGGGGTGGTCGGCGACCTCGCCGGCTTCGCCGCCGCGATCCTGCGGCGCGGGGTCCGCCTCGTGCAGGCGCCGACTTCCCTTCTCGCCCAGGTCGATTCCTCGGTCGGCGGCAAGACGGGCATCAACGCGCCGGCGGGCAAGAACCTGATCGGCGCTTTCCACCAGCCGTCCCTGGTCCTCGCCGATACGGCGCTTCTCGACACGCTGCCCGTGCGCGAGTTGCGTGCGGGCTACGCGGAGGTGGTGAAATACGGCCTCATCGACGATGCGGACTTCTTCGCCTGGTGCGAGGCCCATGGCGGCGCGATCCTCGCAGGCGGCCCGGAGCGCGATCACGCCGTCGCGGTGAGCTGCCGAGCGAAGGCCGCCGTGGTCGTCGAGGACGAGCGGGAGGAGGGGCGGCGCGCGCTTCTCAATCTCGGCCACACCTTCGCCCATGCGCTGGAGCGCATCGTCGCCTATGACGGCGCGCGGCTCGTCCACGGGGAGGCGGTCGCGATCGGGCTCGCCCTCGCCTTCCGCTTCTCGGCGGCGCTCGGCCTGTGCGCGGAGGCGGAGGCCGAGCGGGTGCGCCGGCATCTCGCGGCCATGGGCATGCCGGCGAGCCTCGCCGAGGTGCCGGGGGGCTTCGGCACGCCGGAGGCGATCCTGGATGCGATGGGGCAGGACAAGAAGGTGAAGGCCGGCCGGCTGACCTTCATCCTCGCCCGCGGCATCGGGCGCGCCTTCATCGCCGAGGGCGTGCCCTCGGGCGACGTGCTCGACTTCCTCCGGCGCGAGGCCGCCTCGGGCTGAGACCCGCCCCGGCTCAGCCGTGGGAGAGGGCGAGACGCGGCGGGGGCGCGAGGGTCCGATCCTCGTCGGCGCTCGCCATGAACTGCGCCTTGGCGAGTTCCGCGAAGCGCCCGCCCTGGGCGACCAGCTCGTCGAAGGTGCCGCTCTCGACGACGCGCCCGGCATCGAAGACGAGGATGCGGTCGGCGTTGCGGATGGTGGCGAGGCGGTGGGCGATCACGAAGGTCGTGCGGCCCTTCATGACCTCCTCGAGCGCGGCCTGCAGCTTCTTCTCGGTCGCCGCGTCGAGGGCGCTGGTGGCTTCGTCGAGGATCAGGACGGGCGGGTTCTTCAGGAGCGCGCGTGCGATCGAGAGGCGCTGGCGCTCCCCGCCCGACAGCGAGCGGCCCCGCTCGCCGATCACCGAATCGAGGCCGTCCGCCTGGCGCTGGATGAATTCGGACGCCTGGGCGCGCTCCAGCGCCTCGCGCATCTCCGCTTCCGTCGCGTCGGGGCGGCCGACCTGGAGGTTTTCGCGGATCGAGCGGGCGAAGAGCATCGGCTCCTGGAAGACGACGCCGATATTGCGCCGCAGCGAGGCCAGCGTGATGTCGCGGATATCCACCCCGTCGATTCGGATGATGCCCGATTGCGGATCGAAGGCCCGGTGCAGCAGGCCGAGGGTCGTCGACTTGCCCGAGCCCGTCGAGCCGACCAGCGCCACGTTCTCCCCCGGCTGCACGCCGAAGCTGAGATCGGCGATGGCGGTGCGCTTGCCGTCATAGGAGAAGGAGACGTCCTCGAACTCGACCGCCCCCTTGAAGCGCTCGATGTTCTGGGCGCCCGGCTTGTCGTGGACGCTCGGCGCCGTGTCGAGGATCTCGAAGAACTGGCGCATCTTCGGCGCCTGCATGAACAGCGAGTTCACGAAGGAGACGACGTGCTCCAGCTTGGCGATCAGCATCTGCGCGATCGACATGAACATCACGACCTCGCCGATCGTGGCGTAGCCCGTGAGGTTGAGGAAGGTGCCGAAGAGGAAGATCGAGGTGACGGTCAGGGTGGCCGAGGCGCGGGTGCCGATATTGGCGATCGCCCACCAGGAGAGGACCGGCGTCTGCGCGGCGAGAAGCTGGGTGATCGTCTTGCGGAGCTGGGTCGTCTCGGCCTTGACGCGGGTGAAGGACTGGATGACCGGCACGTTGCCGAGCGCGTCGGACGCCTGCTCGGCGAGGAGCGAATGGTAATCCTCGACCTGGCCTTGCAGCTGCTCGGTCTTCCTCAGGACGTAGGTGGTCATGATCGCGAAGACGATGATGAGCGCGACGAGAAGAGAGGCGAGCCGCCAGTTCAGGAACAGCGTCAGCGGCAGGAGCACGCAGAGCGAGACGAGCGCGGCGAAATGCTCCCGGAAGAAGCCGAGCCAGAGCCAGGACATCCCGGTCGAGCCCTCCAGCATCACCTTCAGGACGCGGCCCGAATGGGTCGAGGTGTGGAAGGCGAGGGGCAGCTCGAGGACATGCTCGAAATAGGTCGCCATGACCGCGAGGCGGCGGCGATGCGAGAGGCGGTCGGCATGAAGGCCGATCAGGACGCCGGCCGCGATCGTGAACAGGCCGAAGCCGACCCAGGCCAGGATGTAGGGCAGGACCGTGCCGAAGCTGATCGGCGCAGGCGCGCTCGCCGATTGCGACAGAAGGTCGATGATCTTGCCGAACAGGATCGGCTCGGCGAAGGTCGCCACGGCGAGCGCGATATTGGCCAGGGCGAGCACCGCTCCGATCCGAAGATCGGAGCCCAGTTGCCACAGCACCCGGCTGTAGAGACGGATCATCCACATCTTGCTTCGCACCCCCTTCTTTTGACCATGCCGTCCGCGGCCGGCCCCGGCAAGGCAGCCTGTCTTCCGCAGGATGAACGAATCCGCAATGAGGGCACGCCTTGCGACAGCGCAGCGGAGCCGTGGGTCCGGCGGCATCGCGGCCGATTGCGCAGGCGACCCTCCCTCCCACATTCTGAGCAAATGACCACCAGACCGCCCCGGACGCTTCCAGAAGCGCCCTCGCATTCCCGCGAGATCGATGCATTCCTGAACACGGTGCGCGAGGTCGCGGCACCCGCTTCAGGGGCGGCGCGGCTCGTCTTCGCCCTCGACGCCACGATGAGCCGGCAGCCGAGCTGGGACATGGCCTCGCGGGTGCAGGTCGGCATGTTCGACGCGGCGGCGGGAATCGGCGGGCTCGCGGTCCAACTCGTCTATTTCCGCGGTTTCCGCGAATGCCGCGCCTCCCGCTGGGTCGCCGATCCGAGGCGCCTCGCCGAGTTGATGGGGAAGATTCGCTGCGAGGCCGGCGAGACGCAGATCGGCCGCGTTCTCGGCCACGTCCTGGACGAGACCGCGCGCGAGCCTGTCCGCGCCCTCGTCTATGTGGGCGATGCGGTGGAGGAGAGCCTGGATTCGCTTTGCGAGAAGGCGGGCCGGCTCGGCCTCCTGGGCGTGAAGACCTTCATGTTCCACGAGGGCGGATCGGAGCGGGTCGCGGCCGCCTATGGCGAGATCGCGCGGCTGACGGGCGGGGCGGCGATGGCTTTCGATTCGCGCGCTCCCGCCACCCTCGCGGCCCTGCTGCGGGCGGTCGCGGCCTATGCGGCGGGAGGCCGCGCGGCGCTCGACCGGCTCGCGGCGCGCGAGGAAGGCGCCCGCCGGCTTCTCGCCGCGATTCCCGCGCTGACGGGGCCGGGGAGCGCCAGGCGATGATGCTGCTCGCGGCCCTCTGCACGGCCATTCTCGCCTGGTGGATGGTCAAGTATCTCGTCGGCCCGAGCCGCGCGCGGATCGCGAGGCTCGGCCGGCTCGCGGGCGGCGTGGCCGCGCTCGCGGCGGCGGCCTTGCTCGCCCTGCGCGGGCGCATCGACATGGCGATGCTGCTCGGCACGGGAGGGGGGTGGCTCCTTGGCTGGAACTCGCTGCCCGCGCCCTTCGGTGGCTCCGCCCCGGCGAGGTCGGCGGGCACCTCCTCGCGCGTCAGGTCTCGGAGCGTCGAGATGGAACTCGACCACGACAGCGGCCGGATCGCCGGGACGGTGCTGTCCGGCCCCTTCGCCGGGCGGCCCCTCGAGTCCCTCTCAGAGGCGGACCTGCTCGGCCTGCACCGGGACTGGGTCGTTGGCGACCCGGACGGCGCGCGCCTCCTCGAAGCCTATCTCGACCGCCGCCTTCCCCGCTGGCGTGAACACGCTGAGGCGCACGCGCACGACGGGCGCCGGGCCGAGCCGCAATTCGGCGCGATGACGCAGGAGGAGGCCTACCAGATCCTGGGGCTTGAGCCAGGAGCGGGCGAAGCTGCCGTTCGGCAGGCGCACCGGACGCTGATGAAGAAGCTTCATCCCGACCAGGGCGGGTCGACCTACCTCGCGAGCCGCGTCAATCAGGCCAAGGACGTGCTGCTGAACCGACATCGCTGATGCTCCACGCGCGCCGGCCGTGCCGGTGTCGGATTCGGGGAAGAGCCGTTCAGCTCCGGGTGGCGAAGCAGGCGAAGCCGCGGCTCTTGAGGGACCGGCAGGCTTCCTGGGCGGCATCCGCCTCGGCGAAGCCGGAGAAGCGGGCGCGGTAGAGGGTGGTCCCGCCGCGGCTGATCTTCTCGGTGAAGGGGGCGGCGCGGGCGAGGAGGCGGCCGGAGGCCGATTTCGCCTCGGCGAGGAGAGAGCGGGCCTTGTCCTCGTCGTTCTCGGCGGCGAGCTGGATCACCCAGGGCGTGACGGCGATGGGACGGCTGACGGTCTCGCGGGGCGCTCCCTGCGCCCGGACGGGCGCGGCCGGCGCGGAGGCGACCGGGACAAAGGCCGCCGCGATGGCCTTGGGCCGCGCGGGGGGCTCGGCCGGGGCGGGCTCGCGATCCGCGGGGACAGCCGAGGAGAGGGGAAGGCGCCCGTCGAATTTCTGGCCCGGAAGGAGAGGCTTGGCCGGCGGCAGCGGTGCGCGCTCGGTCTGAAGGTCGATCGAGGTGCGTGCGGAGATGGAGCCGGTCGATTCGACGTCGTCGGCCGCGGCGACCTGGGTGCGGGCCATCACCGGCGCATCGTCGTCGTCGTCCTGCGCATTCGCGAAGACCGAGTTGTGGCCGCCCGTCGCGGCCTTGGCGAGATTGGTGCGGATCAGGTTCGCCATGATGTCGTCGCGGCTGCGCCCCGAGCGCCCGCCCAGCACCACGCCGACGATGTGGCGGCCCTCCAGGCGCGCATTGGTCATCAGGTTGAAGCCGGAGGCGTTGGTGAAGCCGGTCTTGATGCCGTCGACGCCCTCGACCCGGCCCAGAAGCCGGTTGTGGTTGCCGATGGTCTGCCCCTTCCAGGCGAAGGACCTCGTCTGGAAGTACTTGTAGTATTTCGGGAATTTCTCCTGCACGGCGCGGGCCAGGATGGTCAGGTCGCGCGCCGTCGTCACCTGCTCGGGATTGGGCAGGCCGGAGGCGTTGCGGTAGACGGTGCGCGTCATGCCGAGCGCGCGGGCCTTCTTCGTCATCCGCGCCGCGAAGGCTTCCTCGCTGCCGCCGAGATTCTCCGCGATCGTGGCCGCGACGTCGTTGGCCGAGCGGGTCACGATGGCCTTGATCGCGTCCTCCACCTCGATCTTGCTGCCGGGGGGGAGGCCCAGCTTGGAGGGGGCCATGGCGGAGGCCCGGCGCGACACGGTCAGTTCCGAATCGAGGCGGAGCCTGCCGCTCTGGAGCTGCTCGAAGAGCAGATAGAGCGTCATCACCTTGGTGACGGAGGCGGGATGGCGCAGCGCATCCTCGTTGACCGCATGCATGGTGCGCCCTGTATTGGCGTCGACGACCATGGCCGCATAGGGAGGCGCGTAGACCTGCGCGGCATGCGCGCGGGCCGGCCGCTTGGCGCGGCGCGCCTCCGCCTGGCCCGAGGCCCCGATCGAGGCCGTGAAACCGACAAGGCCCGCCAGAACGGCAATGCGGACCCGACCAACGCCAACGCAACCCAACATGACGCTCGCCCCCGAGGCACCACAACCGAGGCAGTCCGGGCCGGGGCGCCAGAAAAGCGTCACCGGCCCGCCACGATCAATGACGCTACGGAGACGCCGTTACGGATGGGTTAAATGGCGTTTCGAGGACGGGTCCGATTTTATGTTGCGACGCACAAAAATGCCTTGACTTCTCATTGTGCACCGCACATATAGGGGACGTGGCGGCGAGCTGATCCGGCGAGCGGCCAGTCAACTCAAACCAGGGACGGAGCCCCCAGGGCCCGAATGCACATGATCTCCTTCGATTCCTTCAAGCTCGACACCTTCACCAAGCTCAGCCGCGAGGGCGGCGAGGCCGCTCTCAAGTCCTTCGGCGCCGTCTCCTCGGGCGCGCAGGCCGTTGCCACCGAGAGCGTCGATTTCGTGAAGCGTTCGGTCGAGCAGGGCCAGAAGGTGACCGAGCAGCTCCTCGGCGCCAAGACCTTCGAGGCCGCCCTCCAGATCCAGGGCGACTACGTCCGCTCCAGCTACGAGGGTCTCGTCGCCCAGACCTCGAAGATCAGCCAGCTCGCCGTCAACACGGCCAAGGAAGCGGCTGCTCCCTTCGAGGGCCTGATGAAGAAGGCCGCGTAAGCGCTTCCTCCCAAGTTTCGTTGCGTAACGAACGCCCGGCCTCGCGCCGGGCGTTTTCGTTTGGCCACAATGAAAGGCTACCCGATTCGGGCCGGCATGCGTTGTGCTACGATATGGCCTGGGAACCGCGGGGCGCGCCTCTGGCGAAGCGGCGTCGCGGCCTCTAGATTAGGCAACGTGCGCGCGTGGGCGCGATTGAGGAGTTGAGCGCGGGATGAGGGAGCGGGTCGGCTTTCAGCGCTGGCTTGAGCGTGCTGCCGGGAGCGAATCGGGCGGCGGCGATGACGGCCGCTCCGGCACCGCCATCATCACCAAGCCCAAGGCGAAGACCAAGCGCCCGAATCTCTACCGGGTGCTGCTGCTCAACGACGACTACACGCCGATGGAATTCGTGGTCCTCGTGCTCGAGCGCTTCTTCAACAAGAGCCGCGACGATGCGACCCGCATCATGCTGCACGTGCACCAGAACGGCGTCGGCGAATGCGGCATCTTCACCTACGAGGTCGCCGAGACCAAGGTGACCCAGGTGATGGATTTCGCGCGCAAGCACCAGCATCCGCTGCAATGCGTGATGGAAAAGAAATAGCCGGGATCGGTGCGGCGTTTCGCCTGCGGCGGGGCGCTGGCAAAGGCCGGGACGGTGGCCGATCTTCCCGCAAGGCGCGTCGCGCGGGCCGGGATCGACAGAGCTGAAAGAGAGGGGGCCATGCCGAGCTTCTCACGTAGCCTGGAGCAAGCGCTCCACCGGGCCCTGGCGCTCGCCGGCGAGCGCCGCCACGAATATGCGACGCTGGAGCACTTGCTCCTGGCGCTTGTCGACGACCAGGACGCCGCGGCCGTCATGCGGGCCTGCAACGTCGATCTCGACGTCCTGCGGCGCAATCTCGTCGAATATGTCGATACCGAACTGGCCAATCTCGTCGTCGACAGCCGGCAGGATTCGAAGCCGACCGCGGGCTTCCAGCGCGTCATCCAGCGCGCGGTGATCCACGTCCAGTCTTCCGGCCGCGAGGAAGTGACCGGCGCCAACGTGCTCGTCGCGATCTTCGCCGAGCGCGAGAGCCATGCCGCCTATTTCCTGCAGGAGCAGGA
>OEIU01000688.1_pt1 | contig 28613 bp, 18 predicted proteins | sample 1539221 | NCBI WGS metagenome assembly OEIU01 (sample SAMN03792071, study PRJEB22550) | activated sludge metagenome | feature: wastewater treatment plant; material: activated sludge; isolation source: Wastewater treatment plant of a petroleum refinery complex | place: Argentina: Zarate | collected...
CTACAGGCTACAGGCTACAGGCTACAGGCTACAGGCTACAGGCTACAGGCTACAGGCTACAGCCAGAGGTTTCCGCCGTTCTGACTGTCGCCTGTAGCCTGTCGCCTGTCTCCCGCTCATCTTCCCTCCGTCGCTTTCTTCGCCAGCATTCCTATTTCCGGCTGCACGCTGTCGATGTCTTCCTGAAACTTCAGAATCACGTTGAGCGTGTTTTTCACCAGTTCCGGATCGAGCCGGTCGGCGTGCAGCAGCAGCAGCGTGCGCGCCCAGTCGATGGTTTCGCTGATCGACGGGACTTTCTTCAGGTCGAGATCGCGCAGGGCGTGGATGAAATTGACGAGCTGCGTCTGCAGCTGCGCGGGCATTTCCGGCACACGCGCGTGAATGATGCGCTGTTCGAGGCCGATGTCCGGGAATGGAATGTAGAGATGCAGACAGCGGCGCTTGAGCGCGTCCGAGATTTCGCGCGTGTTGTTGCTGGTGAGGAAAACCAGCGGCGGTTCGCGCGTCGCCTTGACGGTGCCGATCTCGGGAATCGACACCTGGTAGTCCGACAGGATTTCCAGCAGCAGCGACTCGAACTCGTGATCGGATTTGTCGACCTCGTCGATGAGCAGCACGCAGCCGTGCTCGGAACGCAGCGCCTTGAGCAGCGGACGTGCTTCGAGAAATTCCTCGGAGAAGAAAATATCGCCGAACTCGTGCAGCCGTCGCACGGATTCGGCAAAGCCGCGCGCGCCCTGCAGTACCTCATCGAGCGTCTGCTTCAGCACCTGCGTGTACAGCAGCTGCTTGCCGTATTTCCATTCGTACAGCGCCTTCGCTTCGTCGAGTCCTTCGTAGCATTGCAGGCGGATCAGCGGCAGTTCGAACATCGCGGCCGTCGTCTTTGCCAGTTCGGTCTTGCCGACGCCGGGCGGGCCTTCGATCAACACGGGTTTGCGCAGGTGATACGCGAGATACACCGCCGTGGCGATCTGGTCGGAGCAGATGTAGCGATGTGCTTCGAGCGACTGCTTGAGCGATGCGACGGAGGAGGCGATCTGGGGAATGTCGACCATGCGAAGAGGGCCCGGGGCCCGGTTGCGGAAGCGGGCTTGCAGCTTAGCACCGTCTTCCCGGTCTTCCTGTGGGTCAGGCTTCAGCCTGACTTCCGAGACCGGCTTCCGGTTCTTCCTGTAGGTCAGGCTTCAGCCTGACTTCCGAGGCCGGCTGAAGCCGGCCCCACAGAAGATAGAGTCAGGCGTTCGACATTCACAGTGGCGCCAGGGGTGTCTGCAGCTTCCGATACACCGTTTCGATCGCGCGACGGAATACCGGATTCACGGCGATCTCCTTCGCGAACACGGTATCGAGCCCCAGAAAAAGCCCGGTGTCGTGTGCCGGATCCTCGTTGCATGCACGACCCAGTTCCGCGAGCCGCTTTGCTTCCGGATCGACGATGTCGACGCCATGCTTCGACTGCCGCACGACGAACCGCATCCACGCCGCGATCGGCAACGCCAGCCGTTCCACCGATCGTTGCGCCTGCAATGCATCGCTGATCGTGCCCAGCAGGCGCACCGGCAGTTTCTTCGAACCGTCCCAGGCGATCTGCGACAGCAGGTGCCGGATGCCGGGATTGCGGAAGCGGCCCAGCACATCGTCTATGTATCCCTGAACATCGAGACCGGGCGAGGGGGCGAGGCTCGCAGCGATGTCTTCGCGCATGAGTCGTTCGACGCAGCCTGCCAGCGTTGCATCGTTCATCGCATCGAGTACGGTCGTATGGCCGCGCAGCAACCCGACGTAGGCCAGCGTCGAATGCGCGCCGTTCAGCAGCCGCAGCTTCGCGCGGTCGTAGACACTGACATCTTTCGCCAGCGTTACGCCGACACTGGCCCAGTCGGCTGCGTGGACCGCCGGCAGGTCTTCGATCACCCATTGCGTAAAGACTTCGCGCTGGATGGGCCACGCATCGTCGACGCCCGTGACTTCGGCGACGCGCGCACGCAGCGCATCGTCGGTGGCCGGCGTGATGCTGTCGATCATCGTGCGCGGGAATGACACCTCATCCTCGATCCAGCGAGACAGGTCACGGTCGAGCCGTTCCGAGAAATCCAGCACGGCGCGACGCAAGGTCGGGCCGTTGCTGGCGAGGTTGTCGCAGCAGATCACGACGAAGGGAGCGGTGCCGGCAACGCGTCGCAGGCGCAGTGCCTGTGTCAGCGCGCCGACGAGACTGCGCGCCGCCTGCGGCGCCTGCCAGTCGTGCACGATATCCGGATGGCTCTCATCGAGGGCGCCATTGCCATTCAGGCAGTAGCCTTTCTCCGTGACCGTCATGGTCACGAACTGCGTTGCCGGCGCCGTCAGCCGCTCGAAGACGGCGGCGTGATTCTCCGTGGCTACGAGCACTTCGCGAATCGAGCCGATCACGCGAAAGCGCGCTTCGCTGCCGAGTTCGTTGAGGACGTACAGCCCATCCTGCGGCGCGAGCGCATCGCGCACGCCTGCGCTCTTCAGCGCGATGGCTGAAATCGCCCAGCGCGGATCGCGATGCAGCAGCGCATCCACATAGAACGCCTGATGCGCGCGAAAGAACGCGCCGGGTCCGATGTGGACGATGCCGACGCGCGTGGCCGCGCGATCGTAGCCGGGCAGCGTCGCGCCGCGAACGGACGCGAGGGAGGCATTACCGAGGCGGGGTCGCATGGCGCGGCATTGTGCACAGAGCCGGAATAGCCGCAAAGAACGCATAGAACGCAAAAAGCAGAATAAGAGTATTGGCCGCAAAAGGCGCAAAAGGCGCAAGGTAAGAAGAATGATTTCTCTTCTCTGACCTTGCGCCTTTTGCGCTTCTTGCGGCTATTTCTTTATCCGGCTTTTTTGCGTTCTATGCGGTTACTCCTGCATCCTCAGCAGTACCCCGCATCCACCCAGTAACTGTGCCCCGTGCACAGCCGGGAATCGTCGGCGGCGAGGAACAGCACCATCGCGGCGATGTCGACCGGTTCGACGCGGACCTTCATGCACTGCTGCGCGAAGATCTTGGCTTCCTCTTCCGGCGTGTGCCACAGCGCGACCTGGCGAGGCGTGCGTACGGCGCCGGGGATCACGCAATTCACGCGGATGTTGTCGGGGCCGAAGTCGCGGGCCAGGGCGCGCGTGAGTCCTTCGATGCCGGCCTTGGCGGTTTCGTACAGTGCGAGGTCGGGCAGCCCGAGATGCCACGACACCGAGCCGAGATTCACGATCGAGCCGCCGCCGTTGCGGCGCATGCCGGCAATCAGCGCCTGCGCAGCGAAGAAGTAGTGGCGCAGGTTCACCGCCATGCGGTTGTCCCAGTAGGCCGGCGTCACGTCTTCGGTGCGATGACGGTCGTCGTTCGCCGCATTGTTCACCAGCACGGACACGGGGCCGGCTTTCGCTTCGATGCCGGCGAGCGTGTTCTTGAGCGCGGTCAGGTCGGTCAGGTCGCAGCGGATGAATTCGGCCGCGCCATTCAGCTGCTGCACCAGTTCGCGCGAGCTGGACTCGTCGATGTCGAGAAAGAAGACGCGCGCCTTCTGGCGAACCAGCCCGGCCACGATGTCGGCGCCGATGCCGGAGCCGCCGCCGCTGACGATCGCCGTCTTGCCGGCCAGGGAGGGATAGATCGCAAGTGTCATGGGGGGGAACCGTGTGAGTGTCTTACTGCGACAGCAGGCCGCGCTGCGCGAGGTTCTGCATCAGCGCGCCGATGCCGAAAGTCCACGGCGGTGCCTGATCGCAGGTGGTGACGCGGTTCTCCAGCGTGCCGAGATGCTGCGAGGAAACGCGCACGAGATCGCCGGGCTTGTGGGTGAAGCCGAGGCCGGGAGCGCCACGATCGATGATCGGCGCGAACATGGTGCCGAGGAACAGCATGAATCCATCGGGGTAGCAGTGATGCTTGCACAGCGTCTGAGCCACGAGGTCGGTGGGATCGCGACTGATCTGGTCCATCGAACTGCTGCCTTCCAGCCGGAAGCCGTCCGTGCCGGTGATTTCGAGCTGCACGACCGTGCTGCGCACGTGATCGAGCGTGAAGGCGTCGTCGAACAGGCGGATGAACGGGCCGATGGCGCAGGAGGCGTTGTTGTCCTTGGCCTTGCCGAGCAGCAGCGCGCTGCGGCCCTCGATGTCGCGCAGGTTGACGTCATTGCCCAGCGTCGCGCCGAGCACTCGGCCCGACTGGTCGCAGGCGAGCACGACTTCCGGCTCGGGATTGTTCCAGGCCGAGTCCGAGCGCACGCCGACGTAGTCGCCCCAGCCTACGGACGACAGCGGTGGGGACTTGGTGAAGACCTCGGCGTCGGGGCCGATGGCGACTTCGAGGTACTGCGACCACAGGCCATCGTCGATCAACGCCTGTTTCAGGCGCTGCGCCGACGCGGAGCCGGGCTTCACGGCGCGGATGTCGGTGCCGATGCGATCGCGCAGGCTGGCGCGCAGCGTCTCGGCGCGTCCCGCATCGCCGCGGGCGCGTTCTTCGATGACGCGCTCCATCGCCGAGATCGCAAAGGTCACGCCGGCCGCCTTGATGCACTGCAGGTCCGCGGGCGAGAGCAATCGCACTGCGCCAGCGGCATCGTCGAAAGCGCGTGCAATCGCCAGGGATTCCAGCGGGCCGAGATCTTCTCCGGCCGGTGCGGTGCCGTCCCAGCGGTTCAGCAGTTGCGAAACCGTCGGCGAATGGCGGGAGACATCGAAAACATGGCCGCCACGCACGACGATCGGCGTGGGACCGGCATCCGTCTGGATGCGACCGACCAGCGTCGAGGAACGCCAGTCGGCAGGCAGGCAGGCAATCAGGCTCATAGAGTGGTCGGGCGGAGGCGGGGATCGGCGGCAAGCCTAGTGATACCGCTATCACAATTCAAGAGCGGCAGATCGGGAAAAGTCGGCAGGCAGACATGCATCAGGCCTTGGGCGGCGCCGCGACCGAGTCGCGTTTGATCAGCTGATGCGCCACGACATGGTCGACCACCATCCGGGTCTCGTTTTCCTTGCGGCGGATGCTCCGCAGCAGCAGCTCGATCGACGATTCACCCATCGCTGCAATGGGCTGGCGGATGGTGGTCAGCTCGGGCCAGACCGTCGTGGCGGTCGGCGTGTCGTCGAAGCCGACCACCGACAGATCGCGCGGCACGTCGAGTCCGTGACGATGGGCGACCGAGATCGCGGCGGCGGCCATGTCGTCATTGCTGGCGAAGATCGCCGTCGGCGGCCGCTTGCGGCCCAGCAGTTTTTCCGTGGTTTCCAGCCCGGAGCGGTAGGTGAACAGTCCCTGCTGCACCAAGCTCGCATCGATACTGATGCCGGCATCCTGCATCGCCGACTGGAATCCCTCGAAGCGCCGGGTGCTGGCCGTCTGGTTGGGGTTGCCCTTGATGAAGCCGATGCGCGTGTGGCCGTACTCCAGCAGATGGGAAGTCATTTCATAAGCGGCGCGGAAATCGTCGATGCGTACGCACGATACTTCGGCCTGCGAACGCCCCGGTGCCACCGCCACCACGGGGACGCCAGCGGCGAGGAACTCGGCGGCCACGACCTTCGATTCGCACAAGGGCGGCGGCAGGATCACGCCGACGACGTTGCTGGCGAGCCGGCGCGCGGCCGCACGCTCGGTCGAGGGTCCAATGTTGGCCCAGGTGTCGAGCACCAGATGCGCGGCGGTGCGGCTCGCGCCGTCGAGCGCGCCGACCAGCAGTTCGCTCAGGTACGCGGCGCTGGGATTGGTATAGACGAGGCCGATGCGCGTGCCCTGCGCTGCGGCCAGCGATCGCGCCGCCGGATTGGGCGAATAGTTCAGCTCGCGTACCGCGCGCATGACCTGTTCGCGCGTCGCTTCGCGCACATTGCTGTTGCCGTTCATGACCCGCGACACGGTCATCGGCGAGACGCCCGCGCTGCGGGCGACCTCATGGATGGTGACCGCATGGCCTTTGCGACGCACGGCACGTTCTGCGATTTTTTTTCCGCCGCCGCTGGTTTTCACTCGTTCTTCGACTGGCTGATGAGGCCGGCAATCGTAGCACCGGGCAAGGACGGTGGTTGCAGCCGGACGATCGTGGTACCGTTACCATGAATCGGTGCCGAGGCCGGAAATCCGCCGGCGCGGCGCGGACACGAAACCAGAATTGTCCGAGGCCGGGATGAGATCAGGGGTGAAATCCGTGGGGCGCCGGTTGCTCTGGCTGGCACTGCTGCTCGGTAGTGTCGTCATGGCATCGCATGCGATGGCGGAAGACGGTTACGACCTGTGGCTGCGCTATCGGCCGCTGGAAAGCCCGGCCCTCGAACGCTACCGGCCGCTGGCCGCCGAACTGGCCGGTACCGCGAACTCGCCGACCTTGCGCGCCGCCGCGGCGGAATTGCAGCGCGGACTTGCCGGTCTGCTGGGTGTGCAGCCGCCGCTCAGCGAGCGGGTCTCGCGTGCTGGCGCGCTGGTGTTCGGCACGCCGTCGTCATCGGACATCGTCAAGTCGTTGAACCTCGACCTGCGTGCGCTCGGCGCCGAAGGCTACGTGCTGCGCTCGGCCAGCGTCGCCGGCCGGCGTGTCACCGTGATCGCTGCAGCCACGGATGTCGGCGTTCTCTACGGCGCCTTCCATTACCTGCGCCTGCTGCAAACCCGCGCCGATGTGTCCCGCCTGGAGCTGAGCGCATCGCCGCGCGTGCAGACCCGCATCCTCAACCACTGGGACAACCTCGACCGCACCGTCGAGCGCGGCTACGCGGGCGAATCGCTGTGGGACTGGCACAAGCTGCCCGACTACCTCGATCCGCGCTACACCGACTATGCGCGCGCCAATGCATCGATCGGCATCAACGCCACGGTGCTGACCAACGTCAACGCGAATGCGTTGGTGCTGACGCCGGCGTATCTGGAGAAAGCAGCGGCGCTCGCCGGCGTGCTGCGGCCCTACGGTATCCGCGTGTACCTCACCGCGCGCTTCAGCGCACCGATCGAGATCGGCGGACTTGCGACCGCCGATCCGCTCGACCCCGCAGTGGCGAAGTGGTGGCGCGACAAGATGGCGGAAATCTATCGCCACATCCCGGACTTCGGCGGCCTGCTGGTGAAGGCGAATTCCGAAGGCCAGCCGGGCCCGCAGGACTACGGCCGCTCGCACGCCGACGGCGCCAACATGCTTGCCGACGCACTCGCGCCGCACCGTGGCCTGCTCATGTGGCGTGCCTTCGTCTACTCGCACGAGGAACCCGACGATCGCGCCAAGCAGGCCTACAGCGAGTTCGTGCCGCTCGACGGCAAGTTCCGCGACAACGTGCTGCTGCAGGTGAAAAACGGCGCCATCGATTTCCAGCCGCGCGAGCCGTTCCATCCGCTGTTCGGCGCGATGCCGCGCACGCCGCTGATGATGGAGTTCCAGATCACCAAGGAATATCTCGGCTTCGCCACTCATCTGGCCTATCTCGCCACGATGTATCGCGAGACGCTCGATGCCGACACCTGGCGCAAGGGTCGCGGCTCGACTGTGGAAAAAGTAATCGATGGCTCGCTGCACGGCTACCGCCACACCGGCATGGCAGGCGTCGCCAACATCGGCGCCGACCGCAACTGGACCGGCTCGCAGTTCGACCAGGCCAACTGGTACGCCTTCGGCCGGCTCGCCTGGGATCCGGGACTGCCGGCGCAGGCCATCGCCGAAGAGTGGACGCGCATGACCTTCGGCAACGAGCCGGCGCTGGTGCAGCCGGTCGTGTCCATGATGATGGGATCGCGCGAAGCGGTGGTGGACTACATGACGCCGCTGGGCCTGCATCATCTGATGGGGCGCGGCCATCACTACGGACCGGGACCGTGGGTCGAGGGTGGGCCGCGGGCCGACTGGACTTCTGTCTACTACCACCGCGCCGATCGCAACGGCATCGGCTTCGATCGCACCGCGCGCGGCAGCAATGCTGTCGCGCAGTACGCGCCGCAAGTGGCGGTGCAGTTCGGCGATGCGCGACGCTGCCCCGAACAGTTCCTGCTGTGGTTCCATCATCTGCCGTGGGATTACCGGATGCACTCCGGTCGCACGCTGTGGGATGAGCTCGTCGTGACTTACACGCGTGGCGTGCAGGCCGTGAGTGCGATGCGCGACACGTGGGCCGCGACTGCGCCCTATGTCGACGCCGAGCGGCATGCACAGGTGGCCGCCTTCCTCGCCATCCAGGAAAAGGAAGCGCGTTGGTGGCGCGATGCTTCGATCGCCTACTTCCAGACGTTCTCCGGCCGACCGCTGCCCGCCGGCGAAGCGGCGCCAGCGCATTCGCTCGACTACTACAAGTCGCTGGAATTTCCGTATGCGCCGGGCCATCACTGAATTGCGGCGTGCCTTCGTGGTTGCGTCGACCGTGTTCGGCGCAACGGTGTCGGCTGCGCCGCTGCTGCATTCGATGTTCCAGGATCACGCGGTATTGCAACGCGACCGGCCCGTGCGTGTGTGGGGCACGGCGGCGGCGGGGCAGGAGATCACGGTGTCGTTCGCCGGACAGTCACGGCATGCGAGCGCCGGCACGGACGGTCGCTGGCAGTTGCAGCTCGATCCGCTGCCGGCCGGTGGACCACACATACTCGAAGCAGTCACCGCCGGCGGCGATCGCCAGACCCTGCGCGATGTGTTGGTGGGCGATGTCTGGTTGTGTTCCGGTCAGTCGAACATGGTGCTGCCGGTGCATCGCGCGCTGGATTCGCGCTCCGAGATCGCCAATTCAGCCAATGACCGCATCCGTCTGTTGACGATTCCACTGGCGAGCGACGTGACGCCGCAGGACGAGTTCATTCGCGGCGGCGAATGGCAGGTCGCCGGTCCCGCCACCGTGCCGGAATTTTCGGCCGCCTGTCTCTACTTCGCGCGCGAACTGCAGAAATCCGTGGACGTGCCGTTCGGGCTGATCGCCTCGGCCTGGGGCGGTTCGCGCATCGAGGCGTGGATGAGTGCGCCGGCATTGCGTGCGGCCGGCGGTTATGACGCGATGCTGGATGCCGTCGAACTGCGCCGCAGCGATCCGGCGGCCGCGACGCGTCGCTGGGCCTCGATCTGGGAATCGTGGTGGCACAACCAGCCGGCGACGCGCGGTCAGCGCGATCCCTGGGCGACGACGGCAACGACTTCGCAGTGGCAGGCGGCGCCCGCCGATCTCGTGCCGTGGGAGCAATGGCAGGTGCCGGCGCTGCGCAACTACAACGGCATGCTGTGGTATCGCACGACCGTGCAGGTGTCGAAGCAACAGTCGCAGCGGCGTGCGCGTCTGTCGCTCGGCAATGTCGACGAGGCCGATCTCACCTGGGTGAATGCGCAATTGCAGGGCGCGACCGACGGTGATACGCAGGGCTTCGCGCCGCTGCCGTCGGGATCGAACCGCGTCTACTACCTGTCGCCCGGCACGCTGCGCGCTGGCGACAATGCGCTGGTCGTGAATGTGCTCGACACCTACGCACTCGGCGGCCTGTACGGACCCGCGCAGTCGCGCGTGCTGCAGTTCGACGATGGCAGTGCGATTCCGCTCGATGGTGCATGGCGCTATCAGATTCCGCCGGCTGTCGGCACGCCGCCGCGCGAGCCTTGGGGCAGCACCGCCGGGCTCGGCACGATCCGCAATGCCATGATCGCGCCGCTCGCGAACTACACGCTGCGCGGCGTCGCCTGGTATCAGGGTGAATCGAATACCGAGGATGCCTCGCGCTATCGCGATCTGCTGACCCGCTTCATGAGCAACTGGCGCCGCGAGTTCGATTCGCCGCAGTTGCCGTTCCTGATCGTGCAGCTCGCCAACTATGGCGCACCGCCGACACGGCCCGTCGAAAGCGGCTGGGCCGAATTGCGCGAGGCGCAGCGCCAGGCGGTGGCGGCCGATCCCCACGCCGCGCTCGTCGTAACCATCGATATCGGCGATCGCTACGACATCCATCCCGCCAACAAGCAGGAGCTCGGCCGGCGTCTCGCCCGTGCCGCGCAGCATGAGGTTTACGGCGAACCAGTCGCGCCCTCCGGTCCGAGGGCCACGGCGGCGCGGCGCGAAGGCGCAGATGTGGTGATCGACTTCGCCGATGTCGCCGGCCATCTCGTCGCCTATGGCGCCGAGGCACCGATCGGCTTCGAGCTGTGCGCCGCCGCACGCGATTCATGTCGCTTCGCGCCCGCACGCATCGACGGCGATCGCATCGTGCTCGCCGCGACACCGCAGGCGACTCGCGTTCGCTACTGCTGGGCCGACAGTCCCGTCTGCACGCTCTTCGATGAATCGTCGCTGCCCGCCGGACCCTTCGAGCTGTCGATCGAAGCCCGCGACAAGAGGTTCCAATGAGTGACACAACATCACAGCCGGTTCAGCCTGCGGGCTCGTCGCGCGATCGCGAGATCGTCGATGCGCGCGTGATCGTTACCTGTCCCGGTCGCAACTTCGTCACGCTGCGCATCGAAACGCACGCCGGCATCGTCGGGCTCGGCGATGCCACGCTCAACGGCCGCGAACTGGCCGTGGCCGCGTATCTCACCGACCATGTCATCCCGACGCTGATCGGCCGCGATGCGGGGCGCATCGAAGACACCTGGCAGTTCCTGTATCGCGGCGCGTACTGGCGTCGCGGTCCGGTGACCATGACGGCCATCGCGGCGGTCGACATCGCGCTGTGGGACATCGTCGCGCGACTCGCCGGCCTGCCGCTGTACCAGTTGCTGGGCGGTCGCTCGCGCGAAGGCGTGCTGGTGTACGGGCACGCGAGCGGCGCCGACGTCGATGCGACCAGCGAGGAAGTCGGCCGCTTCATCGAGAAGGGCTACCTGGCGATCCGCGCGCAGAGCGGCGTGCCGGGTCTGAAGAAGAACTATGGCGTGACGCGCATCAAGGGTGCCTACGAACCCGCCGAGAGCGAGCTGCCGCTCGAAACCGTCTGGTCGACGCCGCGCTATCTCACCAGCACGCCGCCACTGTTCGAGCGCCTGCGCCGCGATCACGGCCCCGATATCGAACTGCTGCACGACGTGCATCATCGGCTCACGCCGATCGAAGCGGCGCGGCTGGCGCGTGATCTCGAACCGTACCGCCTGTTCTGGCTCGAAGATCCGACGCCTGCGGAAAACCAGTCGGCGTTCGAACTGATCCGGCGTCATTCGGTCACGCCGATCGCCACCGGCGAAGTCTTCAATTCGCTCTGGGATTGCAAGGAGCTGATCGAGAAACAGCTCATCGACTACGTCCGCACCACGCTCGTTCATGCGGGCGGCATCACGCATGTGCGCCGCATCGCCAGTCTCGCCGCGCTGTACGGCGTCCGCACCGGCTTCCACGGCGCCACCGACCTGTCGCCGGTGTGCATGGGCACGGCACTGCATTTCGATACCTGGGTGCCGAACTTCGGCATCCAGGAATACATGTTGCACTCGGACGAGACGCTCGCCGTCTTCCCGCACGACTACACGTTCCGCGACGGTCGCCTGCATTGCGGAGAATCGCCGGGACATGGCGTGAGCATCGACGAAAAGCTCGCCGCGAAATTTCCGTATTCGCCGCGCCAGCTGCCGATCGCGCGGCTGGAAGACGGCACGATGTGGGACTGGTAAGGGGAGGTATCCGATGAAGGACTGCCGGCCGGCCGTCGCCATCGCGACTGTCATTGCAACATTCGCGACGCTCGCCGCGCGGGCGGACGAACCGCTCTATCTCGATCCCGCGCGCAGCTTCGAGGAACGCGCTGCCGATCTCGTTTCGCACATGACGCTGGAAGAAAAGATCTCGCAGCTCGGCGACGACGCGCCCGCCATCGAGCGCCTCGGCGTGTCGCGCTATGTGTGGTGGAACGAGGCCCTGCACGGCGTGGCGCGTGCCGGCGCTGCCACCGTCTTCCCGCAGGCCATCGGACTCGCCGCCACGTTCGATCCGCAACTCATGCGCGCAGTCGCCACCGTCATCAGCGACGAAGGCCGCGCCAAGCATCACGAATTCGCGCGCCGCGATCAACGCGGCCGCTACCAGGGCCTGACGTTCTGGTCGCCCAACATCAACATCTTCCGCGATCCGCGCTGGGGTCGCGGCCAGGAAACTTACGGCGAGGATCCCTGGCTCACCGCGCGCATGGGCGTCGAGTTCGTGAAGGGACTGCAGGGCGACGATCCGAAATACCGCAAGGTCGATGCCACGGCCAAGCACTTCGCCGTGCACAGCGGGCCGGAGGCCGACCGGCATCAGTTCGACGTGCATCCAAGCGAGCGCGATCTGTACGAAACGTATCTGCCTGCGTTCCAGGCGCTGGTGCAGGAAGGCAAGGTCGCCGCCGTAATGGGCGCCTACAACCGCGTCTATGGCGAGTCGGCCTCGGCCAGCCGGTTGCTGTTGCAACAGATCCTGCGCGAGGACTGGGGTTTCGAAGGCTATGTGGTTTCCGATTGCGATTCGATCGAAGACATCTTCCTGCATCACAAGATCGTCGGCACGGCGGAAGAAGCAGCCGCGCTGGGCGTGAAGACGGGCTGTGACCTCGACTGCGGCAAGACTTACAACGCGCTGCTGCCGGCGGTGAAACAGGGCCTGATCCGCGAGGCGGACATCGACATTGCGCTCAAGCGCCTGATGCGCTCGCGCTTTGCGCTCGGTATGTTCGATCCGCCGCAGCGCGTGCGCTGGGCGCAGATTCCGTACTCGGTGAACCAGGCGCCGGCGCACGATGTGCTGGCGCGCCGCGCCGCGCAGTCGTCGCTGGTGCTGCTGAAGAACAGCGGCGTGCTGCCGCTGTCGCGCAACGTGCGCAGCATCGCAGTGATCGGTCCGACGGCGGATGAAGTCATGTCGCTGCTGGGCAACTACTACGGCACGCCGGCGGCGCCCGTCACGGTGCTGCAAGGGATCCGCGATGCCGCCGGGCCAAACACGAAGGTGACGTACGCACGCGGCGCCGATCTGGTCGAAGGCCGAGAGGAACCGCGCGCTGCGCCACTGATCGATGCGGCGTACCTGCGGCCGGGGCCGGGCGCGAAAGAGCAGGGACTCAAGGGCGAATATTTCCGCGGCCGCGAATTCGCCGGTGCGCCGGCACTGACACGCATCGATCCGCGCATCGCCTTCCGCTGGGATCGCGGCGGCCCGACCGACGATCTGGTGGCGCGCGGCGAACTCAGCGAAGCGCAGGGACTCGGCGGCGACGATTTCAGCGTGCGCTGGACGGGACAACTGCTGCCGCCGACCTCGGGTACCTACGAACTCAGCGTCGGTGCCAACGACGGCTTCCGCCTGTTCGTCGACGGCAAGCTGCTGATCGACGTCTGGGAACCGGTGCCGCGACTGCAGAGCCATTCGGCCTCGATCGAGTTGCAGTCCGGCAAGACCTACGACATCAAGCTCGAATATTTCGAGGACATCCGTGACGCCGAGGTACGGCTCGCATGGCGTCGTCCGGGCGCGAAGCCACCGTTCGAAGAAGCGCTCGACGCGGCGCGCGCCTCGGATGTCATCGTGTTCGTCGGCGGCCTGACCGGCGATGTCGAAGGCGAGGAAATGAAAGTCGATTACCCCGGCTTTGCCGGCGGCGATCGCACCGACCTGCGCCTGCCGGCCACGCAGCAGAAACTGCTCGAAGCGCTGCATGCGACCGGCAAGCCCGTCGTGCTGGTGCTCACTACCGGCTCAGCACTTGCAGTCGACTGGGCGCAGGCGAATCTCCCGGCGATCCTGCTGGCCTGGTATCCGGGACAGCGCGGCGGCACGGCTGTGGCCGATGCGCTGTTCGGCGATTTCAATCCCGCCGGCCGCCTGCCGGTGACGTTCTACAAAGCAAGCGAGAAGCTGCCCGCGTTCGACGACTACGCCATGAAGGGCCGCACGTACCGATACTTCCGGGGCGAGCCGCTGTATCCGTTCGGTCACGGCCTTTCTTACACGCGCTTCGAATATTCGGATCTGCGCGTCGATCGCGAGAACGCGAAACCCGGCGAGGATGTACGTGTCTCGTTCAAGGTGAAGAACACGGGCAAGCGCGCGGGTGAGGAAGTCGCGCAGCTCTATCTGAGGGCGCTCGATCCGCGGCGCGAGCGCGCGTCCAAGGATCTGCGCGGTGTGCAGCGCGTGATGCTGCAGCCGGGCGAGAGTCGCGAAGTGTCCTTCGTCGTGCGTGCTGATCGCGATCTCATTTACTACGACACGGAGCGCAAGCAGTACGCGGTTGATCCGGGGCGCTATGAGGTGCAGGTCGGGGCGTCGAGTGCGGATGTGCGGGCGCGTGCGGTGTTTGCGATTCCGGGAACGTGAGAAGGTTCGATGCGCTCGGTTGGGTGCATCGCGTCGTTGGGTGGCTTCGATGGGCAGCGCGCCCCCACCCTAACCCTCCCCCGCAAGCGGGGGGGAGGGGATAAGAAAAAGAAAGGCGCCGCTCCGTCTGTGGGGCCGGCTTTAGCCGGCCTGAAAGCAGTCAGGCTAAAGCCTGACCTACAGAAAGAAGCCGATCGCATGACCGGTTCGCACACTGCAGCGCGCTCTTGCGACTGGAAGGACAGGGGGAGGGGCTTGGCGAACCCGGTGGCGGCCGGGAAACCCAACGCAGATCGGCACTCTTAACTCAGGCGGCACTCAGCGGCGCGGTACGCGAAGCGAATCGGCAGGTGAAGTTACGACAGGCCAAATGCTGCGGCGACTTTCCGAACGTCTACGATGCACTCACCGAAGCTCACGCCAAGACACTCCCCCTGGCCTCGCCAGTCGCCGGCCCGAAGGGCGCGCGCGGTGAGCGTGGCACGCCATTCAAGACATGGGTCCCCGCCTTCGCGGGGATGACCGCTACATCTAACCCACTAACGCCACCACCTCCTCACGCTGCTTCACCGTCAGCAACGGCCCGAACCCCGCCTGCAGATTGTCGCTCTGTCGCTCCGGCTTGCCCGTCGCGGGAATCACCGCCGTCACCGCCTCGAAGCTCAGCGAATACTTCAGGAACATCTGCGCCCATGAAGTCACGCCGGCCTCTGCCGCCCAGGCCGGCAGTGATTTGCCCTGCACCTGCCGGAACAGCGCGCCGTCGTTGAAGTTGCGATTGGTCAGCACCGCGACGCCGAGTTCCTGCGCCAGCGGCAGCACGCGCTTCTCGATGCCGCGATTCGTGACCGAGTGATTGATCTGCAGGAAATCGGGCTTCGTTGCCCGCACGACTTCGGCGAGTTCGTCGTGCGCCGAATCGAGATAGTGCGTGACGCCGACGTAGCGGACCTTGCCCTGCTTCTTCAGTTCGCGCGCCACCTCGATCTGCGTCTTCCAGTCGCGCAGGTTGTGGACCTGCAGCAGTTCGACCTTGTCCGTCTGCAGCCGCTTCAACGTACTCGCGAACTGCGCGAAGCCTGCTTCGCGGCCGGAAACGCCGGAGAGCTTGGTAGCAAGGAAGCATTGCTTGCGATAGCCGCCGCCGGCGAGCAGCGGGCCGAGATTGTCCTCGGCATTGCTGTAGGTCGGCGCGGTGTCGATCAGGCTCGCGCCGCCGGCGAAGAAGCGCTTCAGCACGTCCTTCAGTGCCTCGTATTCGGCGCCGCCTTGCGAGACCTCGAAACTTCCGGACGTTCCCATGCCGATGACGGGGACCCGTTCGCTCGAGGAGGGGATCGGCCGTTTGAGCATCGATCCGGTTGCTGCGGCCAGCGACAGACTCGTCGGCAGCGCCTGCAGCAGCATCGAGCCGGCTACCGTGAAAGAAGCAGTGCCGAGAAAGCGGCGACGGGTGGTCATGGGATGTCCTCGCGATGAGCCAGAGAGTGCGCACGATAGTCGTCGCAGGAACGCCTGTCAGCGTGGTTTGTGACAGTCGCGGGGAGAATGGCCGCAAAAAGGCGCAAAGCTCGCAAGAGAGAATCTTTTTCTGCGTCCTTTGTACCTTCTTGCGGCCATTCTCCTATCCGGCCTTCTTCACTCCCGCATGGATCAGCGCGACGCCGATGAGGATCACTCCCGCCGCGGCCGTGACGGCCGTGGCCGCGCCCGACAGCGTCGCCGCCTGCACGCACGTTTCCCAGTTCAGTGCGATCAGCGCCGTCAGTGCGATGCCGATCAGCATGACGACGATCCCGGCGATGGCGAGCGGTACGCAGGCGCGCGTCGTGTCGACGCCGCGCGCCATGTCGACCGGGTCGAAGCGTCCGCGCAGCCACAGGAAGAACAGCAGCAGCGCGAGCGGATGCAGCAGCCCTGCGCTCACGAACACGATCTGCTGATTGCCGGTCCATTGCACCGCGAGGGCTGCGAGCAGCGTCATGAACATGCCGCCGATGCCGCCGGTGGTCGATCCCAGGCCGACGACCGAGCCCGAGACGCGCGCGGGAAACAGATCGATGGCCGACGTGAACAGGTTGGCCGACCACGCCTGGTGTGCGGCCGTGGCGAGCGCGATCAGGCCGACGCTGACGGCGAAGCTGTCGGTGTAATACGCGACGATCGCGCCGGGCATGCAGGCGGCGGCGATGAACATGGTCGTGAGGCGCGCGCGGCCCACGGCCCAGCCGCGCTGGATCAGGTGGCCGGACAGCCAGCCGCCCGCGATCGAGCCGACGGTCGCGCCGGTATAGATGAGCGCCAGCAGCGAGGCGCTGCGCAGCGGATTCTGGCCGCGTTCGCGTTCGAGATACGACGGCAGCCAGAACAGGAAGAACCACCACACCGGATCGGTGATGAGCTTGCCGATCAGGAACGGCCAGATCTGCCGGTAGCGCAGCAACTGCGTCCAAGGCACGACGATCGCTTCGCGCGCGGGCGGCTGGCCGGCGCGGATGTAGTCCAGTTCGGCCGGCGAGACGCGCGGATGTTCTTCGGGCGGATGAAACATGCGCTGCCAGAAGAACAGCCAGACGACACCGATGGCGCCGATGGCGACGAACGCGGACTGCCAGCCGAACGTGATGGCCAGCCACACGGTCACGAACGACACCATCACGCCGATGTTCGCGCCCGAGTTGAACACGCCGGTGGCGAGCGCGCGTTCCTGCTGTGGAAACCACATCGCCACGGCCTTGATCGAGGCAGGAAAATTCGCGGCCTCGGCGACGCCGAGGAAGAAGCGCACCAGCACGAAGCCGAGCACGGTGCCGACCAGCCCATGCGCAGCGGCCATCGCCGACCACAGGATCAGTGCCCACGCGAGACTGCGTTTCACGCCGTAGCGATCGATCAGCCGCCCGGCGAGCGACGGCGCCGCGGCATAGGCCACGGTGAACGCGAACGTGACCCAGCCGTAGTCGATGTCGGTCCAGCCCAGGTGCGCCTGAAGCGTGGTTTTCAGAACCGACAGTGCATTGCGATCGACGTAGTTGATCGTCGTCGCGAAGAACAGCAGGCCGCAGATCCACCAGCGGTAGCGGCCGCCGGTGGCGCGGGCGGAAATCGCGTCGCTCATTGAGCGACGACGAGCGTGGCCGATTTCAGATCGACGCTGTTCGCGCCGGCGGAGATCGTGAACTCGCCTGGCTCCACTGCGAACTTCATGGCTTCGTTCCAGAAGCCGAGTTCGTCGCTGCCGAGTTTGAACGTCACGGTGGTCGCCGCGCCCGGCTGCAGGCTCACGCGGCGGAAGCCCTTCAGTTCCTTGAGCGGACGCGTCACCGAACTCACGACATCGCGCACGTAGAGTTGCACGACCTCATCGCCCGCGAGCGCGCCGGTGTTGCGCACGTCGACGGACACGTCGACCGTACCGTTCGTGCCGATCTGCGCCGCCGACAGGCGCGGCGTGCCGATCTCGAACGTCGTGTACGACAGGCCGAAGCCGAAGGGAAACAGCGGTTCCTTCGAGTCGAAGTGATAACCGCGATGCGCGCTCGGCTTCTGCGCGTAGTACATCGGCAGCTGGCCCACCGAACGCGCGATCGTGACGGGCAGCTTGCCGCCGGGATTGGCATCGCCGAACAGGATGTCGGCCAGCGCGGTGCCGCCTTCCTGGCCCGCATACCAGCCTTCGACGAGGGCATTAGCCTTCTCGACGACTTCGGGAATCGACAGCGGCTGGCCGTTGATCAGCACGACCGTCACGGGCTTGCCGAGCGCGAAGATCGCATCGGCGAGTTCCTGCTGTTCGCCAATGAGTCCCAGTTCGTCGCGATCGCCGAGATGATTCGTCGCCCAGGCCTCGCGGAACACGGCGCTGGTGCCGCCGATGACGAGCACGACGCTGTCTGCGCCCTTCGCGACTGCCACCGCTTCGGCGATGAGACGGCGATTGGCCGCCGGGTCGGCGAGTGTCACTTCGTCGGTGTACCAGTCGCCGCTGTCGGTAAGGCGTACACCTTCGGCGTACGTCACTTTCACGCGATTACCGACCTTGGCGCGGATGCCGTCGAGCACGCTCACCGCCTGGCGCGGCACGTTGGAATAGCCGCCGAGATCGACGCGCGCCGCGTTGGGACCGATGACCGCGAGCGTCTGCAACGACTGCGCGCGCAACGGCAGCGTGCCGTCGTTCTTGAGCAGCACCACGGATTTGCGCGCCGCCTCCAGCGCCAGCGCGCGCGCTTCGGCATTGCCGGTGATGGCCACCGCGCGCTTCGCATCGGCGTAGGGACTCTCGAACATGCCGGCAAGAAACTTCAGTCGCAGCATGCGACGCACCGCTTCGTCGATGCGCTGCTGCGTCACCAGGCCCTGTTGCAGCGCCTGCGGCAGCAGCGAGAACGACTTGCCGTCCGGCAGATCGATGTCGACCCCGGCGTTGAGCGCACGCGCCGCCGCGTGCACGCCATCGCTTTCGAGTTGATGCACCTTGATCAGCTCTTCGATGGCGAAGTAGTCGCTGACCACGGCGCCCTGAAAACCCATTTCGCCGCGCAGGATGTCCTGCAGCAGCCAGCGGTTGGCATGCGAGGGAATGCCGTCGATCTCGTTGTACGAAGCCATCACGGCCTGCGCATTGCCGCGTTTGATCGCTGCGGCGAACGGCGGAAAGAACGTCGTGCGCAGCACGCGTTCGGAAATGCTGGCCGGGCCGACATTGGTGCCGCTTTCGGGCTGGCCGTGACCGGTCATGTGCTTGAGCGTCACCAGCACGCGATCCGGTGCGAGCGGCAGCGACTCGCCCTGGAAGCCGCGCACCACGGCGACGCCGAGTTCGCTGACCAGGTAGGGATCTTCGCCGTAGGTTTCCTCGATGCGGCCCCAGCGCGGATCGCGAGCGACGTCGACCACCGGCGCCAGCACCTGCTGTACGCCGCGCGCGCGGATCTCGCGCGCCACGACCGTGAATATGCGCTCCAGCAGTTGCGGATCCCAGGAACTCGCGAGCGCGATCGATTGCGGGAAGCTCGTGGCATTGCGCGCCGCGTAGCCGTGCAGGCCTTCTTCGTGGAACAGCACCGGAATGCCCAGGCGCGTCTGGGTCAGGGCGTGACGCTGGATGGCATTGATCAGCTCGACCGTATCGCGCTCGTCGCGAAAAGGCGTCTGCAATGCGCTGCCCGCTTCCTGCAGGTCGCTCGGCCGTCCGAACTGACCGATGCCGGCCGGATAGAGCTGGCGCGCCTTCGCAGAATCGAACTGGCCGCGCGCCGTCAGGATCGCGTTCTTCTCGGTCCACACCGTGGTGATCTGCGCGATCTTTTCCTCGAGCGTCATGCGTCCGAGCAGGTCTTCCACGCGCGCGTCGATCAGTGCCTGAGGATCCTTGTAGACCGGCGCGGCTTCGCGCGCCGACGCCGCAGCGGCAAGACACAGCAGGACGGCGAAGCTCGCCAGCAGGCGGGTGCCAGTCGTTTTCATCGTGGTTCCCCCGGACTGAGTCCCTGGATCGTGCGATTGGATGGTAACGGTATCATTTCTGGTGCAACACTTGTCCGGCGCGCCTGCTCAGATGGCGGAGCGGCGTGCCACTTCCTTGCGCTTGGAGGCGGCTTCGGAGCGCGCGCGTTCGACGGCGTCGGTTTCGGTCGCTTCCAGGATGGAGGCGATCACGCGATCGAGATGGTTGTGCATCGCCTTGCGCGCGGCCTTCGGGTCGCGCGCCTGCAGCGCGCTGAAGATGGCGAGGTGATCGTCGTGCCGCGGCTGCACGCCGGCATCGCGCGCGCGATCGAACATTTCGCGGCACATGGGCGACTTGTAGCGCATGTCCCAGAGCGTCTCGACCACCGAGGCCAGCGCTGCATTGCCCGTGGCTTCGGCGATCGTGATGTGGAAATTGCGGTCGGCCTGTTCGCCGGCGTCGTTGTCGGTGTTGGCGGCGAGTTCGCGCAGCAGCGCGGCGAGCCGGGCGATTTCTTCGTCGGTGATGATGGCCGCGGCGAGCGCAGCCGATTCGCCTTCCACCAGTCGTCGCGCTTCAGTCACTTCGAACGGACCGATGTCCGGTTCCTGCGGCGCACTGTCCTGCGGCGGTGCCTCGGTGATGTAGATCCCGGAGCCGCGGCGCGCTTCGGCAATGCCGCGAATCTCCAGCGCAATCATCGCCTCGCGAATCGTGGCGCGACTGACGTCGAATTCCTCGGCCAGCTCGCGTTCCGGCGGCAGGCGATCTCCCGGTCGATAGGTGCCGCCGCGGATCGAGGCGACGATGGCATTCGCCACCTTGACGTAGAGCTTGGGGGCATTGTGGGGGCCGATGTCCGCGAATCTTTTGTTGTGTGGCACAGCGTTCTTGGCGCGAGGGGAGGCGACGCAGGAGATTGATTGGTCTGGCCAATTATTGCCGTGCAATCGCGCGGCATACAAGACTCATCTGGCCAGATCCGGATGCGATGCGACAATTTCCCGCGGAAATCCTGTGTTGACAAGTCAGCTCAGGCCAAACTAGAGTCGACTGGACTGACCACTATGGCCGATGTGCATAGGTGGTCTGACCTGAAAAACCCAGCGGCACTGGGCGAGTTTGGTTGCGAACGGTGGCCGCTGTTTTATTTGTCGCCGAATGGTAGCGGTATCAGTCGTCATGCAAAGGCGCAGATCGCTGACGCAGGTGGCGCATTACGAATACGACAATGCAGGGGGAGCCATGAACAACAGCATCAACGATCGTCGATCGGGTCACGCGTCCATTCTCGGCGCATGCATTGCGGCCATCGTCGGCTCGGCGCCGACCGTCCAGGCCGCCGAGACTGCCAGCAGCCAGCCGCTCGAAGAAGTCATCGTGACCGGCTTCCGCAAGAGCCTCGAGGATTCGACCGATGCCAAGCGCGAGGCGGTCGGCTTCGTGGACGCGATTTTCGCCGAGGACATCGGCAAGTTCCCGGACACCAACATCGCGGAGTCATTCAACCGCATTCCCGGCATCACCATCACGCGTGAAGTCACCGGCGAGGGCCTGAATATCGCCATTCGGGGCCTCGGCACCAACTTCACCCGCATCCTGCTGAACGACGCACCGGTCGCGATTGCCTCGACGGGGCGTACCGATGCGCAGAGCACCAACCGCGAGGTCGATCTCGATCTGTTTCCGACGGAACTGTTTTCGCAACTCACGGTAAACAAGACATCGAATGCGCGGACGCTCGAAGGCGGCGCCGCGGGCACGGTCAACATGCGCAGCGCGCGGCCGTTCGACAACGAGGGAACTCAGCTGACCTATTCAATCCAGGGATCCGACAACAGCAATGCCGACGGTACCGGCGCCCGCGGGTCCATCGTCGCCAGCGGCACCTGGGGCGCCTTCGGCGCATTGGCCGGCGTGGTCGGCGTGCACAACAAGGTCAGGACGACCGGGTTCGAAACCATCGGCTGGACCAATGCCAATCTGAGCGAGGCGCAAGCCGGCGCCGGCGTCGCACGCAACACGACCGGCGGCGGCAACTGGACGATTCCGGCGGCGGTGCCCGCGAATGCGGGCAATGGACTCACACCCGACACCGTCGTCGATCGCGCTTTCCTGCTGGCGAACAATCCCGGACTGAGCATCCAGCAGATCGACAACGCCCTCATTCCGCGCCTGGGCCGACCGGCCGAAGAGTTCGGCACGAAGGATCGCTACAACGGCATCGTCAGTCTCGAGTTCCGGCCCAGCGATGATCTGCACTTCTTCCTCGACTCCATGTATGGCAAGAAGGAAAACGACCTGGAGCGCATCGACATGAACTGGGTCGGGCGCAACGGGGCCATGATTCCGCTGAACCTGCAGGTCGACCGCGAGAACTGCGCCAACGGCTGCGTGGTGACCAGCGGGACATTCGCCAATGCACAGGCGTTTCTCGAATATCGGCCGTTCATCGAGGACACCGAGTACTGGGGCGTGAACCCGGGAATGTCATGGCAGTTCACGGACAGGTTGAGTCTCGACGTCCAGGGCAACTACACCAAGAGCGAGTTCCACCGGGAGTCGCCGACCTTCCTGGTGATCACGCCGGCGAGTTCGGGAATGACGGTGACCTACACGAATGACGGCGGCATTCCGGTCATCGCCAGCAGCACCGATCTGAACGATCCGGCGAACTTCGGCTGGGCCGGTGGTCGCGTCAACATGCAGGACGAGAAGCGGGAAACGGAAACCAAAGGTGGCCGCGCCAATCTGACGTGGGGCGATGAGACACTGAACGTGAAGTTCGGCGGCGCCTACGACGAGGTGTCACGGGAGATCAAGGCGTACGACAACAGCCAGGCGTGGCAGAACGCGGCGTGCGGCAACAACCCGAACGTCGAACTACCGGCGCCCAACAGTCAGCCCGGCTGCAACGGCCTGAATGTGCCGGGCGCAAGTCCCCCGGGATTTCCTGCTTATCCGGGCTACGGAACCGGCTATTCCGCCGGCTTCCCGCCGCTCACATATGGGGGTTCGCTGATTCCGCAGGGCGCGTTGCAGAACTATCTGCGCCCCGGTCCCGGCTTCATCACTGCCGACTGGGCGGCTGTGGTCCGCGATTCGGGATACAACGACTTCCACAGCGTCACGCCGGAAACGGGTGCGTCCAACACCGGTGCCAGCGGCGGCCTGATCAGCGAAACGACCACGGGTCTGTACACCGAGATCAATGGCGACAGTGCGATTGGTGCCAACCGCCTCAGATACAACGTCGGCGTGCGCTGGGTTAAGACGGAGCAGACCGTCGGCGGACGAGTGTCGCTCACGGATCCGCGCAATCCGCCGCCGCCGGCTTCCGGTCCGAATCCCGCGGACGGCGGCCTCTATCCCAATGTCGTCAGCTTCGTGGAAACGGAGACCGAGTACGAGAACTGGCTGCCGTCGGCGAGCGTGGCAATGAACATCGCCGAGAACGCGGTGATTCGCGCCGCTCTGTCGCGCACCATGACCCGACCGAATCCGAACGACATGTTGCCGGGACTGAATTTCAGCACGCCGTCCGCCGATGTCGGCACGGTGGGCAATTCGGATCTCGATCCATTCCTGTCGGACAACATCGACCTCGGTTTCGAGTACTACACCGGCGGCGCCGGATATTTCGGCGTCGCTGCGTTCCGCAAGGGGATCGAGGGATTCACGGTCCAGGGTTCGACCACCGTTCCGTTCAGCGATCTCGCGACCTACGGTGTCACGTATGCATCGCTGACACCGACTCAACAGGCGGCCATCGATGCGCGTGGTGGTCCCGGTGTCGCCACCGTGGTTCTGAACCAGCAGATCAACGCCAGCGGACGCCTGACCGTGAACGGCCTGGAGTTCAACTGGGTGCAGCCGCTCGACTTCCTGCTCGAGGGAATCGGACTCAGCGGCTTCGGCTTCACCGCCAACTACACCCTCATCGATCAGAAGGGCGACGGTGCCGCCCCTGCAGTGGCCATCGGCGTCGCGCCCGAGACTTATAACGCCACGTTCTACTATGAGAACTACGGCGTCAGTGCGCGCATCTCCACCACCTACGCCGAGGGCTCGCAGGTATCGGGTCTGAACCAGAACGGCATCCCGCTGGCCGCGCTCTATGGCGACAACTATCAGCAATGGGATTTCTCTTCGAGCTTCGACTTCGCGGAAATGTTCGGCTGGTCTGACCTGGTGCCGCAGTTGACCATCGACGTGATCAACCTGACCAACGAAGAGCAGCGGTCGTATTTTCAGTTCAGCAACGCCACGTTCACTCAGTACGAAGCGGGCCGGACCATCATCGTCGGATTGCGCGGCAGATTCTGAGGGCCGGGCGCCGGCGCCGCAGCGTCACTGGCTGGCCGGTAGAGCGTAGGCAATGAGATAGCCGCCCGCATCGCTGCGAGCCGCAACCTCCTTGCCGCCCTGGGCCTCCGGTTGAGCCGAGTGACTCAATGCGACCGCATCGCTGGACGGCACCGCGATCACGACGAACTGTTGCTGGCTGCGCGGCGACACGTAACTCATCGGCGTGGCCTGCGCGCTGTTCGGCAGCACGTCGCTCCACAGCACCTTGCCCGTGCGCAGATCGAACGCGCGCATCCGCCGGTCCATCGTGCCGCCCATGAAGATCAGGCCGCCGCGCGTGACGATGGAGCCGCCGCTGTACGGCACGCCCATCGTGAGCGGCAGTTGCGATTTCAGACCGAGCGGTCCGAGTTCGTTCGCTGTGCCGAGCGGACGCCGCCAGAGCGTCTCGCGCGAGCGCAGGTCGACCACGGCGATCTCGCCGTACGGCGGTTGCTGGCACGGCGTGAAGATCGGCGACAGGAACGGATCCGTGCTGGAAGCGTACGGCGTGTTGAGCTGCCAGCCGCCGCCGAAGCCGAACTTCGTTTTCTCCGTGACCGTGGCCCGCGGATACAGCTGCACGCGGTTCGCGACGTGCAGCGAGTTCACGACCATCACGCTGTTGAGTTCGTCGACCGCGACGCTGCCCCAGTTCATGCCGCCCGCGAAGCCCGGGTACTGGATGCTGCCGCCGAGCGACGGCGGCGTCAGCGGGCCTTCGTAACGCAGCTTGCGGAAGGCGATGCGACACAGCATCTGGTCGATCGGCGTGACGCCCCACATCGCGGCTTCCGTCAGCGGCGCGCCGGCAAACGATGGCATGCCGGTCGAGAACGGCTGGGTCGGTGAAGTCCATTCCTCCGGCACGTCGGTCTGCGGCACCGGTTTCTCTTCGACCGTCGCGAGCGGTGCGCCCGTGCGCCGGTCGAGCAGGAACAGTTCGCCGCGCTTGGTCGGCACCACGACCGCCGGTGTCGAGGTGTTGTTGCTGCCGGGAATGTCGACCAGCACCGGCTGCGACGGCACGTCGTAGTCCCAGATGTCGTGATGCGTGGTCTGGAAGGACCAGCGCACCTGGCCGCTGGTGACATCGAGTGCGACCACCGAGCTGCCGTACTTTTCCGATTCGGGCGAGCGATGTCCGCCGTAGTAGTCCGGCGTCGCGTTGCCCGTCGGGATGTAGACGAGACCGAGCGTGTCGTCGGCGCTGAACAGGCTCCACGCATTCGGCGTGCCGCGCGTGTAGGTTTCGCCTTCGGCTGGCGCCGTGGTGCGATCCGGACGGCCCATGTCCCAGGCCCAGACGAGCTGTCCGTCGAGCGGATTGAAGGCACGCACGACACCGGAGGGTTCGCCGGTCTCGACGTTGTCGACGACCCAGCCGCCGAGCACCGCGACATTGCGCGCGATCGTCGGCGGCGAAGTGACGTAGTACCAGCCGGGTTTCACTTCGCCCATGCCGGCGAGCAGATCCACTTCACCATTCACGCCGAACCCGCTGCAGGCCTTGCCGGTTTTCGCATCGACGGCGATCAGCCGCGCGTCCGTCGTCGCCGTGAGAATGCGCTCTGCGCATTCGGCGACGGGCTCGGGTGCGCGGTAATACGTGACGCCGCGGCAGGTGGTGGTGAAACCGATCTTTGAATCCTTCACCTTCGGATCGAAGCGCCAGCGTTCCTGTCCGGTGTCGCCGTCGATGGCGGCCATCACGTTGCCGGCAAGACAGACATACAGCGTGTCGTCGATCTGCAGCGGCGTGGCCTTGAAGGCGCCGCCGACGCCGCTGCGCCAGGTCCACGCCACGCCGAGCCTGTCGACATTGGTCGTGTCGATCTGGTCGGCCAGCACGTAGCGCGTGCCGGCCGGCGTGCGGCCGTAGTGAGCCCAGTCGGTGCCGGTCGACGGCGGCGCATCCCGCATGGCGACCGGAAACGGCAAGGTCGGATAGGGCCGATGCAGTGCGATGCCGACGCAGAGCGCCGCCAATGCGATGAACGCCAGCCACGTCAGCGGCGATCGCAGCAGCGGACGATCGATGCGTCCATGCAGCATGCGCCGCAGGCCCGGACGCAGCAGGAAGAGTCCGAGGACCAGGAAGGGCAGGATCCGCGGCGCGAGCGCCCAGCCGTCGAAGCCGACTTCGGCGAGCGCCCAGATCACCGTGCCGACGACGAGAAGACCGTAGAGCCGGCTGCCCCACACTTCGGCGCGGAACAGCAGCACGCCGCTGGCGATGAGTACGATGCCGGCGATGGCGTAATAGAACGAGCCGCCGAGCATGAGCAGCCGCACGCCGCCGATGCCGAGGACCAGGCCCATCAGCACGAAGATCGTGGCGAGAATGCGCGGCGCGCGGGTGGCGGACTTGCGTGTCGAGTACAGGCTTCTGTTCACGAGTAGGTCTGCTTGCTGGTTCTGATTTCGTCGCCGCCCGGCGGCGCCCGGAGAGGCCGCATGTATAGCTCATCTGCCGTGGTCGCGCGAGGCGGCCCGTGGCTTGCGATGCGGAACCGTGCGATCCGCGGCAGAGTTGCTGCATGATGTCCGGCGCCGTACTTTTCCTCAGCGCCGCCATGGGCAACGGATGAATTCATTTCCATACACTTTCGGCATCGAAGAGGAGTACTTCCTCGCACTCGCGGCGGACGGCAGCCTCGCGCCCTGCATTCCCGATCACTTCCTGGCGCGGGCGCATGCGCGGCTCGGCGATGCGGTGACGTCGGAGCTGCTGCAGTCGCAGATCGAGATTGCCTCGCCCGTTCTGAGTTCGATGCGCGAAGCGCGCGAGCAGCTCATGCATCTGCGCTCGGCGCTGGCGCAGATGCTCGCGGAAGAGGACCTGCAGCTGATCGCGGCGAGCACGCATCCGCTCGGTGCCTGGCGCGAGCAGCAGGTGACGGTCAAGCCGCGCTACGACCGTCTGCTGTCCGATTTCCGCATCGTCGGCCAGCGCAATCTCGTCTGCGGCATGCACGTCCACGTGGAGATTCCCGCGGGTACCGATCGGGTCCGGCTCATGAACCGGATCATGCCGTGGCTGCCGGTGTTCCTCGCCCTGAGTACGTCCTCGCCGTTCTGGGATCAGCGCGTCACCGGCCTCATGAGCTATCGCCAGGCCATCTACGACGAATGGCCGCGCAGCGGCATTCCGGACTTCTTCGACGACGAGGCGGACTACGATGCCTTCGCGACCTTGCTGCACGGCGCCGGCGCACTCGCCGATGCCAGCTTCCTGTGGTGGGCGATCCGTCCGGCGATGAAATTTCCGACGCTCGAACTGCGCATCGCCGACGTGTGTACGAGCGCAGACGATGCGCTGGCGCTGGCCGCGCTGTTCCGCTGCCTGATCGCGATGCTGGTGCGCAATCCGCAGCACGGGGCGCAGCGTTCGACGCATACGCGCCGGCTCATCGACGAAAACCGCTGGCGCGCCAAGCGCGACAGCACGGGCGCGAGCCTGATCGATGAAGGCTCGGGGTCGGCGGTGCCGATGCGCCAGGTGATCGCAAACCTCGTCGACCTGGTTGCCGAAGATGCGCAGCGGCTCGAATGCGTGCCGGAACTGCAGCACCTGACCCGCATCCTCGATCGCGGCACCAGTGCGCATGCGCAGTTGCGCATCTACAATGACGCGCGCGCCGCCGGCGACAGCCAGGACCGTGCCCTGCGTCGCGTCGTCGAATGGCTCAGCAACGAAACCACCGCCACCCCTGCAGATGCCTGACCAACCGCGCAAGAGTCTCATCGGTCTCTCGCCCCGAATCCTGCGTCGCGTCCCGCGCGAACTCGGCTTCCGCGACAAGACGCTGCAATACCTGGAACAGTCGATGGCCCATTGCGTGATGCGGCTCGGCGCCGTCGCCGTGATGATTCCGACCATCGAACATTCGAGCGACATCGGCCGCTGGGAAGTGGCCACCGAAGACTACGTGAACGGACTCGACGGCCTGATCCTGCAGGGCGGCGCCGACATCGACCCGACGGTCTACGGCGAACAGCCGACCGACGTGATCGGGCCGACCGACGCGGTGCGCGATCAGTTCGAACTGGAACTGCTGCGCGGCTTCGCGGCCGCCGGCAAACCGGTGCTCGGCGTGTGCCGCGGCATGCAGCTCATCAACGTCGCCTACGGCGGCACGCTCTATCAGGATCTCGAAGCGGCTGGTGCGACGCAGTTCCAGCATCGCCTGCCCGATCTCTACGACGAGCACGCACACGAAGTGAACTTCACCGAAGGCGGCTGGCTGCAGTCGATCTATCGCGGCGCGAAGGAAGCGCGCGTGACCTCGATCCATCACCAGGGTGTGCGCGCGCTCGGCAGGGATCTCGTCATCGACGCCACCTCTCCCGACGGCGTGATCGAAGCGGTCCGGCATCGCGAGCATCCATTCATCGTGGGCGTGCAGTGGCACCCGGAATTCCACGACGCCCGGTTCCCCGGACTGCTGCCGACCGAGCCGCTGGTGAAAGCTTTTCTCAAGACGGCGTCGCAGCGGCTCTGATCCCTGTGGGGCCGGCTTCAGCCGGCCTCTTTTCGGAAGTCAGGCTGAAGCCTGAC
>OEIU01000689.1_pt1 | contig 28606 bp, 31 predicted proteins | sample 1539221 | NCBI WGS metagenome assembly OEIU01 (sample SAMN03792071, study PRJEB22550) | activated sludge metagenome | feature: wastewater treatment plant; material: activated sludge; isolation source: Wastewater treatment plant of a petroleum refinery complex | place: Argentina: Zarate | collected...
GGATGACGTAGACGGTGGTGCTCTCACCGGGACGCAGGTTGTGGTTCTCGATCGAAATGGCCAGCACGTTGCCGCGCTCACGATCGAACTCCTGCTCGGCCAGAACCATGTCCGCGTTCGAGACATTGGTCAGCAGATAGCGCTCGCCGATGAGCCCGCGGCCCTCGTACTGGCGGACCAGCGAGAACTTCGCCTCCTGCCAGAGCTGGATGGGGCGGTTCAACTCGTCGACGCGGATGTCACTCGGTGCACGGTCCGAGGCCATCGCGACCAGCATCGCCTTCAGGGCACGGACGTGTTGCGGTGTGCGTGCCGACGGCGAGACCCCGGTGGCGTCGAGCCTGGCCATGCGGACCGACTTGTCGCGGATGACGATGGTGTCGGCAGGCGTGTCCGAGCGTCGCAGCAGCAAGGTGTAGGTCGCCTGCTGGGTCGAAACGAACAGGTTGACCGGCTTGCCCGGGCCGCCGACCGGTCGGACATAGATTTCACCCTTGTCGACGTCACACTCGAGCACGATCTCGCCGGCGGGGTTGACCGAGCCCGCAGCGGGCGCGGGCATCGCCCCGGGTTGGGCGGGCACGGCGCTGGTGATCGCGGCGCCGCAGTTGGTCGAGTAGATGTTGCCGAAGACATTCGTGATCGGCGAGCCGTCGACGCGGATGCGGGTCGGCTCCTTCAGCGAGAGCACGGCGTCGACGGAGACGCCGTCGCTGGCCTCGACGACCTGCAGCGCGAACGCCGGCGTGGCGTTAGCGAGCAGGAGCGCCGTTGGGATCAGCAGCGCCGACGCGAGTTTGCTGGCCGGGTTGCGCATACGGAATCTCCTTGAACGACTGGATGTGGACGCGACCGCCCGCGTACTGGAACTGCGCGAGGTATGACCGCGTCTCCGGCTCGGTGACGTCCGCGCCATTGATCTGCCGGCGCAAGCGGCCGGTGACGACCACGGACTGCTTGGCCTCGTCGGCAGCCAACTGCTGCACGAGGAAGAACGTGGTGGCGTTGTTGCCGCGCAGGCGTTCGGCCTCCAGGTCCATCTTGGTCTTCATCGCCGCGTGCTGATCCGGGGCCACCCAGTTCAGCAGCACGTTCTTCTTCCAGTCGACGGTGGAGGGCGTGACGTCCAGGACCAGCCAGGCGACGTAGCTCGCCATCTCCTCGAGGTACTCTCGGCTCGCCTTCTCCTTGGTCACCCAGAAGGTGCGGTCGATGTTCGGTGGGACGATGACGGTCCGGTCTGATCCGACGATGCTCACGATCACGATGAGGCACAGGAGCACCGTCATCGACAGGGCGGCCACGATGGCACTGAGGACGCGATTGGCCCGCCGCTGCGCGCGCAGGTCGTTCTGGTGCTGGGCGAAGTCCATGGCTGCGGGTTCCTGCAGGGTTCAGCCGACCATGCGTCGGATGTGCGAAGGCGGCGTGGCGCGCAGGGCGGTGACGGGATTGGTCGGCAGCGCCCAGTACGCCCAGTGCATCGCGAAGGCCGGGTGCTTGTCGGCCTTGGTGCGAGAGATCCAGCGACTCAGGAGGAAGCCAGCACCGGCGCAAAGCACGAAGCCCCACTTGGTGCCGGACATCCAGCCGAGGAAGAGGAAGAAGACGAAGGGGAAGGCGACGTCGGCGTCCCAGAAGCCGAGCTTCCACTGGTCGTCCAGCCGTCGTGGGATGAAGGTGTCCGACTGCATCGCGCCTCCCCTTGCTCGCTGGCCCTGCCGGCCGGCTCAGATCACCGCACCCAGGATCGCGCCGGCGATCGTCAGGCCGACGGCACCGAAGATGGCCATCCCGAGGTAGAACAGGACCGGCCCGAAGTTGCGCAGCGCGGCGAGGCTGATGAAGGCGACCACGAAGCCGACGAAGCCGACAAGCGCCTTGACGCCCGGAGCCAGCGCGGCCAGTTGCGCCAGCGCGGTCGTGAGCGGACCGGCGATGCCGACGAAGCCCACCAGGTCCAGCGCGTGGCTGGGCGCCGCTGCCATCAGGCCAGCCAGGAGGGCGAAGATCAGTCCGATGCCCAGCATCACCTTGCGCGAAGGCAGGGCCAGGGTCGGTGCGGCGGTTGCTTGCATTGCATTCTCCAGTTGAAGGTGATGAGTTCAGGGGGTCGTGTGGGTGACGCCGAACGAGGCGATGGCCCGCTGCACGATTCGCTCGGCACCGAGCTCCAGCGCCAGCTCGACGCAGGCGTCGGCCAGGTAGCTGAGGTCGATGACGGGATCCTTCGTGGATTTCTGGATGCGCCGCAGCTCGGCGAAGCTTTCGCTTCGGACGATCGTTGCCTTCCAACCGGGGCGAGGCTTGCGCGTGTGCTGCGGGGATGCGGCTGATGTCGCGCCCGGAGGCGCGGCGTCGGCTGTGGGGGTGCGAGCGGGGCGTGCGACGGGTCGGTCCATCACATCACTCCCGAGCTCGTGAAGACGACTTCGACGCGCCGGTTCCGGCTGCGACCGCTTTCGTCGTCGTTGGACGCAATGAAGCAGCACCGTCCCTTTGCGTCGATCGCGATGACGTTGGGCAGGTCTGGCACCGCGTCGCGGATGAAGTTGCGCACGGCCATGGCGCGGGCCAGCGCAAGCTGCTGGTTGATCTCCTCCGGGCCCAGGCTGTCCGTGCGCCCTGAGATCACGATGCGGTCGGACTCGCGCGCCATGCGCAGCGACCGCCGCAGGACCTGTCGCGCTTCGACCGTCAGCGTGGCCGAGCCGAACGCAAAGGTCAGGAGGATGTGCGTGTCCGCGGTGTTCGCACGCGAAGACGCGACGGGGACGATGGGTGCCAAGTTCGCGCGGGCCTCGTCCGGAGCAGGCGTGTCAGACGCTCGCGTTGTTTGCAGGGACTGGCCCATCACATCGCCCGCGGCCGCGGCGACGGGCTGGGTGAGGGCGCCGGGCAATGTCTTGGGCGTGGGCGATGGGCACGCGGGCTCGGCACAGGCAGCGAAGTACGCGCTCTGGCCGAAACTCATTTGCGCAATGCGAAGCGGGGCAGGGCGCACCGGCGCCGCGCTCGCCTGGACCTGGGTCTCGACGTTGCGTGGTGCGTGAGTGCACGACGCAGTGGCCAACAACATCGTGGCGGCGAATCCGCTCGCCATCGCCAGTCGGGTGAGGCGAAGGTTCATGGGGTCACCCTTGCGGTGAGGATGAACGGCGCGGGGCGGGCGGGCGCCTCCGATTCCGTGCGAGCGCGCGCCATCGCAGTGGCCGGGATTTGCGTGCCCTTCGCTTGGCTGGGAAGCCGGCGGAACACGCGCCACGCGTAGGTCGAGCGCGCCTGCTGGCAGGCGCGGCCCTTGAGCTGCGTACAGGCGGCGTTGTAGGCGCCCACAGCGTCCCAGCTCACGCCCTGGCGCGAGAACTGACCCGCCAGCAGCCAGGCGCCGACCATGATGTTTGTGCAGGGCTCATAGAGATCGCGCTCCGTGATGCCGAAGCGCGCGAGCGTCGGCAGGTGCGAGCTGTTGATCTGCATGAGGCCGATGTCATAGCTCTTCGTGCGGTCACGATGGGTCAGGTTGACCGCCGAAGGATTGAGGTCGGACTCGGCACGCGCCACCGCGTACAGCAGCTGCGGCGAGACGCCGTACCGAGTGGCCGCATCCTCCCAGCACGCCTGGGCCACCGCCGGCAGCAGCAGGCCGGCGCACGCGAACCAGAACAGGGAGGGGCGGGCGTGCGTCATGGCTCAGCCCTGCAGGTCCCGGTCGGCTACCGCACGCGCCGCGAAGTTCAAGCGTGCCTGCTGCAGCACGCACGCCACGGGATCGTGTCCCGCGCGCACCACCGCCACGCAACCGGTGGCAATGTCGTCGAGGTCGAACCTGGGGTTCGGATGGGAGTTCCAGGGGGCACGGTGTTCGCGCAGCATGTCGTCGAACTGGCGGCGCCAGACGTGGCATGAGCGCCGCGCGGATGCCGCATCGCGTGCGCCGAGTTCGGTGCTTAGAAAGCGCTGCAATGCGGCCATGGCGTCGGTGCTGGCCAGCACCTGCGCGATGCATGCCGACAGCAGGTCGGGAAAGCGGAACTTCGGCGAGTGGTTGGCGCTGCTGGCATAGACGCTGTGCAGCCAGTCGTGCTCCACCAACCACACGCGCGTCATCACGATGGTCAGCGGCTGTGCGGCGACGAGGGTGTGCGGCATCGACGGTCCTCGTGAATGGGCGGCTTGGGGTTGCATCGGCGGGGCCTCGATGAGGCTCACGACATGCGAAACCTCAGGTGGTGAGCGTAGAAAGCAAGTCGCATCCGCTCAACTCGAAACCAGGGTCGAAGACCCCCGAGTTTTCGACCGTCGATTCCGCCGGAGCGCCGGTTTGAAAGCGGCGTGGCCCGCCAAAACGAAGCGGCCCGCGCAGTGGCGGGCCGCTTGGGGGTTTCGTGTTGGAATCAGCGCATCACGTGGTAGTTGGCGATGGCCCGGCTGAACACGAGCAGCATCAAGAGCAAGGCTGCGATGGTGTACAGAGGGTTGATCGTGAAGGGCAGGAACAGGGCCACCAGCACGAGCGATAGAAGAGCAATGCCGCTGGTGGCACTCAGGGTGTAGAGCTCGGCGCTGTGGGCCGCGAACTCGCGTGCGCGAACGCTGCGCACCGCAAAGCCGTCGATCGCGCACACGAAGAAGAAGACGAGCAGAAGTGGCAGCACGTGAAGCAATGTCGCAGCGCGCAACGTGGCCAGCGTGAACAGTGCATCCACCGATTTGAAGTAGGGCGAGGAGAACAGGCGCGTGCTCATCTGTCCGAACTCGGCGGTCATGGCCGGGTTGATTCCAGGCTGGGCAAGCTGGACGGTTTCGGGGGGCGTCAGCGACACGTTGACCCCATTGGCCTGGAAGATCAGCATGCGCTCGAGGATGCGATCGGCCGCTGCCATCCCCCACAGGCTGGTGTTGAGTTCATGCTCGGCACGTACGGTCTGCATCAACCGCTCCGGTGGCACTGAGGAGGGGATGTAGAGCACGAGGCCGAGCACACAGGCCAGCGCGGTGATCCAGACGATGCGGATCATGCTGCGTCCCCGGTGCGGCGCGGCTTGGGCCGATCGAAGTCGGGGTCAAGGATCGGGAAGCGGCCCTTGATGAGGCGGCCGCCCGAGACCTGCGCGAAGTACTGGAGGTTGGGCAGCTTCCCGAGCATGTCCGCCGGGATGCGTTCTTCCATCGCGTCGGTGATCTGCACCGACTGGCCGCTGCTCCAGTCGCCCAGATGCGTGTCCGCTCCGAGGTTGCGGCCGACCCGCATCGTGTGGATGCCGGTCTTGCCGAAGGTCTCGACCACGAAGTCCTGGGTGGGACGGTCCTTGGTGCGCAGGGCGAAGAGGTTGTTGAGGTTGCCCAGCGCCATGCGTGCGGCGTCTTCGGATCCCAGTCGGTTGGCGAGGTCCGCGAGGGTCTGCATCGCGCAGATCGAGTGGATGCCGCCCTCGGCGCCCTTGTTGAGGATCTCGATCAGCGGCTTGTTGATGACGTTGGAGACTTCGTCGACAACCAGGGTGATGCGTCCCTTGATGTCCAGGTTGTAGCGCATGCCCGCGCGCGCGGCCATGTCCGCCAGGGCCAGCGCGCCGATCGCGGATGCCACGGAAGGGTCGGGCAGCGAGTCCAGGCACATGTAGAGCACATGGCCGCCGCGTTCGATCTTCTCGAAGTTCATGATCGGGCGCGTGTCGTCGAGGTCGAAGGGATCCGGCGACAGGCTTTTGCCGAGGTCACCCGAGGTGAGCATCGACAGGATGGGCAGCAGGCTGGCCGTGATCTTCTGGTAGTGCTCGCGGTTGTGCCTGAAGACGCGGATCTGATCGTCGATCACACGCTCATGCTGGTTTTGCGGGACCTGCTGTTCGTAGTAGGTCACGTAGGCGATCAATTGAGGGCTGGTGACCTCCGAGGGGCGGCGAAGTTGTCCGCGGCTGGCGTCCTGCAGCAGCTTGCGCATCTCCACCGAGTCGCGCCAGCCGCGCGGCAACACGCGGTCGAAGAAGTGCGTCAACGAAGCCTCCAGCACCGGCTCGACGCCGCCGGCGACGTACTTGATGAGCTTGACGAGGTTGGGGCGGTCTTCGAGGCTCACCAGGCCCTGCACCACGACGTTCACGGCGTCCCAGCCAAAGGCGCTGAAGGTGCCGTCCTTGTCGGCCGGCATGATCGACTGCAGGCGGCTCGCGATCTCGGTGGGCTTCTGCCAGTTGAAGGTGAAGTCCAGGCGCACTCCGACTTCTGGGAAGGCCGGGTGGAACTTGAGGAAGGTGTCGGGCTGCCGGTAGTCCTCGCAGGCCCGCTGGACGACGCGCTTGAGTCGTCGACTGTTCTTCGGGTCGATGAAGACGACCACGTCGCCGCGCTTGATGGCCTGAGTGAGCAAGGTTGCCAGTGCCACGCCCTTGCCGGCCTGGGTCGTGCCCACCAGCAACGTTCCGCCTTCGAAGTTCTGCAACGGCCGGTACAGAGGATGCTCCTTCGGCTCCACGCCGTGGATGAAGGGCATGCCGATCTCGGAGTCCGGCTGAGGGTCGACTGTGTACCCGAGCAGCGACAGCAGGGACGGCGGTAGCGTGACGGCCTTGTAGTCGATCTTGGCCAACTCGTAGAGCCGCTGCGAGTGAAGGGGCTGCCATTCGAAGCCGAAGCCGAGGAATACGAGGTCCGGCTTCGGGGTCAGCTGCCCCAGGCGACGGGTGGTGATGACCTGCATCGCGCGACCTGACAGTGAGGCCCGCACGACGAGGACACCCAACGCCTGGCGTGCGCGCAGCACCACCATGACCATCGCGAACGCTGACAGCGCCAGGGCCAACGGCGTGAACACGGCGCGGGATCCGGTGATGTAGACGAAGTACAACAGGCCGAGAAGCCAGGCTGCTGCGGCCCAGGCTTCGTAGGCCGGTCGCCATGGCATCTCGTAGGGTCGGATAAGCATGGCATCACCTCATGCAGTGGCGTGGAAGTCGGAAGGGTCGAGGCCGTGGACGTGTCCCGGCTTGACGATCACGCCGGCCTGCTCCTGCCCCCCGATGTCGTGCTGGTAGGTCCGGGGGCGCCGATCCTTGGTCCCCACGAGCAGGTCGACCTCGACGAGCGCCCGCAGGGCCACGTTCACGTCGACGCTGCAGGCCTTGAAGTGCGACAGCGGAACGAAGACGCCTGCCCCGACGGTGACGGCGACCGCCGACTTTGGGTCCGCGTTCAAGCTGTCGATCGCAGCCTGCAAAGCCTGGCGGACTTGTGGAACGAGTCGCAGCGGTGCGTTCAGGGCGAATCGACGTGGCGGCAACGCCGGAGTAGCCGGAGGACTGGCCAAGGGCGGTGGCACGGATGCGGCCAGCCCGGTCGACGCGAACGGAGCCGCGGATGCAGTGTCCGAGTCGCCACCGAAGGCAAGCGGCGCCTGCGGATCGAGCGCAGTGGTGGGCGGCGGGTCAGGGGTGGGTTCGGCCCGTGGTCTCGGGTGCGATGCATCGGCTGCATGGCGAACGTCGGCCTGCGGCGAGGCGGGTGCGGAGGTCGCCGATGCGGCCGGCGCCGCTCCGCTGGCAACCTGCCCTGCGTTCGTGTGTGCGCGAGCAGGTGTGGCCGATGCGCGCGCCAGCAGCGACTGGGCGAGCGGCTCGACCGGGCGCACCTGACCCGTCAGCAGGATGTCTGGCGACATCAGGCGCACAGCCTCGAGCGCAGATGAACTGCCAGGGGGCAGGATCGTCCAGCAGCCCGCGCCGGGCGGCGGCGACATCAGCACGCCGGCGGCGGTCAGGATCTCGACGATGGTCTCGGGCGCCTTGGGAATGCCGCGCAGTTCGTCGTCCTCGAGGACTTTGCGGATCTCGGCCGCGGCGTTGGGCCAGACGATGAACAGGCCCTCGGCACCCAGCCACACGCGCGAGCGCTCGGTGTTGGGCGACCAGGCTGGGTGCGCGGCGATGAGCTGGCGCATGGCATCGAGCAGGTAGCGCTCGATGTGGGCGCCGAGGATGGGCCTGCCGTAGCGATGGGCACTGGCGGCCAGGTCGCGGTCGATGACCAATGCCGCGGACCGTTTGACGAGCTCGATCAGGATGCTCTGCTCGTGCAGCAGTGGGATCCCGGTGATCGAGGCCAGCATCTGCGGGACCACCACGTGGTTGGCGGCTGCAAGCTCCTGCATCGACTCGGGAGCGACGATGTGCGGCAATGCGAACAGACTCAGCCCGCGGCTCTCGGGGGCGTTCACGATCCAGCGCACGAAGAAGCGGCGTGCCTTGCGACGCACCAGCCAGGTCGTCAATGGCATGAGGTACGCGGGCCACTCGTCGCCCTGCTCGTCCATCACCGTGGCAGCGCACAGGGTGCGGTGCAGTTCGCTGCACATTCCGGCGAGGAACGTGGCCCGGCGCCAGCGCGGCTCTAGGTCCTTGCGAACGCTGATGGTCGCGCGCCCCGAGACGATGTGGGCGTCGGTGCCCTGCAGCGCGAAGAAGGCCACCTCCAGTCCAAGGCGAAACAGGCCGCCAGCGCCGCAGAAGTAGTTGTCGGCCGTCGCGGGGAGCAGGTTGACGTAGCTGGCGTAGCGCCGGATCGGCTCGACGATGTCGCGCTCGAAGGTCTCTGCGTCGCAGCCGTAGCAGTACTTGAAGCGTTGCAGCAGTTCCGCCTCGGAGGCGAGCAATTCATCCACTGTACAGGCGGCGATGCCCGGATCTACCGAGGGATGCCCGGCACCTGGCGGTGGTGCTGCGATGCCGCCGGGTTCGGAGCGCGGGACGGGGCCAGCGCGGGGGCGACGGTGGAGCAGATCGAGCAGGCCCATGTTCGACGCCACGACTTGAGTGGCATCCATGATGCGGCGCTGCAGGCCGGACCTTCAACCCGAAACGACGGTCGCAGCCCCCCGGGAAAGTGGCCGTCGCTCCCGTACCCGGGAGGTGTGGGGTCAGGTGCCTCCAGCGCTTGCGCCGGTGTCTGCGGCTGTGGGCAGCAGGACCCGGTGGCGTTTGACGAGCATGCAGAAGGGGCAGCCCATCGGTCGAGTTTCCAGCTTGCTCACCAGGTGGTGCGAGTCGCACTGCTGGCATCGCACGAGTTCGAACTGCCGTGTGGGGACGCCCCACAGCCCATCCTGCAGTGCGGCGACCTCGAAGCAGCGGTCGAAGCCAACGGGCTTGGGATAGCCGCGGCAGGCCTTGCGCATCGCCTCGACCGCCGCGCACATGGCCTCGACCAGGGTGAGGTCCAGTTGCACCAGCCTTCTGAAGTGCGCCGCGAACACCGCGTACTGCACCCGTTGCGTGACCTCCGTCTTCGCGGACCAATGGGCCAGGGGCATCGGGCGCGTGAGGTGTGCACAGGTGACCGTCAGCCGGCCGCGTGAGGCGCGAAACAGGTTGGCCCACGGCTCCTCGGCGAGGACCGCGCGGACCCTGTGGCCGGCTCCCAATTGCTCGAGCCGGCGCAGCAGGCGCACGTGTGCGATGTCCAGGTCCAGTTGCCACGGTTCGTGTTGCTCGGCCCTTGCCGGCGTCGGCTGGGGCGGCGTCGGGCCGCGCAAGGGCTTGGCGGCAGACCTTCGGCGCGAAGGTGCTTGCCAGTCGGTGCGGCATACAGGGCAGTTGTCGCGCTTGGCCATGCCGTGGGCGGCGAGGTAGGCGCTGTGGCAGTTCAGGCACTCGACGAAGGAGAGCACGCTCTTGTTCGCAGCCCAGATCCCATCCAGCCTGGACACCATGAAGAAGGCCTGGTCGAAGTGCAGGTCCGAGAAAGGGTGCGTGGTGTGGTGCTGCCGGTACGCGATGATCAGCGCGTCGGCGGGCCGGAAGCCGTCGTCGGTCAGTCGTCGATAGTGGGCTGCGAGCAGGCTGGCCTCCGCCTGCAGGCGGCGGGTGGTCTTGAAGAGGAAGTCTTCGGAGTATTGCGGTCTACCGATCGGCGCCGGGTATTGCTTGCAATAGACGGCCCGCGCGATATAGCCAGGCGTCAGCCCGGTGATGAACGAGATTGTGCGGTGTCGCGCGCCCAGCATCGCGCATTGGCGCGCCGTCTCAAGCGCACGCAGGCTGGCCGCCGTCGTGCTGACCACGGATCACCGCCCTGCGAGGCTCAGGCGTCGGCGATGCGGGTCGAACGCACGGTGGCCGGGCGCGCCGATGCAATCGCCGGCGCGACGGCCGGGGGCAGGGCCAGCAAGGTCGAGAGGTCGCTTCGAGGCAGGAAGAGTGCCTGGTCGCCAATGCCGCAGACAAAGCTGAGCAACTCGTCGGGCGCGCGACTGACGATTGCCGCAAAGTCCTGGCGTGCCAGCCCGAAGCTGCACACCGCGCCGCCCATGTCGCGCAGGGCGACGTCGCGCATGAGCAGCAGGAGGTTCAGATTGGCTCGCTGAACCTGCGAGAGGGAGGTTGCATGGTCCATGGTGTCCGTCCGGTCTGCCGTGTGGCGGGTTGACGCGGGCAGCATTTGGACCCAGCGTCAAGTCGATACGGCCATGCCGTGGCGACTTGAGCCAAAGATTACCGATTCCTGGCGTTCGGTGTCAACGATAATTGGCGTTACATATACACATTGAACAGACTAGACGACGCTAGAAGTAAATTAGTTAGTTCGTATGTCGTCAGTATCTAGATGTGAATGCGCGGGTTTCGCCAACACGGAGCCGGTCATTCCGGGCGCCTCAGCATGCGCTGCAGTTCGGGGAGTGCGGGTCAGGACACAACCGCAGGGGCGGCGAAGCCGACCTGAAGGGCATTGAAGATCGCCAGTGGGCGCGTGGGCTTCTCGAACAGCAGGGCGCGATAGGCCGATCCCACCATGACCAGTTCTGCCTCGCTCGCCAGGCCCGTTGCGATCTGCCCGGTTAGGATCACCAACGGCCCCGCCGGCACCCGCACGCGGATCTGCGACAGCAGGTCCTTGGCCGTGTTTTCGCCCAGGAGCCAGTCGACCACGAACCCGTCGAAGGGCTCGGCTTCCATCGCCGCCAGCAGGCTGGTCGCGCAGTCGAACGGCTTGGCGTCCAGACCCTTAGCGCTGAGGAAGTCGACGATGGACTGGGCCGAGTCGCTGTCGTCGTCGAGGACCGCGACTCGACGCGGTGGCGCGCGCTCGAACAGCAGCCGGGCGAGTTCGTAGCTCGACCTGTCCGCAATCTCGGAGGCCGGTGAAACGGTCCACTGTCCCGTGTTCTCGTCGCGCAGTGCGACCATGGGCCCGATGCGACCCACCAGCGGTTCGCCGACCGGCCAGATCGTGCAGGGGATGGCCGCGCCACCGAAGGGAAGAGTGGCAGGCACGCCGGGTTCGTCGGCAAGCGCCGCCAGGATCGGGATCAGCGGCTCATGGAAGTGGTTCGCGAGCTGCTTGATCTCATCGATGGTCCAAGGGGCGTCCCCCAGCATGCGACGACGCACCTGGGTGTAGGACATCCCGAGGGCCGCCTCGAGTGCACGGATGCGCTGGCGCTCGGCCACGCCGTGCCTATCCAACATGGACTCGATGAAGGCAGCGAGGGCTCGGTGACGATCTTCGTCGGAGTGTTCGGCTGCCATGCCTAGCCCAACCGGCTGAGCGCAGGAGTTGCGTTCGGAGTCATCATAAATCGTCGCTCAGAGCAAACGAAATGCCAGCTTTCTGGACTTTCGCTGATCCTTCTTCTTGTCCCTCCCCGCAACCGCCGAATGCTACGCGAAATTGCTGGGGTGGTCGCCTGGGGGCGACCACAGGACACGGAGCGATGCAGTGGGCAGTTCGGCATTCCGGACTTCCTACTCCGAGCGGGAAGCTTATGCCCTCCCGGGCCGTTGTGCACGCCTGGAAAACGGCCGCGCGCAAAAAAGAAGAGGACGCCGCGGGTGCGGCGTCCTGCCTGGGGTGGTGACTGCCCCGAGGGGCAGTGCGATGCGGGTCAGACGGCTTCGGCGAGTTCGATCCACTCCTTGGTGCCCTGCTCGAGCAGGCGGCCACCGATGGCCTCCAATTCGGTCGAGCGGTCATAGAGGTCGACTTCCTGCGCGTAGCCGGTGACGGCGTTCACCAGGCCAAAGCCGGTGAGGTCACCGTCCTTGATGAGGGCGCGCAGCACGCCCACCTTCTCGTGCTCCTGCAGCAGGTACTTCACCGCCAGGCGCTCGACACTCTTGACCGGGTCCCCGACCAGCTTGATGCCCATCGTCTTGCGCATGCGCTCGGCGATCAGCGAAAAGGTGGCTTGGGACACGGCCGCTTGTACCGTGTCGCGGACCTTCAGGAAAAACGCCGCGTCATCGGCGGCCAGCGTGTCTTCCTTGAAGAAGGTGACCTCGTCGGGCGAGGTCTCGGTCATGCGCCCGATGTGGGTCTTGCGCATCGCCTGGTCGGCAGCGATCAGGCCGTTGCTGCACAGCAGCCGGAAGATGAGCGGGCTCACGGACAGGGAGCCTTGTCCGGTCTCCGAGTTGCTGATGACGACGCCGGCGTGCACCACGTCGCCTGGCTGCAGTTCGAACTGCACGCGGGACGTGACGACCTTCAAGTACATCCGGCTGTCGGTGACCTCGCAAGACTCCACGCGGGCCCCGGGCAACGCGCGCAGCATCGGGTAGACGTGCGCGAGCAGATCGTAGTTGTCCAGGCGGCGGTAGCGGTCGGACAGGAACGCTCGCGCGTTGCCGTCCAGTGTGCGCACCATGCGCTGTTCCGGCTGCGAATGCAGCCAGGTGTCGATGTTGCGATCGAGCAGGGTGGGCTGCTCGGCGCGCATGCGCTCGAAGTAGGCGTACGGGATCTTCAGGCGGTCCGCGAGCTGCCGGCGGCAGTTCTCGGTGGTCCTGAAGGTCCGCACGCCGTCGCCGGTCTCGATGTTGAGCACCGAGCTGCCGCTCTCGCTGGTGACGTGGTGCATCAGCGGGGTCGGAACGATCATGTCCTGCTTCGTCGCGAGCTGACGCTCGAGTTCGCTGGCGAGGTCGACGAGGGAACGTCCGTACTTCATGGAGATCTCCAGATGAAATACGGGGACGGCTCTACCCCTTGAGCGGGGAAGCGCGTCCCCGCGGGGTGGTGGGCTCAGCGTGGCTGAGCGGTGATGCGGCGCGACGGGCAGGCCGTCGTGCGCTCGGATTGAAGGGCTACCTTTGCTATCGATCAGCGTGGCCTGGCAGCTGCCACAGGGAAACCAATTTCGGAAACCTCTTTCGCTGCGCCCAGCGACGGGCACAAGGAAAGAGGGGTGGCATTGCTGCCACCCCAAAAGACTACGCCGCTCGCTTGTCCTTGGCAAGCGAGGCGAGCCAGATGTCGGCCCAGTCCGTGCCCGCCTGGCGGGGCACGAAAACCTCGACCGTGCGATGCACACCCGCCTTGCGCGCCTCGCGAACGAGGCGCTGCGCAAGCAGGTAGGCCGATGCCTGTCCGGCGAACTCGGCGTTGGCGTCGTTGTCCGCATACAGGCACACGCGGCGCACACGCTCGGGCATCCACAGCCGCTCCAGGTTGCCGCAGTTGATCGCGGCCCAGGTGGGCTTGCCCGTGCGCAGGCGCACCGCCAGCGCCGTCTCGATGCCCTCGGTGATCGCGAGTTCTTCCGTGGCCTCATCCAGGCGCACGGCCGCCCCGTTGATCCCCGCGGAAAGCAGCTTCTTGGACTGGTCACCCAGTGCCTTGCACCCGTCCTTCAGGTACGTGCGGTGCAGGGTGACGGCTTGCCCGTCGATCCCCTGCACGCACGCAAGCATCGCCGGATAGGTTGCGATCAGCTTCGAGCGCTTCTGACCGGACTGCTTCTCGTAGTACCCGAGTGCGGGATGAAACCGCAGCGTCTTCGGATACACGCGCTGGTCGATGCCGCGGTTGCGCAGGTAGCGGTCCACCTCGTCGCCGACGACGACCGGAGTCGCCTGCAGCCAGGTCTGGTGGCACAGCTTCTTCATCCGCTCCAGCGATGGCCCCGACAGCCCAGGAGCGGACACGACACGGGCCGTGCCGAGCATCCTCTCGATGTCATCCAGAAGTTCGCCGAACCGTCCTCCGCGCACGGCGTGGGCCAGCTTCAGGCCTCCACCCGCACCGCAGGAGCGGCAGTGGTAGTTGCCCTCGCCGAACTTGTCCGTGTACTGGAAGCGATCGGTGCCGCCACAGCCGTCGATCGGACAGGGCAGGTTCTTGCCCTTGAGGATGTCTTCGTCGACGCCCAGGTTGCGCAGGATGGACGTCCAATGCCCATGCGCGCGGGACTTCAAGTCCTTCACGCGCACTTCAAAGTCATTGTTCATGATCTTGTCCGATGAGTCGGCACCCTCGACCCATGTCGCCCACCTGGACGGTGGGCATCATGCGCCGAGGACACCTGGGTTGTTGATTCAGCCGCAGCTGCCGACGTGGTTGCACTCGGAGCAGCGTTCGCAGCCGTCGACGCGCTGCAGGGCGCGGGCCCCGCACTCGGGGCACTGGCGGCCTCGGTTCACGAAGCTCGATGAAGCTGGCTGCGATGCCAAGCCTTCGGCCGAAGCCGCATCGCCTTCGAAGCCCAACTGCAGCTCCAACTGGCGCGACAGACGCGCAGACAACTCAAGCACCGGCACCTGAACGCCTTCGGCGTCCAGGAACCCGCGCTTGGCCAGCAGCTGCTGGAGCCAATAGCCGATCGCCGCGACTTCGGAGTCGTGCCAGCGCCGGGCCATGTGACCGTCACCGCGCTGGACGCTGCCGCACTGGACCGGGCCCTTGTCCCAGACCACCTCGCGCATGTTCTTCAACGCCTTCTCGATCGAGCCACCGGAGCGACCCACCATCGACAGCATGCGCATGTTCGACGCGATCCATTGCTGGCCCTCGTCGCGCTGACCTGCCGGCATGAAAAACTCCACCGGCCGTTCGATGACGACCTGCCGACCGTTGACGATGCCCGCGACGCGCATGAAGTTGATGGTCAGGTAGACCGACTTCTTGCCTTCGCTCGTGTGGTACTCCACCTTCGAGGTCACGCCTTCGAGATCGCCCTCGGGTCGGCTGTCGAACTGCTTGCGCAGCGGATCGTCGTCCTGAGCCGACCGGGCCGGCCGCGGGGCTTGTTCACCCTGCACGCTGAGGACGGAGCCGGTCACCGTATTGGGTCTGAACGTCGCCAGCCCCTTGATGTCGGCCTTCCAGGCCCAGAGGTACAGGTCCTTGAACTGCTCGTAGGGATAGTCCGCCGGGACGTTGACCGTCTTGGAGATGGAAGTGTCGATGCAAGTGGCCACCGCAGCGACCATCGCCACGTGATCCATGGCGCTCATCTCCAGCGCCGTCACGAAAGCAGATGTCAGCGGCGCCGCTTCGCCCTTGAGGCGGCGGTACAGGCGCCATGCGTGGTCCTCGACCGCGTACTCCTGGATGCTGCCGTCGGGCATGCGCTTCTTGCGCGTGTACTGCCAGCTGAACGCCGGCTCGATGCCGTTGCTCACGTTGTCCGCGAAAGCCAGGCTGATCGTGCCGGTCGGCGCGATCGACAGCAGGTGCGAGTTGCGGATGCCGTGCTGCCGGATCTGCTCCCGCAGATGTTCCGGCAGGCGTGACGCGAAGGTCCCGCGCGAGAAGTACAGCTCGGCGTCGAACAGCGGGAAGGCCCCGCGCTCGCGCGCGAGCTCGATCGAGGCCTGGTAGGCCGCGTCTCGCAGCAATTCTGCGATCCGCCGCGCCTGGCCGCGGGCCTCGGGCGTGTTGTAGCGCAGCCCGAGCATCACGAGCGCATCACCCAAACCGGTGAAGCCCAAGCCGATGCGACGCTTGTCCATCGCCTGCTGCCGCTGCTGCGGCAACGGCCAGACAGTGGCGTCCAGCACGTTGTCGAGCATGCGCACAGCGGTTTCGACCACGCGGGCGAAGGCGTCCTCGTCGAATCTCGCGTTCGGCTCGAATGGGTCGAGCACGAAGCGGGTCAGGTCGATGGAGCCCAGGCAGCAACAGCCGTAGGCCGGCAACGATTGCTCGCTGCACGGATTGCAGGCTTCGATCGTCTCGCAGTACGACAGGTTGTTGTCGCGGTTGATCGTGTCGATGAAGAGCACACCGGGTTCGGCATGGTCGTAGGTGGACCGCATGATCTGGTCCCACAGGGCTCGTGCCTTGACGGTTCGATAGACCCACGGTCCCTGACCGGCGTACAGCTGGTAGGCGCCCGCGGCCACCTGGGAGGCCCCAGGCTGAGCGTCGTGCTTCAGGTCGATCTCGCCGTCGTTGAGCACGGCCTGCATGAAGGCATCGGTCAAGGCCATCGAGAGGTTGAAGTTCTTCAGGCCGCCGGTGTCCTTCGCGTGGATGAACTCCTCGATGTCCGGGTGGTCGCAGCGGAGCACGCCCATCTGGGCACCCCGGCGCGCACCGGCACTCTCGACCGTCTCGCAGGAGCGGTCGAAGATCTGCATGTAGCTCACCGGGCCCGACGCGTGGCTGCGCGTGCTGCCGACCCAGGCACCGCGTGGGCGGATGCGCGAGAAGTCGTAGCCCACGCCACCGCCGCGACGCATGGTCTCGGCCGCCTCGGTCAACGCGGTGTAGATGCCAGGGTGGCCGTTGTCCATCTGGGCGATGGAGTCGCCCACCGGCTGCACGAAGCAGTTGATGAGCGTCGCCGCGAGGTCCATGCCCGCGGCCGACTGGATGCGACCGGCCGGCAGGAAGCCCTGCTGGAGCGCCCGAAGGAACTCGGCGCGGTGCTCGTCGCGGTGGTCAGGCTCGACGTCCGCGAGCGCGTGCGCGACGCGCGCGTTGACGTCCTCGATCGTCGATTCGTCGCCCTTGCAGTACTTCTCGCGCAGGACGTCGACGCTGATGGGCTGCGGCTCGAGGGCCGCAGCGGGTGGGGCAAAGTCACTGAGGTTCATGTGAACTCCTCGGGTACGTGATGCCCACGCGGCAAGGCGCTGCCAGGCCACGCCTTCGAGGCGTGGCCGGGCGGGCTCGGATGCACGACGGTGGGCTGAAGGGGCGGGCGCTCGGCCATGGGAAGGCCGAGCGGCAGCCCGCGGACTGGGATGGGTCGTGCGGGCTTGTCGCCCGCGCAGGGGACCGCTGCTGAGCAGCGGTCGCGATTCAAGGGCTGACTTCGCGCCGGAGGGCGCCAGGCCTGTCAGCTGCCTGTGGGGAACTCGGTTCTTTCCGAAGGGCAGCTATCCCTTCGGAAAGAACCGCCGTTTGGCAACTCCTTCCCGGCTGCGGCCTTCCCCTTGGTGGGGAAGGCCGCGGGCCGATGCGGTCAGTGCGGCGTGGTCGATCGTCGTGCCCGGAGACCGTCGGATCGATCACTGCCACGCAGCGACCTCGTGGTGCTACTGCCGAGCGGGCACGAGCTGCGGATTCGTGATGCGCCAGGTCGGCGCCACTGCGAATCCGGTGGGCGTGCGCCGGCCGGTGTCCTCGAACAAGCCGGTCGCGAGCATCGAGTCGATCAGCGGCTCGTTCTCGGACCACGACTTCACGGAGAACTCGTCGTCCGAGATCACAGCGCCGTAGGACACGAGGTTGCAGCTCAGGGTTGCGAGAGGCTCGGGCGGCTCGTCGTCGACGGCCGTGTAGAGCTGGACGTAGATGGCGCCGCCCTTGGGGTAGCGGCCGATGTGGATGCTGGCCAGACCGTAGGGCGTCTGGACGGAGCCGATGCTGAGGGGGTTCATCGACATGGAGGTTTCTCCTTGCGAGGTCTGTGGATCCCGCCACGCTAGGGCGCGAGGGGCTCGGTGTAGAGAAGGCCGCACGCCAAGGCGTGGCCGATCGGATGGCTGGCCAGCTCGGGTGCGGTCGTCAGCCACTGGTGCGGCAGGTCGGTGTCCAGTCGTGAGATCTGGAAGCCTGCGACGTCCGCATGCACCTGGTAGGCGGGGCGATCGGCGCCTGCCACCACGAAGGTGCGGCCCGCGTTGCCGGTGAGGACTTCGCTTTCCTTCACGAGGTGCTCGAACTCACCCACCGAACGCACGGGCAGCAGGTGCTGCATGCCTGAGGTGCGGATGGAAAGGGTCGTGGCATTCATCGAGGTCTCCTAGTCGTCGTCGGCGACGACGCAGGTCAGTCGGCGGCTCGTGGCGTCGCGATGGATCGCAGCCGTGAGCCGGGAAGGGTGAGATGCCTGCAGGGCGGCGGTGGGAGCCGAGATGAGGAGTGGCTCCGCAGCCCGCCTGGCCGTGCCCTCGTCGAGGTCGTCGACGGTGCACCGCAGGTGAATGGCGGGCGCTGGCGCCTCTTCGCCGGTGGCGGGGGCCAGCGGGCTCGCGGCTTCGGGATCGAAGCCTTCGAGGGGCTCGTCCAGCTTGCCGGCGATTCCCCAGAGCACGACGATGACCACCAGCAGCACCTCGGGTCGCATCAGTTGATGTGGCATGGCGCCTCCGGCATCCGGGCACTGCTGTCGTCGACCGGCAGTGCGAACAGGTCGGGTTGGGTGGAGTCCCAGGACACCGATGCCTCGTGGCGACGGATCTGCTCGTTGAGCCACTGCGGATTGGTCGTCAGCTGCGCCGCAGCGAAATGGGGATCGCTGTAGAACAGCTCCTGCGCCCATTGCGGGTAGCGAGCGACGGACTCGCGCAGCCACCGTCGCGCATTGACGAGGAGCCATTGGCGAATCTCTTCGACATCCAGCAGCCCGAAGTACGCGGTGGGCGACAAGGGGCTGGTGCCGACGACCCGCACGCACGAGGCGAACGAGAAGGGAAGGTGATCACTCGCCGGACTGGTCAGTGCCCAGTCGAGCGTCTCGATCTTCTCTTCCAGCGGGGTCTCGGGGTCCGTGAGCTTCTTCAGCTCTTGCAGAAGCACCCAGTGCAACTGCACGACGGCCGCTTCGCTCCACTGGACATCGTCGTCGGCAGAGGCCGGCGGATTCGGTTCGTCGAGCGCCTGCAGTGGCCATTGGTGCGACTGCAGGGTGTGGATGGCCTCGGCGCTGCCGGGGATGGAAAGAGGCTCCTCGAAGTCGAAGAGGGAGCCCCGGATGCACGCGTTGGTGGCACTCATGGTGAGCATTGCTGCCTCCAAGGGAATGCGGAGCAACGCCCGTCCCCATTGGGGCAGCGAATGCCCCGCGGGGTTGAGGTGGTGCCGGTCATGAACCGGCATTCAAGGGCTGGCTTTGGCGGCGCGAGCCGCGTCAATCGGTGTGCCAGCTACCGATCGGGAAACACCTTTCGGCGCACGACGAAGCGGGTCGTGCCTCGAAAGGCAGATCGGCGGATGTGGGTGTGCCCGGTAGGGGCGGCGCCTCGGAACGACGCTCTGGAGGGCTTGCCTGATTTGGGGTGCAGGGCCAGCTTCTGCACGACCAGCACCTTAGCGCCGGGCGGCGGGCCTTGTCAACGGCGAGGCGACGCGCGATTTCGGCAGGGGGTCGGGCCCGCCTTTACGGTGGCGCTCGGCGGGCGCGCTCGGGATGATTGCGGTACGCGTCCATCTCGCCCGCACAACGGAGAGGCCCCATATGACTTCGACCCGACTCGCCGTCATCGACACCGGCCAGGTGAACGAGCGCATCCTGAACAAGGATGAGTACCGCGCCGACTTCCGAAAGGTCGAAGGGGCGTCGCTCAAGCGCAAGACACACCTGTCGAGCCCGCACGCCAAGCGCCTGTTCGCCCGGTGCTTCTACAGCTTCCAGGCCTCGATGTACTTCATCAGCGAGCTCGGGCGGGTCAAGCTGGACCACGAGGTGGTGGAGCGCATCGAGCAGAACATCCGCGAATCGCTGGATGCAGCGACCGCGGAGATCAACACGGCGATTGACCAGGCCGAGGCCCTGCTGAAGCATCACAACATCGATGTGCTGGCTTCCTACGACACGGTGCCGCTGCAGGTGGAGATCGGCATCACCTCGTCATTCGGCCGGCGCTACTTCGATCTGATGCACAAGCTCGATGTCGTCATGCCGATGATGGAGACCCTTGCGATCGAGGAGATCATCAACGAGCGGGAACTCGAGACACGCCGCTCGATGTACAAGCGCGCCGTGCTCCACATCTCGACGAGGGCGCGCAACCTGTGGATGGGTGTGCGCCGGCGGATGAACGAGCGCGATGCGCGCCTGGCCGCGGAGGCGGCCAAACCCAAGTCCGCGGGACCACGCCCGAGCGCGACGGGCGAGAAAGACGGCGCAGCCATAGTCGAAAGCAGCATCGCACCCCTGGCCGTCTCCAGTTCCGGCGAGGACACGAGCGGGGATGTCGGGGCTGGTGTGCCCTTAGGAGCCGACACCGCTCCGGCGGAACTGCAAGAGCCGGCTGGCCAGGATCAGGAAACCGTGCGCGCCGCCGCCTAGATACGATCCAGGCGATCCACGATCCACTGGCGAAGCGCGGCGCGGCCGTCGTCATCCGCCACCAGTTGCTTGGGGCTCCTGCCGGCCAGCTCTGCGATCGGCAGCGACACCCACAGCGACATCCCGAGCGAGGCGGGAACGAGCCGTTCCGGCACATCCTCGAGTCCGAGTTCCAGCAGCACTCTGCGCACGTGGGCGATGGCCATCAGGTCTGCCGGCATTCGGTTCGCAGTCCCCGTGGCGCTTGCGCGGCCTCAGTCCGGCCGTTCGCTGGAGTAGTCGACGCGACGGTAGCGATCCATCACGCGCATCTCGACGATCCCGAGCCACTTGGCCACGAGTTCCTCGGACTTGCCGCGGCGCAACTGGCGAAGGGCGAAGGTGTGTCGCAGGCGATAGGCACCGCCCTCAGCGAGGCTCTTGTCGATGCCGGAGGCTTCGAGGACCGATCGGACGGCGTCATAGTGGGTCACCTTGCCCCACTGCTTGCCGGAGCGGGTCGCGGGTAGGAGGTAGTCGCCCGCCAGTTCCTGCTCCCTGCGGACCTGGAGCCAATAGGCCAGCACGCGCCCGGCCCACTTGACGACGGGTGCCTCCCGCTCGGGGCTGTCGCCATGTGCCGGCACGTGCACCGTCCCGGGCACACCCTTCTCGTCCCCGGCGCGGATCCGCGGTGACGAGAGCTGCAGCACACGCACGTCTGCCGGCGTCAACCCTGAGCCGAGGTGAAGGGCGACGGCGCAGCGGTTTCGCAGTTCCTGCCAGGTGACGTCGGCCCCCCGGCGTCCGGAGCGTGGCAGGCCTGCGGACAGGTAGTTCACGAGGATGCGTGCCTCTGCGGGTTCAAGGTAGTTCGGCAGGGTCGCGCGCCGATTGGCGTTGGCATACAGCCAGTCCTCGCGCGATTGCAACAGGTCGGACGCGCAGCGATTCGGCGCGGTTGAGCCTGCCGCCTGGGCTCGGACCTCCAGCACGCCGTCGATCAAGGTCAGCAGTCGCCATGCGTGCCGAGGCGTGAACTTCCCGGCCTCTTTCAGCCGGCTGAGTTTCACGTGGGGCGTGGACTTGGCGGCCAGTCGGCTGTTGATGAATGCGTTGAGGTCGGCCTCGGTGAGCGTGTCCAACGCGACGACTGGCGACTGTCTCAGGCACCACTCCGCGAAGGCCTGCCACAGGACCGTATACGCCTTGATCGACGAGGGCAGTGTCAGCTTGCGGGCGACCGACGTGCGCTGGTGGGTCAGCCAGGCGTCGAACGCTGCCTGGTAGTTGCGAACCTCGGTCGTCGGGTCCGTATCGTCGAACAGGTCGAGGGTCTGCGGGGACATGGGGAAAATCATAAATCCGAACCAACGGCGGTAGACGTTTGTTTCCTCCGATTCGATGCAAATCTTGTTTGCTACCGGCCCCAAATGCAGCTCAGAAGATGAAGGCTGAGGGGCAGCGCCGTTGGTTCGGTTTTGGAAAGGTGGCGGCGCGGCCCAACCCCCGAGGGGTGGCCCCACGAGGGGGGGTGGACATCTCCCCCGATCGGGGGCAGCCGCGTTCACACACGTCTGGGTGATCGGTTATCCGGTCGCGCGGCGGGAAGATCGGCGTGGATCTGGGTGCGGATCCGCCTGGGGCCGACGGTCTGCGCGACGTCAGCCAAGTCAACCAACAGCGGGGTCCTCGTCCATGTCGACGCCAGAACGTGGAAACTCGGTTTCGCTGTCGCGGTGGGATTGAAGGCAGTGCTGTCTGCGTATCACGGTGTATCCCTTGCAATCAAGGCGAGGTGCGGCACTCTGGCGCGAGGAAGAGAAGAGGCAACCGCCAGCCGGTCAGCACCACAGCGGCCGCAGCCGGCTCGATGTAGAACGGCGCAAATCATGAGCGATCAGGATCAGGGAGCAGGCGAGTCGAAGGCATCCAGGGACGCAAAGCGCCCGAGGTGGGACCACTCGCCCGACGCGGGCGAAACCACGCGCGCAATGACTGCCAACGCGGTGGTGGCGGCCGCCGCCAATGTCCCTTTGTTGCTCGCCGCCGTTGGGCTCGTGATCTACCTTGCATTCGAAGCCGGCCTGAACGTTCCCGGAACCATCTTCGGCGGACTCGGCCTAGCCGTCTCCGGCTGGCGCTGGTCGATGAGCAAGCGCTACCGGGCGCGCGAGCCTCTGGACGAGGCGACCGAGCGTTCGGCCCGGCGCGAGGTCGAGCTCAATGCGGGACTGGCAGGCCTCATGTGGGGCTACGGGGCACTGGCAATCTATCCGCACCTGAGGGAGGTGGCGCAGATCGCCTATCCGATGATGCTGGCCGGCTCCGCCGGCGTCGCCGCACTCTATGCCCCGCTGGCGGGCCGCGCGTACCTGTACATGATCGTGCCGCAGGTTGTGTCCCTGGCCCTGGCCCACCTGGCGTTTGACGGTTTGCGTTCGATCGGCCTGGCCGTCATCGTGGCCGGCTTCGGTTTCACGATGCACCGCTCCGCCCAACTGTCCAAGGCGGCGGGCGAGCGGCTCGCCCGGGCGCTGCTGGAGCGCGACCGCTTGCGCGCCGACCATGCGCGGCTGGCGGAGCTCGAGCTGACAGAAGCCAAAGTTGCGGCTGAGTCCGCGCGCAACGAGGCTGCGGCCACCCGCGACCTGTTCATCGCAAAGGTCTCGCACGAGTTCCGAACGCCGCTGCAGACCATCGTCGCGCTGGCCGACCTGCTGGCACTGAAGACCGCCGACGACAAGTCCAGGGGCCTGCAGGAGCCGGTCCAGCGACTATCGCGCGCGGCCGACCAATTGATGCACCAGGCCAACGACCTTGCAGCGTTCGTGCGGGCAAACAAAGCTGCCGGCTACGAGATCCGCGAGCGGCCTGTGCGGCTCGACGAGGTCGTCGCCGCATCGATCATCGAGCTGCGCGAACTTGCACACCGCAAGGGCGTCGAGGTTCGCGTCGCAGTCCCCGAGGTCGCGCTGCACGCCGACGACATGCGGCTGCAGCAGATCATCGGCAACCTGGTGAGCAACGCGGTGAAGTACACGAGCACCGGGCATATCGAGATTCGCGCTGAGGTCGATGGGCGCGAGCCCTGCACCATGACGCTGTGGGTCAGCGACACGGGCAGCGGCATCGCCGAGGAGGCGCTGCCAAACGTCTTCGACCCGTGGTTCCGAGGAACGCGTGAGGCCCGAGGGCTGGGGCTCGGGCTGTCGATCGTCCGGTCCCTGGTCGCGCAACTCGGGGGAACGGCAGAGCTCAAGTCAGAGAAGGGCCGCGGAACCACGGCCTGCGTGCGCATTCCGGTGAAAGTGCTGGAGCAGGCCCCCAACCGTCCAAGCGCAGGGGCCGCAAGTCTGTCGAACCTGCGCCTGCTGATCGTCGACGACGAGGACTCCGTTCGCAACGCCGTCGCCGACCTGCTGCGCGCGAAGGGCGCCGTCTGCGTCGAATCGCCGGGCACCGAAGAAGCCCTTCGAGAGTTCGACGGCCAGACCTACGAAGTCGCATTGATCGACATCCAGATGCCGGGCGCCGACGGGTACGAGCTTGCCAGACGCCTGAAGGCTCGCCATCCGAGGTCCGAGACGAGGTTGATTGCGATGAGCGCGTTCGGCCTCGCGCAGGAGCACAGCGGACTCTTCGATGCCTACGTGGCCAAGCCGGCTAAGGCCGAGACGATGGTCGGCGCGATCATCCAGGCGCTCGGGCGGGGTGCAAGCGCCGCGCCGCCCTGCGCCTGAAGCGACGGGGGTCACTCGTCCGCGCCGCGCGGGCTCAACGGTCCTTGAAGGCGGGCAAGACCTCGGTGACAGACACGGCGCGCAGATCCCCCACCAATCTGCCATGGGCATCGGTGATCACGATGCCCTTCTTCACGGCTTCCTTGCAGACCTTCTCGAGTCGCGGATCAGCAAAGCGGGTAGGCGGCTCGTAGGCCTGCAACTGAAGCCCGGCAACGGCCAGCAGCCCGTCGACACTCGACTGGCCTGACGACCCTGAGGGGCCGCACAGACCGGCAAGCGCCAGTCGCAGGGGAGATGTCCGGGACTTCATGGGGCACGCTGAGCAGGGCACCCATCGTGCGTTCCACCAAGGAACCACGCAACCCGAAACCCCGCCCCAGCCCCCCCGCCCAAACCGTTCGCGGTTGCTCAGTTCAGCGGCTGCCCGGCATTGCCGCCAAGGAACTCGAGCGGCTCCTCGTCGAGCGCCCGCAGCGCCTCGTCCAGCGCCTGCTGGTCGGTCTCGAAGTGCTCCTCCCACACGTGCGAGTTGTTCTCGACGTCGACGACCTCCAGGATCCAGCGGTCGTTGGAGTCACCGTAGATGTCCACCCGGACCGTCACGCCGTTGCGGGTGACGCTCTGGCTGAGCGGCGACTCGATGAAGTCGGGCTCACCGTCGTCGTGTTCTTCGCCGTCGTCATCGCCATCGTCGCCAGCGGTCATGATCTTCCTCGACATGACCGTGGCCATGGTCTCCAGGCGTTGGCCGCGCACGCGCTTGCAGGACTGCACCGCCTTGTTGATCTGCTCGTCGGCGACGATAGTCATCTGCTGGAAGTTGCGCAGCAAGGCCTTCAATTCCTGCTCAGGCGCCGGCTTCGAATCGTCAGAAAGCAGCCCGACGGCGCCATCGAACATCGCGTGCACATCGGCCAGCGCAGTCACGGCCTCATGCGCCTTCTGCGGCAGCAGCATCTCGTCTTCGGTGCCGAACAGCCCGTCGACGAATCCCTTGAGTTCCTGGGCTCGCATGCGGGCGAGATCGAGCAGGGCTGTGCGCGTGGGGGCGACCTCGAATCGCGGCAGGCGGAACGGCGTGCGCGAGTTCTGGTGTTCCGACAGGCGGTTCCACAGGCCGTGCACGATGACCTGCATCACCTCCTCGACCTCTGCGGCCGAGGCGAACTCGGGCAGCTGGCCACCCCAGGCCTGGGCCATCGGCGCCATCGGGGAGACGTCCATGCGCGGGCTGGCGATGTTGCCCAGCAGCAGGGTGCGCAGGGCGTGCAGTGGCATCGGACAACGCAGACGCAGCAGCAGCGCCTGCACGTCCTTGTCGGAGACATTTGGGCCGGTGGGTGGCTTCTGGGAACTCATGGATCGGGGAACTGGGAATGTGAGGGAGTGGGCCCAACAGATTGGCTGCAACCGGGCGGTGTTCAGACTTCGAGTTCTGGCCGCCAGGCACGGACGATGGCTCTGAACTCCGCCTCGTAGCCCAGGCTGTCGGGATAGCGGTGGACGCGACCGATCAGACTGAACACGATGGCCATGTCCGCCACGATGGCCGAGTCCAGCGACCACAAGGCGGTCAGGCCGAACGCGCCGCAGGTGCCCGAGTTCCACCAGGCGAGCAGGAAGTCGGCCACGATCCGGCTCTGACCGGAGTCGCGCTGCGCGTGGCCTAGCAGGCGTTCGAGCGCGGCGATCTCTTCAGCCGTGACCGACGGGCCCGCGTCTTCGCGCGCGGCCGCCAGCATGGCGTTGGCAATGACGGCGTCGGGCTGTCGCGGTGTGCTCATGGTGTATGCCTCAATTGCGGGCCTGGGCGCCAGCGACTCGGCCGCCGCAGCAACAGCGGCGGATTCGACGTCAACGGCTTGGGAAGTTCGTACCTTGCGCGCATTCTCGCGCCTCGCGAGACGCGGCACCGTCTTGCAGCGCTGAGCGAAGAGTGCCGCTCCTGCAAGCAGCAACGGCCGGCCCCCTCGACGTCGCAGGCTCAGGCCTTGACCACTCGACCCGGCCGCTGGGTCAGCACACGGTCCAGGAAGTTCCGGTTGGCGCGGTAGGCAGCCCGGGCAGTGGTCGTGGCGGCATCCAGCAAGAGCGTGCGCGCTTCGTCAGAAGCCAGGTCCAGTTGCTCGAAGGCCGGCATACGTGCGGTCGGCACGTGATTGATGCGCAGGTACCGCTTCCCGCCGAGCAGGCGCTGCGCCTGCGCCGCCGCAGTGCGCTCCTGCACCCCCATCATGTAGATCGCCAGCTCGGACGCCCAGCCGAGGCCCGTCTTGTCGGCCTGTTTGGCCGCCCGAACCGGATCGGCACCGGCCGTGCCGATGCTCAGCATCTGCGTGCGCGCAAAACGCTCAGGCCAGCGCTTGGCGACCTCCAGCAGGATCAGCGTGTCCGGGTTGTTGGCGGCCAGTCCGCCGTCGAGCATGGCCGCGCCATCGATGACGTGGGGCTTGAAGTAGGTTGGGGCCGCCGAGGTTGCCAGGCACACATCGCGCAGCGTGGCCTCGGACGCATGCGCCTTGCCGAAGGCGCCGCTCAGGAATAGCTCGACCTTGCCCTTGGCCCAGTCCACCGCGGGGATCACGACGCCGGCGTCGATGTTCTTGAGCTTGGTGCGCCCCGCGCGGCCAAGGCAGTCGTCGATCGCCTTGGCCAGGTTGGCCGAGTCGTAGAGCGTCCCGAAGAAAACGCGGCGCAGGGTGCGCTGCCGCTTCTTGACGAAGACCAGCGGGCCATGAGCGTCGATCGCGTCCAGCACGCGGCGCGGCGGTACGCCCACGGCCAGCGCGCAGGCCATCAGGCCGCCGATGGAGGTGCCGCCGAAGACATCGAAGCTGTCGTCCAGGCGCCCCGGGCGCCGGGCCCGGTCGCACAGCTCGACCAGCACCTGCGCCGTGAATAGGCCCCGGTAGCCCCCGCCGGTCAGCGAGAGGATTTTCAGGGGGCGGTGGGCGCTCGCGACATCGAACGCAGGCGCAGGCACGCGCAGCGGCCGGACCTGGTTCTCGCTGGCCATGGCCGTGGCGTCAAAGCACGTGGATGCTCACGCCCAAGGCCTGCAGAGCAGCTGTGTGGGCGTGGGCTTCCTCGACGACGGTGAGACCCTCGTGCATCGCGGTGGCGTAGACCTGCCGGTCGGTGGCCCCGAGCCCCTGCAGGTTCGGGTCGCCCAGCAGCGCGCGCCAGACCGAGGCGTGTTGATCGTCGAACACGAGGGGTTCTTCGGAATCGGCCTCGACCTGCGAAAGCAATGCGGACAGGTTGGCGTCGAGCCGGGCGCGCACCTGGCCCGACGACACGCCGTCGATGGCCGAGCGCGCCTCGGCGATGGAGATGACGCTCACGCGTAGGGCCGCTGTATCGACGCCAGCGGCCCAGGCGCGCGCGGCGTTGGGCTGCTGGTCGCACAGGTCCAGCAGCGTCTGCGCGGGCAGCAGGAAGTTCACGGCCGCGGCGCCTCGTCAGCCTTCGGCGTCGCTCGTCGGCACGCGAAGGGTTCGCACCTGGTTGTCAGCAATGCCGGCGCGCACGCGCTCGGCGCCCGTGTGCTTGAAGGGCAGCAGGTCCAGCACCTCGGAGAGCTTGCGCCGGCGCACCGGGGCGAAGACCAGCTGCTCTAGCGCCCCGGGACTGACCAGCAGGGCGGAGGCGGCCTCGGGGTTCTTGGCGTTGCGGATGTGGAAGGCGCGGCCGGTGCGCGCAGAGGCGCGGATCAGGCTCGGGATCTCGGTGCGCGCGTAGCCGACACCGATCTCGTCGACTTCGACGATCATGCCGCCCAGGCGGATCGTGGTCTGGACGACATCGGGCGAGCGCTCTTCGGCGGGAATGAATCCGACCGCCGTTGCGGGCTGCTGCAGTTTGGCCATGGTGGGCGTCCGCGTTGTGTACGTTATGTACATCATAGAGCGCTCGGAAGATCGATGCAAGCGACAGAGCCGAGATCAGCCGATACTCATGATGCATAGCACGCTACGTCTTCCACAACAGCAACGCCCAAGACAGCAAGGTCCTGGCGGCCGCTGAGAAGGCAGCGCGCTCCTATGGCGCGACGGTGGTGAAGTCGCTAGCTGGCACGATGTTGCTGGAGTTGGCGCCGGCGCAGGTGCCCGAGGTCGCGAAGGCCTTGCCGGGCTGGCGCTATGCAGCCGAACGCAAGACGACCCGGGTGCCCGAGCGCAAGCCGCTGGAGCGTTCGAAGTCGCGCGGCGCGCTGGCGGCGGCCGCCAAGGGCTAGATCCCTGGCGCCTTGGGTTTAAATCCCAGGTCTTGTCGCCGTGATTTGCCACACTTTGGGTGCAAATCTCAATGCGTGACGAGGTTAATTATGTTAACTCATTGCCCCCGTTCGGAACTCCTTTCGTCGAATGCTGCTCTGGCACGCTGCTGCCTTCAACGGGTGGTTGGGCGTCCATCCAGTTGCTTACCAACTACCTGCCGCGCCGATCCTCTGCATCGCCGGATGCTGTACCGTTGTTCAGCAGCTGGAAGACGTAAAGCGAAAGGTCCGCGACCAACCGGTCGTCGTGCGTACTGAGATCCAGGCCCGTTAAATCAGAGATTCGACCAAGCCGGTGTGCGACGGTCTTCCTGTGCACACCAAGCTTCTGCGACGCTGCTTCGTGTGAACAGTTCACGTCGAAGT
>OEIU01000690.1_pt1 | contig 28584 bp, 31 predicted proteins | sample 1539221 | NCBI WGS metagenome assembly OEIU01 (sample SAMN03792071, study PRJEB22550) | activated sludge metagenome | feature: wastewater treatment plant; material: activated sludge; isolation source: Wastewater treatment plant of a petroleum refinery complex | place: Argentina: Zarate | collected...
ATCCGGCCTGGTGGATCGAGCAACTGCAGCGCGACTGGCCGGCGCAGTGGCAGGCGCTGCTGGCCGCGGCCAACCGACATCCGCCGATGACGCTGCGCGTCAACCGCCGCCGCGGCAGCGGCGCCGAATACCAGCGCCGGCTGGCGGTGGCCGGCCAGGCGTCGCGGCTGCTCGCCGACCCGGCCTTCGGCGGCCAGGCGCTGGTGCTGGCGCGGCCGTGCCCGGTCGAGCGCCTGCCCGGCTTCGCCGACGGCGAGGTGTCGGTGCAGGACGCATCGGCGCAGCGCGCGGCGCGGCTGCTGGCCGGCGACGGCGCGCTGGCGCCGGGGGCGCGCGTGCTCGACGCCTGCGCCGCGCCGGGCGGCAAGACCGCGCATCTGCTGGAACTGGCGGATCTGGAGCTGCTGGCGCTGGACGCCGATGCGCAGCGGCTGCAGCGCGTCGCGCAGACGCTGCACCGGCTGCGGCTGCGCGCCGAACTCGAGGCCGCCGACGCCGCACAGCCTTCCACTTGGTGGGACGGCCGGCCCTTCGACGCGATCCTGCTCGACGCGCCGTGCAGCGCCTCGGGCATCGTGCGCCGCCATCCGGACATCCGCTGGCTGCGCCGGCCCAGCGACCTGCCCGCGCTGGCGGCGCTGCAGGCGCGGCTGCTGGACGCGCTGTGGCCGCTGCTCAAGCCCGGCGGCCGGCTGCTCTACGCCACCTGTTCGGTTTTCAAATGCGAGGGGCAGGGCCAGATCGACGCGTTTTTGCAACGCCACGGCCCTGCCTCGGCGGTGCTGCACCCGGCCTCGCCGGGCCATCTGCTGGGCGTGCCCGACAATCGGGCGGACGCTGCCGAAGCGCCGCACGACGGCTTCTACCTCGCGCTGATCCTGAAGACCTGACCCCGTTCCCGCCCCCCGCCCGTGAAGCGCCCGTCGTTGGTCCGCCGAAGCTTGTTGCAGGGCCTGGCGCTCATGCCGTGGCTGTGGGCTCCGGGTGCGCTGCCGGCGCAGCCGCAGGCGCACGGCATCGAACTCGCGCATCTGGATCTGCAGCACTCGGAGGCCGAGCTGACGCTGGACTTCGACGTGCGCGTGGCGCTGCCGCGCGGCGTCGAAGACGCGATGCAGCGCGGCGTGCCGGTGTACTTCGTCGCCGACGCCGTGCTGTACCGCAGCCGCTGGTACTGGCGCGACGAGCGCGTGGCGCGCGTGCAGCGCAGCTGGCGCGTCGCCTACCAACCGTTGACCTCGATCTGGCGCGTCGGCTTCGGCGGCTTCAACCAGAACTTCCAGACGCTGGGCGAGGCGCTGACCGCGGCCTCGCGCAGCTCGCGCTGGAAGGTGGCCGACACCGCGCTGCTGGACCCCGAATCGCGCTACTACCTGGACTTCAGCTACCGGCTCGACACCTCGCAGCTGCCCAGCCCGATGCAGATCGGCCTGGGCGGGCAGGCCGAGTGGGTGCTCGGCGTCGAGCGCCGGCTGCGTCTGGAATGAGACATGCCGCCGGCCAGCGGGCCGCCGCGCCGGGCCGCCCGAAGCAAAGCCCGCAAGGCCCGGCCCTCGCGCAGGGCCGGGCGGCGCATCCGGCGATCGGGGGGCCCCATTAACCGCCACGCACGCTGGGTCTGGCTGGTGGCCGCCACCGCGCTGCTCGGCGGCGCGCTGGTGCTGGCCTTCGTGCTGTCGCTGACCGGCAGCAGCGAAGGCTTCTACGAGCGCAACTTCATCTGGCTGTTCTGGCTGAACGCGGCCGTCGGCGGGCTGCTGTTCGTGGTCATCGCCGTCGCGCTGGCGCGGCTGGTGCTGCGCCAGCGGCGCGGCAAGTTCGGCACGCGGCTGCTGACCAAGCTGGCCGGCATCTTCGCGCTGGTCGGGCTGCTGCCGGGGCTGGTGATCTACACCGTGTCGTACCAGTTCGTGCAGCGCAGCATCGAGATCTGGTTCGACGTGCAGGTGGCCACCGCGCTCGACGCCGGGCTGGCGCTGGGCAAGGGCACGCTGGAATCGCTGGTCGCCGAGCTGGGCACGAAGACGCGCCAGGCGGCCGAGCGGCTGGGCGAGGAGCGCGGCACGCCGTCGCCGCTGCAGCTGGAGCGGCTGCGCGAGCAACTCGACGTGCGCGACCTGGCGCTGGTAGGCGCCAACGGGCAGATCCTGATCAGCACCGGCACCAGCGCCGACGCGATGGCGCCCGAACGCCCCAGCGCCGAGGCGCTGCGCCAGGCGCGGCAGCTGCGCGTGTTCAGTCAGATCGAGGGCCTGGACGAGGAGCTGCTGGCCAAGGGCGCCACAGGCAACCCGCGCGTGCGCGCACTGGCGCTGATACGCGACACCGAGATCTCGCTGAGGCCGGGCGAGGAGCGTTTCCTGCTCGCGGTGCAACCGGTGCCGCGGCAGCTGGCCGCCAACGCGCTGGCGGTGCAGAGCGCCTACAGCGAATACCAGCAGCGCGCGCTGGCGCGCCACGGCCTGCGCCGCATGTACATCGGCACGCTGACGCTGGCGCTGGTGCTGTCGGTGTTCGGCGCGGTGCTGCTGGCCTCGCTGCTGGGCAACCAACTGGTACGCCCGCTGATCCTGCTCGCCGACGGCGTGCGCCAGGTGGCGGCCGGCGACCTGAGCGCCAAGCGCGTGTTCGCGTCGCGCGACGAGCTCGGCGGGCTGACGCGCTCCTTCGCCGACATGACGGCGCAGCTGGCCGACGCGCGCGAGGAGGTGCAGCGCGGCGTGACGCAGCTCGAGGGCGCGCGCACGCGGCTGCAGACCATCCTCGACAACCTGACCGCCGGCGTGGTGGTGTTCGACCGCGACGGCCGCATCGACACCGTCAACCCCGGCGCCACGCGCATCCTGCGCGTGCCGCTGTCGGTGTACCGCGGGCGCCGCCTCGACGAGGTGCCGGAGATCGGCGACTTCGCGCGCGCCGTGCGGCAGCGCTTCGAGCTGCATGCCAGCAGCCCCGAAGCGGGCGAGCGCGACCACTGGCAGGAAGCCTTCGAGCTGCGCCCCGGCGAGCGCGACACGCAGCTGCTGCTGGTGCGCGGCGCGGCGATGCCGGATACGGGCCCCCAGGCCGCTGCCGCGCAGCGGCCGCCCCCCGAGGGGAACCCGGCGCCTTCGGGCGCGAGGCTGATGGTCTTCGACGACATCACCGAAGTCGTGTCGGCGCAGCGCTCGGCGGCGTGGAGCGAGGTCGCGCGCCGCCTGGCGCACGAGATCAAGAACCCGCTGACGCCGATCCAGCTGTCGGCCGAACGGCTGCAGCACAAGCTGCAGGCCAAGCTGCAGGGCAGCGACGAGGCGCTGCTGCTGCGCTCGGTGGCGACCATCGTCAACCAGGTGCAGGCGATGAAGCAGCTGGTCAATGAATTCCGCGACTACGCGCGGCTGCCCGCAGCGCAGCTGAAGCCGCTGGACCTGAACGCACTGGTCGCCGAGGTGCTGGCGCTGTACGGCGAGCAGCAGGAGCAGGGCCATCTGTGCGCCGAGCTGGCCGACGCGCTGCCGCCGATCCTGGGCGACGCGACGCAGCTGCGTCAGGTGGTGCACAACCTGGTGCAGAACGCGCTGGATGCGGTGGCCGAGCGCGCCGGCGGACTGGTGCGCGTGGCCAGCTCGGCGGCACGCGGCGAAGGCGGCGAGCTGCGCGCGGTGCGCCTGACGGTGGTGGACAACGGCCCCGGCTTCGCCGACAACGTGCTGCAGCGCGCCTTCGAGCCCTACATCACCACCAAGAGCCGAGGCACCGGACTGGGCCTGGCGGTGGTCAAGAAGATCGCCGACGAGCACCGCGCCACGGTGCGCATCGCCAACCTGCACGGCCCCGCGGCGGCGGACGGCGGCGTCGGGGCGGTGCGCGGCGCCAGAGTATCGTTATCATTTTCCTCATTCCTGCCCGCCCCGGGCCCCGCCGCGGCCGACGGTCAAGCAACGCAGGCGCACTGAGAGCTCATGGCAATCATTCTTGTGGTGGACGACGAACTGGGCATCCGCGGCCTGTTGTCCGAGATCCTGACCGACGAGGGGCACACCGTCGAACTGGCGGAGAACGCCGCGCAGGCGCGCGCCGTGCGCGAGCGCATGCGGCCCGACCTGGTGCTGCTGGACATCTGGATGCCCGACGTCGACGGCATCAGCCTGCTCAAGGAATGGGGCGCGACCAGCCAGCTGACGATGCCGGTGATCATGATGAGCGGCCACGGCACCATCGACACCGCGGTCGAGGCCACCAAGCACGGCGCGATGGCCTTCCTGGAAAAGCCGATCACGCTGCAGAAGCTGCTGCGCGCGGTGGAGCAGGCGCTGATCAAGCCGGCGCAGCGCATCGCCGCCGCGATGGCCGGCCTGCGCGGCGAGCCGTCCCACCATGCCGAGCTGGGCGGCGTGGCCGGCGCGCCGATCGGCCTGGTGGAAATGCAGCCCGAGCTGGGCCCGCAGCCCGAGCAGAGCTTTAGCCTCGACCGGCCGCTGCGCGAAGCCCGCGACGCCTTCGAGAAGAGCTACTTCGAGTTCCACCTGGCGCGCGAGAACGGCTCGATGACCCGCGTGGCCGACAAGACCGGGCTGGAGCGCACGCACCTGTACCGCAAGCTCAAGCAGCTGGGCGTGGACCTGACGCGCAACAAGCGCGGCGGCGGACAGTAGCGGGCGAGCGGGCTGAGCCGCGCGGGCCGCTGGCTATAATTCCGGGCTCTTGGCCTGGTAGCTCAGTTGGTAGAGCAGCGGATTGAAAATCCGCGTGTCGGTGGTTCGATTCCGCCCCAGGCCACCACCATTCAACGCCCGACCTCTATTGGTTGGGCGTTTTCGTTTCCGGGTTCCGCGACACCACGCGGGGTTCGGCGCCGATCTGCATGTGCCACGCCGTGGCGGCCCGGCGTACTGAAGTCGCCCGGTTCGACTCTTCTGCATAGTGCTGCGTCTGCACTTCCATGTCGCCGGCCGGCAGAAAGGCAAGCGTCACGTCGTTGGCGGCCTCGACATCGAGGAAAGGACCGAATCGCACCGGCGGGGGCAGCGCGAAGACCGCGCTGTAGAAGTCAGCCGCAGCCACCGGATCCTTCGAGTGGATGATGGTGTGGTTCAGCTTGACGGCCACGTGCCTTCCCGCAGATCGTTCCAAGCTTCTGATTCCGATCAGAGGGCACGGTTCCGCAGTGCTTCGGCTTGACAAGGGGCTTCGTCAGAGACGCTCACCGCTTCGCCGCGATGATCAGCAAGGCCGGCATGGCGAATGCAACCGTGCCGCTCGTGTCGACGAACGGCAGGAACGTGCTTCGGGCCTCGCTGCGCAGGCGCTCGAACTGGGCATCGTCGAGCAGGCCGCCCAGCGTCCACGCGCAGGCACGCTCGGCCGACACCAGCGCATCGATCGACCTGAAGTGCACGTTCCCCTGACGCTGCACGACGCTCGCCCCAGCGATGCGCGCGTGCGCGCACAGCGCCCGCAGCGCAGCCGCATCGCCGAGCACGAAGGGCGCACGGAACGCGCCGGCGACACGAGTGCCGAACAGCCGTTCGAGCAGCGCCGCGAGCGGCGCGTAGCCGGGCGAGTGATCGAGCGCGCCGCAAACCGCCACCGCAACGCGGCCGCCGGGCCGCAGCACGCGCCGCATCTCGCGCAGCGCGGCGACACGATCGTCGAAGAACATCAGGCCGAACCGGCTGACGACGGCGTCAAAACTCGAGTCGGCGAACGGCAGCGACTCGGCGCGGCCGTCGTGCCATTCGATGTGCGCAGGCTTGCGCCGGGCCACTGCCGGCATCTCGGGGTTGGCATCGAGTCCGGCCACCGCGCCGCCCGGCGCGACACGCTCGGCCACCGCAACGGTCAACGCGCCGGTGCCGCACGCGACGTCGAGCACACGTTGGCCCGGCGCGATGTTCGCCGCGTCGCACAGCACCGGTCCCCAGTGGCTGAACAGAGCCGGTACGAACTGCTCGTCGTAGACCTCGGCCGGCGCACGCACGGCCTGGTCGGTTCCCGCGGTCACGGTCTCGCTCATCGCATGCTCCCTCGGTACAAGACGCGCACAGCATCGGCGACACCATGGACGCTGACCATGACCGAGCGTCCGGACCGCCTGCCGCGGCGTCCGGCGTCGACGTTCTGCTCGACGTGCTGCGCCGCGTGCGGCTGACCGGCTCGATGCTGTTCCTGGTCGACGCGCACCCGCCAAGGATGTCGTGGGCGCCGAGGACCGAGGCGTTGCGCCGGGTCGTGCTGCCGGCCTCGCAGCACCTGATTTCGTACCACATCATCACGCAGGGCAGCTGCTGGGCCGCGCTGCGCGACGCGCCGCCCGAGCGCTTCGACACCGGCGGCGTGCTGGTCGTGCCCCATGGCGAGGCCTACTGCCTGGCCGATCCGCCGCGCGCCGCAGCCGCGTACGGCCCCGCGGAGGCGGTGGCCTTCTTTCGCCGCATGGCTGCCGGCGAAATGCCGTCGATCGTCAGCGAAGGCGGCGCCGGGAAAGCACGCACGCAGTTCATCTGCGGCTTCCTCGGTTGCGACCTGAGGCCCTGCAACCCGGTGCTGGCCGCCTTGCCCGCGATGATCCATCTGGGCGCGGCAGACCGGTCGAGCGAGCGCATGCGCATGCGCACGCACATGCGCATGCATCACCTGATCGAATTCGCGCTGTGCGAGTTGCGCGAGCCATCGTCCGGCGGCCGCAGCGTGCTGCTGCGCCTGGCCGAACTGATGTTCGTCGAGGTCGTGCGCCGTCACCTCGAGACGATGGCCGCCGCGCAAAGCGGCTGGCTGGCCGGTCTGCACGATCCGCTGGTCGCACGTACGCTGTCGCTGCTGCACGGCGCACCGTCCAGACGCTGGACGCTGGAGGGACTGGCGGCGCAGGCCGGAACGTCACGATCGGTGCTGGCCAAGCGCTTTGCGCATTTCGTCGGTCAACCTCCGATCCAGTACCTCACCCAGTGGCGGATGCAGCTGGCAACGCACCTGCTCGCCGAGCCGGGCCGAGGAAGCTCGCCGCGGTCGCCGAGGCCGTCGGCTGCGAATCGGAGGCGGCGTTCAGCCGCGCATTCAAGAAGTACACGGGCATCGCGCCTGCCCCCTGGCGGCTGCGCGACGCGGCCTGATGCACGAACCTTCGATGCAAGCGGGCATCAGCGGGCATAAAAACAGACGCCCCTCGCTGGAGGGGCGCCCGCAGGTCCGGCCACGAAGGCTATAGAACGTGGTGATCAGTCCAAACTGCTTGGCGACCGTCCGTCTCGGACCTGAAGTGCGTAGACATCGATCACCTCCTTTCGTCGTTGCGGAACCTGCAGCCTACACCATCAGATGTCGGCCCGCACCGGTCAGGCCGGCTCGATACAGGGAAGGCGCCGACCATGAGCTTTGCCCGCGCCTCGCGGCCTGCTGCGCGTGACGGCCGTCAACGCACCAGGGCTTCACCGGCCTGAAGCGTCGCGCTGCGCGAGGCCGGTGCCGGCTTGGTGTTCCTGTAGGGGCAGCCTGCTGCGGCCGTCTACCGTTTGGGCGCAGACTCCGGCCATGGCGCTGTTCCTGGTCCAGGTCGTACGCCCGCTCTGGCGGTGCTGCTCGGCGCGCGCGGCACACGGCTTGCCGGGGCGCGCCATGATCGACCCGGTGCCGATCGAGCCGCCGTCCTGCCTGGAGCCGGCGTGAAGGCGGCGCACACGATGCGCTTCGGCGCCGAGGTGCTGGACGGCGGCGGCGTACGCTTCGCGCTGTGGGCGCCGTCGGCCGCGCAGGTGCAGGTGCAGCGCGTGGCCGCCGGCGGCGGCGGCCTCGAACGGCACGCGCTGCAGCGCGACGGCGAGGGCTGGCACGAAGGCGTCTGGCCCGAGGCCGCTGCGGGCATGCTCTACCGCTTCGAGCTGGCGTCGGGACAGGCCGTGCCCGACCCGGCCTCGCGCTGCAATCCGCAGGGCGTGCACGGCCCCAGCCGGGTGATCGACCCGCGGGACTACGCCTGGGGCGATGCCGGCTGGACCGGCCGGCCCTGGCATGAGGCGGTGATCTACGAGCTGCACCTCGGCTGCTTCACGCCCGAAGGCAGCTTCGACGCCGCCGCGCTGAGGCTGCCCTACCTGCGCGAGCTGGGCATCACCGCGCTGCAGCTGATGCCGCTGGCGGCGTTCTCCGGCCGGCGCGGCTGGGGCTACGACGGCGTGCTGCCCTTCGCGCCGCACCCGGCCTACGGTACGCCGCGGCAGCTGAAGCGCTTCATCGACCGCGCGCACCGCCTCGGGCTGATGGTGCTGCTCGACGTGGTCTACAACCACTTCGGGCCCGACGGCAACTACCTGTACGGCGCGTGCCCCGAGTTCTACGCTGCCGCACAGCACACGCCGTGGGGGCCGGCGTTCGACTATGGCCGCGAACCGGTGCGCCGCTTCTTCGTCGACAACGCGCTGTACTGGGTCAGCGAATACCGGGTCGACGGCCTGCGCCTGGACGCGGTGCATGCGATCCGCGATGCGCCGGCGGCGCATCTGGTCGATGACATCGCCGCCGCGCTGCGCGACGGTCCGGGCCGCGAGCGCGAACTGCACCTGGTGCTGGAGAACGACGACAACCGCGCGCGCTGGCTGGCGCGCGACGGCGCCGGCCGGCCGCGCGTCGCGCGCGCGCAATGGAACGACGACTGGCACCACGCCGCGCACGTGCTGGCCAGCGGCGAGCGCGAGGGCTACTACCGCGACTATGCCGATGCGCCGGTCGCGCGGCTCGCGCGCGCGCTGGCCGAGGGTTTCGTCTACCAGGGCGAGCCCAGCGCGCACCGCGGCGGCCGGCCGCGCGGCGAGCCCAGCGCCGCGCTGCCGGCGCAGGCCTTCGTCGCCTTCCTGCAGAACCATGACCAGGTCGGCAACCGCGCCGGCGGCGAACGGCTCGACGCGCTGAGCAGCGCCGCGCGCATCGAGCTGCTGCTCGCCTGCCTGCTGCTGGCGCCGCACGTGCCGCTGCTGTTCATGGGCGAGGAGTTCGCCGCGAGCACGCCGTTCCTGTACTTCTGCGATTTCGACGGCGAGCTGGCGGCGGCGGTGCGGCGCGGCCGGCGCCAGGAGTTCGCGGCCTTCGCCGCCTTTGCCGACGCCGCAGCGCGCGAACGCATCGCCGACCCCAATGCCGAAGCCAGCTTCGCCGCGTCGCGGCTGCGCTGGGAAGAGCGCGACAGCCGGCGCGGCCGGCGCCGGCTGGCGCTGGTGCAGCAGCTGCTGGCGCTGCGCCGCGAACACCTGCTGCCGCATCTGCCCGCGCTGCGCCGCGGCGGCGTGGCGCGGAGCAGCGAGTCCGGTTTCCGCGTCGACTGGCCGCTGGGCGACGGCTGGCACTGGACGATGCGCGCGCGCTTCGGCGCACCGGCCGGGCACTGGCCGCTGGCCGCCGGCGAGTCGGTCGTCTACCGTGCCGGCGCGGTGGCGGCGGCTGGCGCGGCCGGCGAACAGGCCGATCAGGTGCTGGTCACGCAGCGCCGCGACACGGCATGAACGCGCCGCACAGCGCCACGCCGCGGCCGGTGATCCCGCGCGCCACCTACCGGCTGCAACTGCACCGCGACTTCGGCTTCGACGCCGCGCGGGCGCTGCTGCCGTACCTGCAGCGGCTGGGCGTCAGCCACGTCTACTGCTCGCCGATCATGCGCGCGCGGCCGGGCAGCCGCCACGGCTACGACGTCGTCGACCATGCGCAGATCAACCCCGAACTCGGCGGCATGGCGGGTTTCGCCGCTTTCGCCGAGGCCGCGCGCGCACTCGGCCTCGGGCTGCTGCTCGACCAGGTGCCGAACCACATGGGCGTGTTCGGCGCCGACAACGGCTGGTGGCAGGACGTGCTGGAGCACGGCCCGGCGTCGCAGTTCGCCGCCTACTTCGACATCGACTGGCAGCCGCCGAATCCGGCGCTGCACGGCAAGCTGTTGCTGCCGGTGCTGGGCGACGCCTACGGCGAGGTGCTCGACCGCGGCGAGATCCAGCTGCGCTGCGAGGCCGAGGCCGGCACGCTGACGCTGCACTACTACGAACACCGCTTCCCGCTCGACCCGGCCAGCTATGCGCTGGCGCTGCAGGCGGCGGCGCAGCGCGGCGCAGGCACGGCGGCGGTGGCGCTGCGCGCGCTGGCCAGCGAGTGCCGCGCGCTGCCGCCGCGCCACGCCCCGGTCGAGGCCGCCGCAGCGCCGGTACCGGCGCGCCGCGACTCCTGCCGCCGCATGCAGCAGCGGCTGGCCCGGCTGCTGCAGCGCGACCGCCACGCCGCCGCGGCGCTGCACGGCGCGGTCGCCGAGATCAACGGCGAGGCCGGCCGCGACCGGCTGCACGCGCTGCACGAACTGCAGGCCTACCGGCTCGCCGACTGGCGCATGGCCGCCGACGAGATCAACTACCGGCGCTTCTTCGACATCAACGAACTGGCGGCGGTGCGCGTCGAGGACGAGCGCGTGTTCGAGGCGGTGCAGGGCCTGGTGCTGGACCTGGCGGCGCAGGGCCGTGTCGACGGCCTGCGCATCGACCATCCGGACGGCCTGCTCGACCCGGCCGCCTACTTCGGCCGCCTGCAGCTGGGGCTCGCGCGGCGGCTCGGCGGCGACACCGGCGCGCGGCCGCTGTATCTCGTGGTGGAAAAGATCGTCGCCGCGCACGAGGAGCTGCCGCGCGACTGGGCCGTGCACGGCACCACCGGCTACCGCTTCTCGAACCTGGTCAACGGCCTGTTCGTCGAGCGCCGCAACCGGCAGCGCATGGAGCGCATCTGGCGCGACTTCGGCGGCGACAGCGAAGGCTACGAACGCATCGTGCCGCGCTGCAAGCGCAGCGTCGCGCGCGGCGCGATGGCCGCGCAGCTGACCACGCTGACGCAGGCGCTGCAGCGCATCGCGCTGGCCGACCGGCGCACGCGCGACTACGGCGTGCACATGCTGCGCGACGCGCTGGCCGAGGTCGCCGCGGCGATGCCGGTGTACCGCAGCTACGTGGTCGCCCAGGCCTCGGCACAGGACCGGCAGTTCATCGACTGGGCGGTGGCGCAGGCGCGGCGGCGCAGCCATGCGCTGGCGCCGGCGCTGTTCGACTTCGTGCGCCAGTGCCTGCTGGCGCAAGCGCTGCCCGGCGCCGGCGCAGAGCAGGCCGGGCGCGTGCGCGCCTTCGCGATGGCCTTCCAGCAGTTCTGCGCGCCGGTGGCGGCCAAGGGCATCGAGGACACGGCCTTCTACCGCTACCACCGGCTGGTATCGCTGAACGAAGTCGGCGGCGACCCGGCCAGCTTCGGCGTCTCGGCCTCGGCCTTCCACGGCGCCAACCGCGACCGCCAGAGGCACTGGCCGCACACGATGCTGGCCACGTCGACGCACGACCACAAGCGTTCGGAGGACGTGCGCTGCCGCATCGACGTACTGTCCGAGGTGCCGGCCGCGTGGCGGCTGGCGATGCGGCGCTGGAAGACGCAGACGCGCTCGTGGCGGGTGCTGGTCGACGGCGCGCTCGCGCCCAGCGGGGCCGACCTGATGCTGCTGCACCAGACGCTGCTCGGCACGCTGCCGGCCGAGGGACTGGATGCGCGCAGCCTGCCCGCCTACCGCGAGCGCATCGAGGCCTACATGCTGAAGGCGGCGCGCGAGGCCAAGCTGCATACCGACTGGATCGGCCCCGAGACCGACTACGAAGCCGCGCTGCTGGGCACGGTGCGCGGGCTGCTCGGGCGCCTCGACGGCAACCCGGTGCTCGCCGACCTGCAGGCGCGCGCGCGGCGCATCGCCTGGTTCGGCGCCTGGAACAGCCTGGCGATGACAGTGCTGAAGTGCAGCGCGCCGGGCGTGCCCGACCTGTACCAGGGCAGCGAGCTGATCGAGCTGAGCCTGGTCGACCCGGACAACCGCCGGCCGGTCGACTACGCGCTGCGCCGGCGCCTGCTGGACGAACTCGAAGCGCTGCGCGCCGGCGGCGGGCTGCCCACCGCACTGGCAGCGATGGCGCAAAAGCCCGAGGACGGCCGGCTCAAGCTGTGGCTCGCCTGGCGGCTGCTGGCGCTGCGCCGCGAGCAGCCGGCGCTGTTCCGCGACGGGGCCTATGTCGCGCTGCGCGTGCTCGGCGACAAGCGCCGCCATGCGCTGGCCTTCGCGCGGCGCACGCCGCAGGCGACGCTGCTGGTGGCGGTGGCGCGCAAGTTCGCGCAGCTCGGCGGCGAGCCGGGCACGCCGCCGGTGGGCGCGGCGCTGTGGGCCGGCACCGAGGTGCGCCGCCCCGACTGGCTGCCGCGCGGGCCGCTGCGTGCGGTGGAGCTTTTCAGCGAACGCGAGGTCGAAATCGGCGCCGGGGCGCTGCCGCTGGCCGAGCGCTTCGCCGACCTGCCGCTGGCGGCCTTGTGGCTTCCCGGCGATGAACACGGAGGTGCGTGATGAAGGACATGGCCAGCCTGAACCTGGGGCTGATCGGCAACTGCGCGATCAGCGCGCTGATCGACGCCAAGGCGCGCCTGGTCTGGTGCTGCCTGCCCCGTTTCGACGGCGACCCGGTGTTCCACGCGCTGCTCGATTCGGCGGACGGCATCGGCGAGGACGGCAGCGCGCAGGTGGTGCTGGAGAACTACGTGCGCAGCGAGCAGGCCTACGACGAGAACACCGCCATCCTGCGCACGCGGCTGTACGACGCGCAGGACGGCGGCGTCGAGATCGTCGACTTCGCGCCGCGCTACTTTCTCTACCGGCGGCCGTTCCGGCCGCAGCTGCTGGTGCGCCGCGTGCGGCCGATCAAGGGCACGCCGCGCATCCGGCTGATCGTGCGCCCGCGCGCCGACTGGGGCGCCACCAGCGTCGCGCGCACGCGCGGCAGCAACCATCTGCGCTTCGTCGGCCCGCAGGCGACGCTGCGCCTGACCACCAACGCACCGATCACCTACGTGATCGAGGAAGTCCCGTTCACGCTCAACGGCCCGATCTCGCTGCTGCTCGGCGCCGATGAATCGCTGGGTGCCGGCATCGAGGAGAGCGCGCGCGAGCACGAGGAGAACACCGCCGACTACTGGCGCCAGTGGACGCGGCACCTGGCGGTGCCGCTGGAGTGGCAGTCGGCGGTGATCCGTGCGGCGATCACGCTCAAGCTGTGCCTGTACGAGGAGACCGGCGCCATCGTCGCGGCGATGACCACCAGCATCCCCGAGGCGCCGGGCAGCCAGCGCAACTGGGACTACCGCTACTGCTGGCTGCGCGACGCCTTCTTCGTGGTGCGCGCGCTGAACAGCCTGGCCGAAGTGGGCACGATGGAGGACTACCTGCGCTGGGTGCGCGACGCGGTCGGCAGCATCGCCGGCGAGCACATCCAGCCGCTGTACGGCATCGGCCTGGAGCGCGAGCTGCCCGAGCGCGTCGTCGAGCACCTCGGCGGCTACCGCGGCCACCGGCCGGTGCGCGTGGGCAACCAGGCGGCGGAACACTTCCAGCACGACGTCTACGGCAACATCGTGCTCGGCGCCGCGCAATCGTTCCACGACCTGCGGCTGCTGCGCCGCGGCACGGTCGAGGAGTTCGAGATGCTCGAACGCGTCGGCCAGCACGCCTGGGCGACGCACGACCAGCCCGACGCCGGCATGTGGGAGCTGCGTACGCGCGCGCGCGTGCACACCTCGTCGGTGCTGATGAGCTGGGCCGCCTGCGACCGGCTGGCCAAGATCGCGCTGACCTTCGGGCTCGAGGACCGCGCCGCCGCCTGGCGCGAGCGCGCGCAGAAGATCCGCGACAAGCTGCTGGCGCAGGCCTGGAACGAGCAGCGGCGCTGCTTCGTCGAAAGCTTCGGCGGCCGCGAGCTCGACGCCAGCGTGCTGCTGATGGCCGAGGTGGGGCTGATCGACCCGCAGGATCCGCGTTTCGTAGCCACCGTCGACGCGCTCGAGGCGGTGCTGTGCGACGGGCCCTACATGCGCCGCTACGAAGCGCCCGACGACTTCGGCGTGCCCGAGACCTCGTTCAACATCTGCGCCTTCTGGCGCATCGACGCGCTGGCGCGCATCGGCCGCAAGCAGCAGGCGCGCGAGATCTTCGAGGCCTGCCTGGCGGTGCGCAACCCGCTGGGCCTGCTGTCGGAGGACACGCATCCGGCCAACGGCGAGCTGTGGGGCAACTTCCCGCAGACCTATTCGATGGTCGGCATCATCAACGCGGCGATGCATCTGTCGGCGCGCTGGGCCACGGTGGTCTAGTGCAGTGTTCCACGCTGTGCGGCACTCGAGAAAACCGATGCGTTTGTCGTCCTGGCTAGGCGCAAACCGCAGTGATACCCGTAGGTATCACGAGGATTTGCAACGACGCCAGGGCGGCAAAGACGCGGTTTTATGTGCTGCATAGCGTGGAACACTGCACCAGCGCGGGTCCAGCGCCGGCATGGCACCAGCGCCTGCTTCGGTCTGGGGCGCCGGCCGCATGCACGCCGTCTGGCGGCGGCTGCGCGCGCCGTCGCCGCCTGCAGCGGCGACCGGGCGGCCCGCATGGGCGCGGCGCTGGCGGCGCTGCTCTTCAGTCGTCGAACTCGGCCGCGGCCCACTCGGCGCTCTTGTAGCGCGAGTCCAGTTCCAGCGGCAACGCCGGCGCGGTGGCTACGAACTGCTGGTCGACGCAGGCCTGCATCGCTGCCTTCGTGCCGCGCGCCGCGGTGAAATGCCAGCCCTCGGGCGGCGGCCGGTGCGCCGGCCAGATGGTGCACATCTGCTCGTCGTTGATGATGATGCCGAAGTCGGCGCGTTGGCTGCGTTGCATGGCCCGCGAGACTACGCGGCGCCGGCTGTAACGCGGAGGGACAAGTTGGCATCGCGGCGCGGCAACCAGGGTTTTTACATCTGCGGCGTGCGCGCCGCGGCCGGTTACCATGCGACCGCGTCTCGGCGGTGCGCCCGCGCGCCGAGCCAACGAACGCGGTGGAACCCATGGTCGACGTGCCCGATCTGCTGTACCTGCTGGTCAACCATCCGCTGCTGATCGCGCTGCCGGTCCTGCTGTTCGCCGCGCTGGCGTTGTGGAGCGGTTCGATCACCGCCTGGGTGGCGGCGCTGGCCTGGAACCTGTATCTGATCTACGAACTGGGCATGAAGGCCGAGGAATTCTGCAGCGGCACCGCCTGCCTGAAGCGCACGCCGCTGTACGTCGCCTACCCGTTCCTGGCGATCCTGTCGCTGGTCGCGCTGGTCCAGGTGTATGTGCATCTTCGCGACCGGCGCCCGCACTGAGGTCCGCGCACGCATCGCGTCGCTGGCGCTGCTGCTGAGCGTGGCATCAATGCCCGCGGCGGCCGGCACGGCGGCCGCGGGCGCAGTGGTCTACGGCGCGCCGTGGTGGGCCGGCGGCCCGGCGGTCTGGCCGTGGCCCGGGCATGCCGGCGCCTGCATGGCCTACGGCATCTGCGGCGGCGGCATGTGGGACGACCGCCGGCCCTTCAGGCGGCCGGTCGCGCCCGACCCGCCGAGCTTCGCCGACCAGGACATCTGGGGCGCGAGCGGCAGCCCCTGGGGCTACGTGCGCCGCCTGCCGCCACCCACGCCCGAGAGCCAGATCCAGCCGGCCTACCGCGACGCGAGCACGATCCGCCCGGAGTTCGAACGGCGCTGAGCGGCGCGCGCCGATGGCGTCAATCGGCGTAGCGTGCGCCCGCCAGGTCCAGCTTGCGCAGCAGCGCGGCATAGACCGAGCGGCACACCGCCGGCTCCAGCGGCCCGGCTTCGCGCACGCACTGCGCGCGTGCCGCGGCGCTGATGGCGTGCAGCGCGCCGGCGCTGCCGGCGGCGAGCTGCACGTCGCAGGCGCGCTGCAGCGTCCACAGCCACATGAAGGCCTCGGGCAGGTCGCGGCCCCAGCTCAGCAGGCCGTGGTTGCGCAGGATCACGCAGTGCTTGCCGCCGATGCTGGCCAGCATGCGGCTGCGCTCGTCGGGGTTGACGGTGATGCCCTCGAACTCGTGGTAGGCGACGCGGCCGTGCAGCTGCGCGCCGTAGAAGGTGTCGTGCGACAGCCCCTGCTCCAGGCTGGCCACGGCCATGCCGCTGGTGGTGTGCGTGTGCATCACGCAGTGCGCCTCGTCCAGCTGGCCGTGGATCGCGCTGTGCGTGACGAAGCCGGCGCGGTTGACCGCGTGTTCGGTGGGGCGCACCGGCTGGCCGTCGATGTCCACCGCCACCAGGTTCGAGGCGGTGACCTCGTGGTACATCAGGCCGAAGGGGTTGATCAGGAACACCCGCTCTGGACCCGGCACGCGCAGCGTGACGTGGTTGAAGATCATCTCGGTCCAGCCGAGCAGGTCGAACACGCGGCAGCAGGCGGCGAGCTGCACGCGCGCCTGCCATTCGCCATCCGTCATCGGCAGCGGCGCGCGCGGTTGCGGGTGCGGGCGCGGGTCCTGCGGCATGGTCAGCGGCATGGCGGTCTCCAGCGGTCGGGGGCGGTGATCTTACGCGGCGGGCCGCGCAAAGGGGCCGCCGCGGTGTGGCCTTCTCCCCCGCAGGTGTGATGCGCGATGGCCTCGAGCTGTCCCACAATCGTTGCATGGGCCACGCACCGTCTTCCGCCGCAGGCCGCCTGGCGCGCCGCTCGTGGGGGCTGCTGTACAGCGATTCGCAGGGCTGCATTGCCGCGGCCGAGCAGGCCTTCGCGCAAGGCCTGCGCCGCGGCGACCTGGGCGCGCAGGGCTGGGCGCGGCTGACCCGCGGCTTCCACCTGATCTGGTACGCGACGCCGCAGGAGGCGATGGCCGAACTGCATGCCGCGCAGCAGTGCTTCGCCGCGGCATGCGACCGCGCCGGCCAGCTGCTGGCCGAAGTCGGGCTGGCGCGCTGCGCCTGGCGCGAAGGCCAGTTCACCGCCGCGCTGCAGCGCGTGCTGCCGCTGCGCGACGAAGGGCTGCGCGTTCTCGAGCACGACCAGCGCGGCATGCTGCTCGGCACCATCGCCGGCTGCTATTCGGAGCTGGGCGACTCGCAGCAGGCCTTCGCCTACATGTACCAGGCGCTGCGCGAGGCCGGCCACGGCAAGAGCCACGGCTTCGACGTGGTGCTGTACTGCAACCTGGCGCACGAGCTGGTGCAGCTCGGCGACTACCACCAGGCGCTGAGCTACCTGCGCGAAGGTCTGGAGCGCTGCGCGCGGCTGAACAACCCGCGGCTGCGCAGCGTGCTGGGCATCAACCTGGTGATCTGCCTGACCAACCTCGAGCGCCCGGCCGAAGCGCTGCCCGACGTGCGGCGGCTGCTCGCGCTGCCGGCCGACAAGGATGGCCGCGGTCCGATGAACGCGCATTTCGAGACCCTGGCGCTGGCCGCGTTGCGCGCCGGCGAGCTCGAATTCGGCGCCGAACTGATCGAGCGCGCGGCGCAGACGCTGGCCGCCGGCGCCGTGCCCGATGAGCTCGGCACGCTGCGCGTGGCGCGCGCCGAGCTGGCGATGGCGCACGGACGCTGGGCCGAAGCCGCCGAGCAACTGCGCGCACCGCCGCTGCCCGGCGAGAGCCTGCGCGTGCGCTGCATGCACTTCCACGCGCTGGCCGCGGCGCACGAGCGTCTGGGCCAGCCGGCGCCGGCGCTGCAGGCGCTGCGCATGTGGCAGACGCTGCATACCGAGCGTGCGCTGCAGGCCTCGGGCGCGCGCTACCAGGCCGCCGCGCTGCAGACCGAGCTGCTGCGCATGAAGCAGGAGCTGCGCTACGCCGACGAGCGCCGGCGCAGCACCGAAAAGGCGCGCGCCGAGCTCGAGGCGGCGAACCGGCAGCTCAAGGGGAAAATCGACGAAGTCGAAACGCTGCGGCATGCGCTGCAGCAGCAGGCCACGCGCGATTTCCTTACCGGGCTCTTCAACCGCCGCCACCTCGACGACGTGCTGCCGGCGATGCTGGCCATGGCGCAGCGCGAGCAGCAGCCGCTGGCGGTGGTGATCATCGACCTGGACCGCTTCAAGACCGTCAACGACGAGCTCGGCCATGCCGCAGGCGACCGCTTGCTCGCCGCCTTCGGCGATCTGCTGTCCACGCATTGCCGCAAGAGCGACGTCGCCTGCCGCTACGGCGGCGAGGAGTTCTGCCTGCTGATGCCGCGCACCGCGGCCGTGGCGGCGCGGCGCAAGACGCTGGCGCTGCTGAAGCAGTGGTCGCAGCAGTGCGCGGCCGAAGCGCCGCTGCCCGGCGCGCGCAGCTTCTCGGCCGGCGTCGCCGATTCGCTGATCGCGGCGGGCCCGCTGTCGGTACTGCTGAAATGCGCCGACGACGCGCTGCTGCGCGCCAAGCGCGCCGGGCGCAACCGCGTGCTGGTGCACGAGCAAGGCGCGCGCGTCGCCGCCTGAGAGCCTGTGAAGCATTCCTACACGCCCGCTCGAGCGTCCCAGAAGACGCCACTCGTCGTTGCAAATGCTCGCCGCAGCACGCGCTGCGACTGTGCTTTGCGCCTAGATTGGCGCCTCCTGGGCCACTCGCTCGGCCGCGCCGGAATACTTCACAGGCTCTGAGGCGCCGGTTCGGGCAGCGAACGATCGGATAGCATGGCCCGGCGCCATGCCGATCCGCCACGACATCGTCCACGCCACGCTGTACCGCTGCCGCGAGCCGGCGGGCTTCGGCCAGCATCGCGTGAGCTTCAGGCCGCGCGACAGCCACGACCTGCGCGTGCCGGCCACCGGCCTGGTGTACAGCCGCTTGGCGCAGATCCGCATGATCCAGGATCCGCATTCCGACTCGGTGGCGCCGGCCACGCCGCTGCGCCCGGCCGACGAGCTGAAGATCGTCTGCACCTTCAGCATCGAACACGCGCGCGGCGAGGAAGGCACGCAGACGCCGCTGCAGCCGCTGCAGCCGCTGCAGCCGCGGCAGCAGGGCAGCGCCAGCTGGGTGCCCTTCGACCGGGCCAACGACCTGCGCCCCGGCACCTCGCAGCTCATCCGCGCCGGCGTGGCGCGCGACCCGCGCCAAGCCGCGCCGGTCAGCGGCAGCTGGTTCGGCCCGGCCGATGCCTGCCTGGGGCTGAGCGCCAGCGTGCAGGTGCGGCGCATCGTTGCTTGAGTCATGGCGATCATCCTGCTGCGCCACGGCGAAACCGCGCTGAACGCCGCGCGCGTGATGCAGCCTGCCGACACGCCGCTCAGCGAACGCGGCCGCGCGCAGGCGCGCGCGGTGGCCGCGCGGCTGGCGCGGCGCGGCGGCATCGGCGCCGTGCTCAGCAGCGACCTGCCGCGCACGCGGCTCACCGCCGAGACGGTTGCCGCAGCGCTGGCGCTGCCGGTCGAGACCAGCGCACGGCTGCAGGAGCGCAATTTCGGCGAACTGCGCGGCCGGCCCTACGACACGCTGGGCTTCGACCCGCTGGTCATGGCGCAGGCACCGCCCGGCGGCGAATCGGCAGACGAGTTCGCGCAGCGCGTGCAGCGGGCCTTCGACGAGATGCTGCAGCGCCATGCGGCGCTGGCTGCCGACCTGCTGGTGGTGACGCACGGCCTGGTGATCCGCGCACTGCTCGGCGGGCCGCTGCGCGCGGGCGCCGCGGGTCTGGCCGCGCTGGCGGGACTGCACCTGGGCAACACCTCCTTGAGCATCTTCGACGCCGCGCCGCCCTACGCGGTGCAACTGTTGAACTGCACGGCCCACCTCGACGGCGGCGAACGCGACGACGCGCAGGCGCTGTCGGGCGGCTGACCGCACCCGGGAGCTGCGCATGCGCCTGCGCCAGATCGTCTTCGCCGCTGAGGGCCTGAGCGCCGGTGCCGCCACGCTGCGCACGCTGCTGGCCCTGGACGCGCCCTACCGCGATACCGGCGTCGCCGAATTCGGGCTGGACAACGCGGTGTTCGTGTTCGGCGGCCAGTTCATCGAGATCGTCGCGCCGGCGCGCGCCGGCACCACCGCCGGCCGGCTGCTCGAGCGGCGCGGCGACTGCGGCTACATGCTGATCCTGCAGACCGACGACTTCGGGCGCGAGCTGGCGCGCTTCGAGCGCCTGGGCGTGCGCCGCGTCTGGGCCAAGGATCTGGACGACATCCGCGCCACGCACCTGCACCCGAAGGACATCGGCGGCCCGATCGTCTCGGTCGACCAGCCGCAGCCGGCGGCCGCGTGGCGCTGGGGCGGTCCGGACTGGAAGCTGCAGGCCGGACGTGCCGCGATGCAGCGCGTGCTCGGCGTGCGCATCGGCGCGAGCGACCCGCCGGCGATGGCCGCGCGCTGGGCGCAGGTGCTGGGCCTGGGCGCGCCCGCCGCGCACGGCGCCGCACAGCGGCTGCTGCTGGAGGGCGGCTGGGTCGACTTCGAGCCGGCCGACGCCCGCGGCGAGGGCGTCAGCGGCTGCACGCTGGCGGTGGCCGAACGCGACGCCGTGCTGGCTCGCGCCCGCGAGCTGGGGCTGGCCGTGGCCCGCCACGCGCTGACGCTGTTCGGCACGCGCGTCGAACTGTGCGAGCTGTAGGCCCAGCCCGCGCCACCGGTCGTCCTGCGACGGTGCGTTGCCGTGGTGCGTGCTGGAAAAGCCGCACTGAGGCGACAGGCGCAGGCCCTCCAGCGGTCGCGGTAGGGACGGAGATTGCTCTGCGCCCCCCGCACAGATCCGTACGTGCGGCACTAGTGCAGTGTTCCACGCTGTGCGGCACTTAAGAAAACCGATGGATTTGTCGTCCTGGCTAGGCGCAAACCGCAGTGATACCCGTAGGTATCACGAGGATTTGCAACGACGCCAGGGCGGCAAAGACGCGGTTTTATGTGCTGCATAGCGTGGAACACTGCACTAGCGCATACGGTGCCGGCCGGAACCGCAGTCCGCCCAAGGTACGCGACGGAATCGTGATCCATCAAGCCGCTGGTGGCCCTTCCCGAGCCGGCGAATCTGCCGGCCGGTCGATGCCGCTCGATCGGCCGGCGGCTGGAATGCGCCGGCTCCGAGCACAAGTCGCGACATGACCGCGTTGACACGGACGAGGAAAGGAAGTCAGAGAAATGAGAGACCTGACCCCTGCCTTCCCTGACCCCTGCCTGACCCCTGCCTGACCCCTGCCTGACCCCTGCCTTCCCTGACCCCTGCCTTCCCAGACCCCTGCCTTCCCATGACCCCTGACTTCCCAGGCCGATGCCTTCGAGTTGTGCACCAGCGAAGTACTGCAGGCCGAACTGCTGGACGTTCTGTCGCGAGCGAAGTTCAGCGTGCGGCTCGCGCAAGCGGGTATGGCGCCTGCGAGCTTGGTCGATGAACTGCGCAAGTTGGCCGTGGTTGTTTCGCCGTCCACGACGCCGAGGGTGGTGGCCGCGGATGCCGATGACGATCATGTGCTGGCCGCGGCCGTGACCGGACGCGCCGGCCTGATCGCGTCGGGGGCCAAGCGTCATCTGCTGCCGTTGGGCGAGCATGAGGGCATTCCGATCGTCACCGCAGGTCAGGCTGTCGCGCGCCTCGAGGCAAGAGGCAAGGCCTGATTCCGCTGACGCACGATCGCCGCTGCGGGGCAGCGACTGCGCGCCGAGCCGTCGATCCGCTCGCGCACTCGCGGGGCCCAACCGGTTTCGCCGGCCGGCTGGATACCGTTCGATCGGTCGGCGGCTGGAATGCGCCGGCTCCGAGGAAAAGACGAGACCTGACCCCCGTGGTGGCTCTTCTCCATCCGAGACGCGCGGTGGGCGAAGCAGCTCGCCGCCTGAGCGTGCTGGACCGGGCCCGCACCCGCGGCGGTTTCTCATCATATTGCCCGCGATGTCATAATCTGGCGTCATGCGCATCGTGCTCGATACCGATGTCGTCGTGGCGGCCATGCGCAGTCCGGCCGGCGCTTCGGCGGGGCTGCTGCGAGCGGCGCTGGATCGCCGGGTGACGTTGCTCGGCAACGTGGCATTGGCACTCGAATACGAAGCCGTCTGTTCGCGCGCCGAGCACCTTGGCCCATCGGGGCTGACGGTACCTCAGCGAGGTGTATTCATCGACGGCGTGCTGGCCCTGATCGAACCCGTCGAATCGCACTTCGTATGGCGGCCGCAGCTGCGCGACCCCGCCGACGAGATGGTGCTCGAGGCGGCCGTGAATGGCGGCGCACGAGCCATCGTCAGTTTCAATCACCGGGACTACGGCAGCGCACCCCTGCGCTTCGGCATCCGGGTGCTGCTGCCGCGCGATGCCTCGAGGAGTCTGCCGAAATGAGCGAATCGTCTACTTATCCGCTGCGCCTGCCGCGCTCGGTCAAGTCTGCGGTGGAAAAGCTGGCCCGCGAAGAGGGCATCAGCATGAACCAGTTCGTGGCCACGGCCGTGGCCGAAAAGCTGGCCGTGATGAGCACTGCCGCCTACTTCGCCGAACGCAAGGGCCGCGCCGACCTGAAGGCCTTCAAGCGCCTGCTCGATCGCAAGGGCGGCGAAGCGCCGCGCCGCGGAGACGAGCGGTAGCCGCTCGGGCGCATGCACCCGAGCTGCCTTGTCCAGTCCGCCGGCTGCCGAGTGCTGCCCCGCGTCGCCATGGGTACTTTGAGCGCTGGCGGCGTCATTTGCCCGGCGGGTCTGCCCCTTCGATCTCGGCCGCGCGCGATCCATCAAGCCGCTGGCGGACCTTGACGGGGCCAGCCGAAGCGTCCGGCCGGCTGGATGCCGCTCGATCGGTCGGCGGCCGGAATGCGCCGGCTCCGAGGAAAAGGCGAGATCCGAGCCTCGTTGACGCGGACGAGGGACTCAGAGAAATGAGAGAACTGACCCCTCCGATCCCGACCCCTCCGATCCCGGATCGCGCAGGCACGCTGCGCCCGATCAGCCTGCGCAAGGCCAACGACAGAGAGGTGAAACGCTATGCACAAGACGATCACGACCAAGAGCAGCCGGGTGCTGGTACTGCCGACGCCTGGGGAAGAGGCGGTGATTCAGGCGGGCATCGATGCCGATCCCGATTCGGCCCCGCTCACCGACGAGCAGTGGGCTCAGGCACGACCCCTCGCGCGCCGTGGCCGGCCGCCTCTGGCCGAGAAGCGGCCGACGCTGAACATGCGCATCGACGCCGACGTGCTGGCGGCCTTCAAGGCCACCGGCCCGGGCTGGCAGACGCGCATCCATGCGCTGTTGCGCGACGCGGTCGAGAAGGGCAGGCTGACGCCGTAGCAACAGCCCAGGCAGACCCGCGGTGGAAGCGGCGCGACCGCGCGAAGGCTGCGCGCGCGTCCTGCGCATCGGGCGCGGCGCCGCAGGCCGTCCCAGGCACGAGGCGGTATCGCGAGTCATCGGCCGCTGGCGGACCTTGCGCGGCCGGCTCGATTCGCTGGCCGGTTGGTCGGCTGATCCGGGCAAGGGAGTCAGGCGAGTGCGGAGAAACGAGAGACCTGCCCCCTGACTCCGGAAGCGGCCGGCCAGCTCGATGCCGCTCGAAATGCGAGACCTGATCCTGGATCCTTCGAGTCGGAGCCGCGCCACGACCCTTGCGGCAAGCTGCCGGCTCACGCACCCATCTGTACTTCACCTGGAGGCTGTCGCCATGCCCGATACCGTCGTCGAACTTGCGCAGCGCGGACGTGCGCTCGATCCCAAAGACCGCGAACGGCTCATCGATCTGTTGCTTGACTCGCTCGCGGAATCACCCGACCCCGGCGTCGAAGAGACGTGGCGCCAGGAGATCAGGCGTCGGGTTGCGGCCTACCAGCGCGGCGAAGCCGTCCTCCATGACGCCGACGACGTGATGGCCGAGGCAAAGCGCATCGCGCCGTGAAGCGCCTGCGCATCGACACTGCCGCGAGAGCCGAACTGCGATGGCTGCCTCGGCACAGTGCTCGACGCGCAGCGTCATAGACGGGTGCCTTGCCGTGGTCGATGTGATGGCGATGCTACGGCGCCGCGGCGGGAAGCTGCGGCACCATGCCGGGGTCCGTACCCTGAGCGCGCAATGCCAGCGCGTGGTTCAGCAGCGCAGGCACATGCCGGTTCGCGACTTCCCAGATGATGTCCGGATCAAGAGCGAAGTAGTGGTGTGCAATCAGATCGCGCAAACGAGCCGGCCCGGAGCGGTCGGCCTCGGGCAGCAGCGCCCGTGCATCGGGCGGCAGCTTCTTGACGGCCTCGCCGATCACTTGAAGGTTGAACAGCACCGCGTCGAAGGCGGCCTCGTCGGCCACGAACTGTTCGACTGTGCGCCCTGCCGTCAGGCGACCGATCTTCTCTGCGCCGGCGATCAGGTCGTCGAGGTACAGCAGCCAGCTACGAGACACGGACCAGATCCCGTTCGACATGTTGCCGCGCCCTGGGCTTCAGGCCCTTGCTCGTCACCAGATCGACCGGCCGGCACAGCAGCCCTTCGAGGTAGTCCTTGAGATCGAAGTAGCCGTCAAAAGTGGCTGGGCCCTCGAAGTCCACCAGCACGTCGATGTCGCTGTCAGGCCGCATTTCGTCCCGCGCGGCCGACCCGAACAGCGCCAGATGCCTGACGCCAAAACGCGTCGCGATCACGTCGCGGTGCTCCTGAAGCAGGGCCAGGATGGAGGCTCGGTCCACCAAGTCATTTTAGGCCGGCCCGGGGCCCCGCCACGGCCCCAGGTGCGCTGTACGGCCGGCCAAGGTAATTCTCGTCAACCAGACTCGAACATTCCGTCGGCTTCAGATCATCCCCACGACCAGCAGCAAGGCTCGATCTACCGCCCGCATCCGTCCTTCATCGAGACGACCAAACGGTTCGCTGATCTTGGCACGCGGCAGCGTCGAAAGCTTGTCTACCATGACTTGCGAAAGAGCGCGCAAGCCATTGCCGGGATTGGGCTCCACGGTCACGCGAAATACCGCATCGCGCAGATCGCTGGTGACCGGGCACAGCACAACGCTGTCCAAATCTGACAAAAGGTCTGATTGAACGACCAAAGCGGGACGCGGTTTGCCATAGTCGCCTTGCACAGACACCCTCACCATGTCGCCTCGTCGTGTCACTTCCAGCCCTCGACGTGCGATGCTGCCTCTTCGGCGAAGCGCAAGACATCGGCTTCTGCCGGGTCACCCCTCAAGCTCCGGCACTGCTTGCGCAGTTGCGCCGTGAACTCAGGCGAGCGGGTGTCCGGCACCCAAAACTGCACCGGTCGCAGTCCCGCAGCACGCATCCGCTCACGGTGGCGCGCTACCTTCCCGGTCGGTTCGTGGATCGATGACATGGCGCTCTCCAGTGGTTACATGCGCTGTTACCAGCGCAGTTGCATGATGCCGCGCATGCACTCCTGACGCAAGACTGACTCACAGAATCGCGGATGAACTGGCGCTGGCGCTCGCGGTGCGCGACGAGCTTATCGATCTGCTTGCGCCGCCCTGCGTGTTCGCGCTCGGGTTCGGCCGGAGGCGGCGACGAACTCCACTTCCCAGGCGTCGGGGCCGAGCACTTCGACGTCAGCGCCCACTGCCCCCTTGCGCAGGGCAAGCCGGCCGGCTCGATGCCGCTCGATCGGCTGGCTGCAAGGGCGCGCCGGTTTCGAGCAAGAAGCAAGAAGCAAGACCTGACCCCGTTGTCGAGCACGAAGGCTGCGGCAGGAACGGGAGCGGCTTCCCGTCCCCCGCGCAGATTTGACAGCCTTGCATGGCGCACCAAGACCTGACCCCTGACCACCGTGGAATGCGCGCTCGTGCGTGCGCCGCGGGCCTGCCCTGAAGATTAATCGCATATACAATAAACAGCATGGAGACGCGGCTGACCTGGGACGAAGCCAAGCGCGCCGCCAACCTGCGCAAGCACGGCCTGGACTTCGCCGACGCTGGCGAAGTGCTCCATTCGCGCTGTCGCATGGACGTGCGGGTGCACCGTGGCGGCGAGCAGCGGACGCTGCAGTTCTCCTACGCGCTGGGTTTCCTGGCGGTGCTGACGGTGGTCCACACCGAGCGCGACGGTGCGGCGCGCGTGATCAGCTTCCGTCGGGCGAGCACTGCTGAACGGGAGGCCTACGATGCCTGGCTCGAAGACGAATTCGATGACGCCTGACGAAGTGAAGCGCGCCGTGCGCAAGCTGCCACGCAGTGCCGATTTCGTTTGGGACGGGGTGGACGAGGACGAGCGCCCCGCCGCCGTGGCCGAACTGCAGGCCGCGCGCCGCGGACGCGGCCGGCCTGCCGGGACTGGCGTGAAGCAGCAGGTCGCGATCCGGCTCGACCGCGATCTGCTCGAAACGCTGCGCGCCGGCGGTGCCGGCTGGCAGACGCGCGTGAACGACGCGCTGCGCGAGTTGGTGGCCACGGGCAAGTTGTAGTGCAGGTGCGCGGGCGCCATCGACGCCGCCCGACACAAGGACGACTGCGCAGCCTGGCCCCGTGGCCGACCGCGCGGCCAGGATGCCAGCCACTCCGTCACGGCTGCCGCACGCGGCGTGCGGGCACGCATGTGCTGTTCTTGCGCACGCTGGACGACGACGGCATCGGCGCCGTGCGTATCCTGCACCAACGCATGGATGCAGGCCGGCATCCGTCAGCGCCCGCCTGCCCGACCTCGCCCGGCCCGGCGGCGATGGGCCTGAGCCTGGATGCGGTCGGCGCTGCGGGGCGGCGACTGCGAGCCGAGTCATACCCCGCTCAAGCGCCGAGCACCTCGATGTCGAGCGCCCCGGCGGCCGCCCGCAGCTGTGCGTCGAGCGTTGCCAAAGGCAGCCTCAAGCGCTGAGCCAGCTCCAGGTACGCGGCGTCATAGATCGTGAGCCGATGCCGCGCGGCCAATGCGGAAGTTGTCAGCCACGCCTGGCTGGTGGTGTCGGCGTCGAGATTGACCGGAAGGTCCCGCAGGAAACCGCCCAGACGCTGCCGATCGTCGGCGGCGAGGCGCCCGCGGCGCTCGGCCATCATCAGCCCGTTGAGGATCTCGAGCGGCCACAGCGAAGGGGCGTCGGCGCCCGATTCGACCACCCGCTCCAGCAGCGCATCGGTGGCATCCGTGCGCTCGTCCTCGAAGCACCAGGCCAAGGTGACCGAGCTGTCCAGCACGAAGCTCATAAGGCAACCTTCGCGCTTGCGCGCTCCGGTGTGAGCGCTTTGGGGCGGCCATGCGCGCTCATAAGGCAACCTCCGCGCTGATCGCGCTCCGGTGTGAGCGCTTTGGGGCGGCCATGCGCGCTCACGGCCGGCCCTCATCGACGAGATCCTTGATCCGCAGACCCGCAAGTCTCAGACCCTGCCGGATCTCGCGGATGCCGGCGGCCGCGCGGCGCGCTTTGGCGCGGTCGATGCCGGACTCGGCAGCGACGAGCCGCGCCACGGCCTTGCCGCGCCGCGTGATCAGCACCTCCTCGCCTTGCTCAACCCAGTCCAACAGGGTGCCGAGCTTGTTCTTTGCCTCGAAGGCGCCAATCTCGCGCATCACGAACCCCTACAGGCTAGATGACAGGCTGGATTGTAGTTTGAAGGCGACGCCGAGTCGCACCCCGGCCGCCAAGGTACGCGGCTGTTTCGTGATGCCATCAAGCCGTTGGTGGACCTTGCGCAGACGGCTGAATCTGCCGGCCGGTCGATGCCGCTCGATCGGTCGGCGGGAATTTGCCGGCTCCGAGCAAAAGGCGAGACCTGAGCTCGTTGACAGGGACGAGGAAGTCAGAGAAGTCAGAGACCTGACCCCCCCCCCCTGACACCACCCCCCGCCGACGGGTCATGCCGCCGGTGGCGCGAAGCAGCGTTCGACTCGGGCGCTCGTCCAAGTCGCCACGCCGACCCCGAAAAAATCGCGGTCCTCGGTCCTTCGTCGACGCAGCAGGCCGGGACGAAAAACCCTGCGTCCGCGGCGTGCCGCTCCACGATGCCGCGCGCCCTGGGGCCAAGCGCGGCACGCACGAGGATGTTGGCGTCCAGCACCAGCGGGCGCACTGTGGCGCTCATCCCCGCCGTTTCGGTGCCGGGCGCTGCTTCGCGGCCGCCTTGGCCTGGCGAGCCGCCGCGAACTCTTGCACGACGGACTCGATGTCGGCTTGCTTTGTCCCCGCCCGGGCCAGCATGGCATCGACAGCGGCGCCAGCCTCGCGCAGCGCGCGCAGCCGCTCGGCACCGCGTTCGGCACGGGTGGGGATGAAGTAGCCCACGGTCGCGCCGTGGCGCGTCACCGCCACCGGCTTGCCGCTGTGCAGCAGGTACTCGGAAAGCTTCTCCCTGAATTCGCGCACCCCGACTTCCAAGACTTCCATGTTTGCCTCACTGCGTACATATTGTGTACGCATTATGCCAGCTTGTTCAGGCACGCCCGGACTGTGCCGCATCGGTGCAGCGCTGAACCCTTTTGACCCCCTTTTGACCTCGTGTCAGTCGGCCAGTCGCAGCCCGGCAAGCGCCCGCGATCGCAGCACAGCGGTCGAAAGCTGCGCCGCCTGGGGCAAGCACGAGTCTGAGGCCGACGTGGACTTCTGGACATCGCAGCTGCGCGGTCAGATTTTTCTCGGCGGGGAACGGTTCGCCGATCGCAGGCGTGCGCTGATGCCGCCGGCACCGCGTCACTCGCCCGATGTTCCTCTGCGTCAGCGTCGGGCGCCGCCAGCGGGCCGGGCAAATCGGGCACCTGGTCGCCACTTCATGACCTCGACGGCGTGGTGGCCGAGGCAAAGCGCATCGCGCCGTGAAGCGCCTGAGAGAAGTGAGAGACCTGACCCCGATCTTTTGGGGCCAGCATGGCATCGACAGCGGCGCCAGCCTCGCGCAGCGCGCGCAGCCGCTC